>Ga0302312_10000177_pt1 | contig 59814 bp, 46 predicted proteins | sample III_Palsa_N2_1_FD_200529 | JGI IMG/M metagenome (GOLD analysis project Ga0302312, IMG submission 200529) | Peat permafrost microbial communities from Stordalen Mire near Abisko, Sweden - III_Palsa_N2_1 | ecosystem: Environmental > Terrestrial > Soil > Palsa > Peat permafrost | place: Sweden... | reverse complement strand
GGGCTGATATGCTTGACCGCGTCCAGCCGAAATCCATCGACTTCCGTGAGGGTCAGGTACCACTTTCCCCATTTCTTCAGTTCCTCACGTACGGCGGGATTGCGGAAATCGATATCATCAAACATCAGGTAATCATAATTGCCCAGTTCATCCTCCACCAGGTCTTCCGTAAATCCTTCCCCGTATTCATTTTGTATGCTGAAAATCCCGGTCTCGTCAATATCATCTGCCCGGTCAATACCCGTAAAGCAATGCCAGTCCCAGATGAAATCAGAGTATTTCCCTTTCCTGCCGGGGAAGGTGAATTTAGTATATCCTTCAATCTCAAATACTTCGCTGGTGAATTCGGCCCTGTTGTCCGGGTTCACCTTGCGGACCGGAATTCTCTCCTTTTCATCGGCGCCGGCCTTATGGTTGAAAACAACGTCAGCGATAATCTGTATATTATTTTTATGGGCTTCTTTGATGCATTCCAGATATTCCTGCCGGTTGCCATATTTGGTCCTTACGGTCCCTTTCTGGTCAAATTCCCCCAGGTCGAACAGGTCATACGTACCATACCCTACGTCGTCGGGGCCCAGGCCTTTGTAGGCGGGAGGCAGCCATAAGCCGGTGATCCCTAATCCCGATAACCGGGGGGCTTCTTTTTTTAACAGGTTCCAAAGGGATCCGTCGGCGGGATAATACCAATGAAAAAATTGGAGCAAGGTGATGTTATTAGCCATGTCAAGGTTTAGCAGGTTAGAAAGGAATCAGTTATTCGGCGGTAACCGGACAAAAGTGGGGCCAAAAATGGTGGTATGGGATTTGAGCCTTTGTTTTCAAAGCTAATATATGAATACCTTCTCTTCTACAGAACCTACTGCCGTTCCGACTGCGATGATTACCTTATCCCAGGCCATGGAGAAATTGCGATCAAAAGGATGGGATAACGAGTTCAGATATGCTCCCAAAGGTTTTTATCTCCGGGATAAACACTTTTATACGCCGGAGTCATTGGAAATCATCAAAACATATCGTTTCGAAGGAGATTCCAATCCCTCAGACAGCTCCATACTGTATATCGTTCAGACGAGAGAAGGCTTAGTGGGATATATGGTCGATGCCTATGGAATGTACAGCAATCACGACAACGAAGCGTCTTTTAATAACTTTATCCGCCAAATATCCGTTTCAGACAGGGATGAACAGCTCTTATTTGAGTTATAATATTCTTATCTTTAAGGCCCCTACCGTAGAAGAAAGTCCCCGAAACTAAAAAGAAGACGCTATGGATGCGAAACCGAATTTTACCAATCCTTTTAAAGCGCATTATGCGTTGATGCAGCAAATTGTAGGAAAAGTAGTGAATGACACGTTCTTCGGCCTGTGCTGTGTGGTCTGTGTAGCATTGGCGAGATGGGTATTCCCTGTGAATACTTTTTTCAGGGGTTGTAGCATCTGCCTGGCACTCATTTTCGGGGTTGCTTTTTATCTCACAACGATTTTCCGGGTAGCCAGAAATAGTTCGTCAAAACCGGCCTGGAAAGGCTTCTGGTTAGGCGTAGTGATCCTTGTGCCCATTGTCGGGGGCTTGTTATATTATTACCTCCGGTTATTGTTTGAATACCTGCCCTCCGGGACCAGGAACAGGCTTGAGAAATTCACCCAAAAGCCCTTCCCGGCGCCAGCGGAAGAACCTTATTATGAAAGCGAACCGGGAAGCAGTACGCTTTCCGATTCCGGTGACAGTGTCAACTTTAGCCCCGCTGTAGAAGGGATCAGCCCTCTCTGAACGGGTATGAAGATAGGGTGGCTCATCATTTTAGGGATTTCTTCCAGCCTTGCCAGGGCAGGAGGGGATTCTGTTTTCATCAGTCGTCTTTTGCGTGATATAGCTTCCCGGCAGGTGGTCCAGGATGGCTTTTATTATGTGGGAACCTTCCCTGGAACGCGCATTCATGCCAGCCGCCCGCAAAAGGTATCGGAAGACAATAATATTTTTTTTTCCGGGCTGATTGCCATGGGCCTGCGGAACATCCGCGGCGGCCTGGCGGGGGCCGATAGGGATTTGTGTGATTCCATAACAGCCAGGGCTCGTCGGGCCTACCCTTATTATCAAAATAGGAAAGGCCGCATGACTTTCAACTTCTGGCCCACGAATCCCCCCGTGCTGTTCCCGGGAGATCCCGTTTTAGTCCACCTGAAACACAGTCATGCGCTGCCGGACGATTTAGATGACTCTTCCATTTTGTTGGATAATATGGATCTGCCCGACAGTACGCTCCGGAGGATCAAGGCATTGATGGAAGCGCACGCCAACGGACTCACGGGGACCTTGCATACCGGCTATTCCCGTTATAAACGGGCGCCTGCCTACTCCACCTGGTATGGCAAGCGGATGCCGATTGACATGGATTGCTCGGTATTATGTAACATCCTGTATTGGGTTTGCAGGAACCGACTGCCTTTTAGCCGGGTGGACAGTGCATCCATCGTTGTGTTAAAGGACATGATCGTCCGGGAGCTTCCCTGGAGAGATCCTGCCTTTGTTTCTCCCCATTACAGCAGGACACCCGTGATATTATACCATATAGGCCGATTGTTGGGGTCCTGCTCCATTGCGGCCCTTGATTCGTTAAAGCCCCTCCTGCTGTCCGAGACCCGGGCGGCCCTCGCCCACACGGATTCGTATATGGATCAGGTCTTATTGTCAAGCACCCTCCTCCGGCTGGGAGCTCCCCCAGCCAGCGTTCCCGCTATCGTTATCCATAGTATGGACGAAGACGACGCTTCCTTTGTCTTCTTTATCGCCAGTTTCTCCGATTATTTCCGCAATCCTTTCCGGCGAATATTCCTCCAGAACCGGTTTATCCGGTATGAATTCCGTTCTGTGGCGTACAACCGGTTTTTATTGTTGGAATACATGGTCCTCAGACAGCAGGCGATAAGCGCCACCACAGGCAATTAGTATATTTTTGTAGGCTGAAAACCCTGCCAAATCTATATTCCTGGCCAGATTCGGCGTGTAATGCCCTGTAGTCCGCCACATGAAATTACCTAGATTCCCTTATCCACATCTGTTAATATCTAACTCTTCCAAATGTTAAAATGATTTAGAACATTTGTAAGGTAAATCCCCCTCCAATCCTGAGAACTGCTGATTATTCCCGGTGCTGCAATGTACCCGGGAATACCTGTCGGTTGGAAAGAGGAGTATGTCCCTTGGTGTTGCATAAAAAGTTGTTATGTTCATAGAACCTATTTTGATTGAAAATAAAGACAGATTTGTTCTGTTCCCTATAGGCCATCCCGATATATGGCAGATGTACAAAAAGGCAGAAGCCAGTATCTGGACGGCCGAGGAAGTGGACCTTTCCCCGGATCTCCAGGACTGGAATCAGAAACTCACCGATGACGAACGATATTTCATCCGGCACGTCCTGGCTTTCTTTGCCGCCAGCGACGGGATCGTGAACGAAAACCTGGCTGTCCATTTTCTCCAGGAAGTGCAATATCCCGAGGCCCGTTGTTTTTACGGGTTCCAGGTAATGATCGAAAACATCCATTCAGAGATGTATTCCCTCCTGATAGATACCTATATCAAAGACGTCACTGAAAAGGATCGTCTGTTCAGGGCCATGGAAATGATTCCCTGTATCGGGAAGAAGGCGGAGTGGGCTATCCGCTGGATCGGCCAGGGTAGCTTTGCCGAAAGGTTGATTGCCTTTGCCGCCGTGGAAGGTATCTTTTTCTCGGGCAGCTTCTGCTCTATATTCTGGCTCAAGAAGCGCGGCCTTATGCCGGGCCTGAGCTTTGCCAATGAGCTGATTAGCCGGGACGAGGGTTTGCACTGTGATTTTGCCTGTTTACTGTACACGGAACACCTGGAACAACGTTTGCCTGACGAAGCCCTCAGAAAGATCATTGCCGAGGCGGTGGAGATTGAAAAGGAATTTGTCAGCGATGCGCTTCCTGTCCGGTTGATCGGTATGAATTCAGACCTGATGTGTCAATACATTGAGTTTGTGGCAGACCGTCTGTTGCTCGCCCTGGGTAGCACCAAGATGTATATGGCGCAAAACCCCTTCGACTTTATGGAACTCATTTCACTGCAGGGGAAAACCAATTTCTTTGAACGCAGGGTAGGGGAATACCAAAAATCCGGGGTTATGAACACCGCGGGTCAGCCCACACACGGTTTTTCCATGGAAGAAGATTTTTAGTACGCAAATAGGGTGGCATCCGGCCCTGCCCTTGCGGGCACCTGCCCGAAGGGCCATCATTAGTCGTTTTTCGCCCGAGGGCTATATTAAAAAAAAGCCCTCGGGCGAAAAATAAATATTCTTACTCACTCATAAATTCATCACGACCTATGTACGTTATCAAACGCAGCGGCAAGCAGGAAAAAATTCACTTTGACAAAATCACCAGTCGTATTCACAAGTTGAGCTACGGCTTACAGGTGGCATATATGGACCTCATCGCCATATCCCAAAAAGTTATCCAGGGGATCTATCCCGGAGTCACGACCACTGAACTGGACAACCTGGCAGCTGAGACGGCGGCGTCCTTTACGACCAGGCACCCTGATTTTGCCACACTGGCCGCGCGCATCGCAGTATCGAACCTGCATAAGAATACCCAGAAGTCCTTCTCCGGCACGGCGGAACTATTATACCATTATATTGATCCGAAAACGGGAGAAGCAGCTCCCTTGTTGTCGGAAGAAGTGTATCAGGTGATCCTGGAAAACGCTGACAGGATCGACTCAGCGATTATTTATGAGCGGGATTATCACTTTGATTATTTTGGATTTAAGACCCTGGAGCGCTCCTATTTACTGAAGCTCAATAATCAGATCGCAGAACGTCCCCAGCACCTGTTCATGCGGGTGGCCCTGGGCATACACCTTGACGATATCGAGGCCGCTATCGAGACCTACAATTTGATGAGCGAGAAGTGGTTCATTCATGCCACTCCGACCCTTTTCAATGCGGGTACGCCCAAGCCCCAGATGTCTTCCTGCTTCCTGTTGTCCATGAAGGACGACAGTATTCCGGGGATCTTTGAAACCCTGAAGAACTGCGCCCTCATCTCCCAGTCTGCTGGCGGGATCGGCATTAACATTCATAACATACGCGCCACGGGAGCCTATATCCGGGGCACCAACGGGACGTCCAACGGGATCATTCCCATGCTGAAGGTATTTAACGATACCGCCCGCTACGTTGATCAGGGCGGTGGGAAGCGCAAAGGCGCCTTTGCCATCTACCTGGAGCCCTGGCATGATGACATATTCGCCTTTCTGGAACTGAGGAAGAATCATGGTAAAGAAGAGATGAGGGCAAGGGATTTATTCCTGGCCCTGTGGATACCGGACCTGTTTATGCAGCGTGTAGAGGAAGACGGGGAATGGTCCCTGTTCTGCCCGCACGAATCACCCAACCTGCAGGAAACATACGGCGCCGAATTTGAACAGCTGTATACCCGCTACGAAAGGGAAGGAAAGGCCCGCCGGACCATTCCTGCCAGGGAGCTGTGGAATGCCATCCTGGAAGCGCAGATCGAGACCGGAACGCCTTACCTGCTGTACAAGGATGCCTGCAATGAGAAATCCAATCAAAAGAACCTGGGGACCATCAAGAGCTCCAATCTGTGCACGGAGATCATCGAGTACACGTCTCCTGACGAAGTAGCCGTCTGTAACCTGGCCTCTATTGCGTTGCCCCGTTTCGTCCAGAATGGCACTTTTGATTTCCAGAAGTTATTTGAGATCACGCAGGTTATTACCCGTAACCTGAATAAGGTCATTGACCGCAACTATTACCCGGTTCCTGAAGCCCGTTATTCCAACATGCGCCACCGGCCTATCGGCATCGGCGTACAGGGATTGGCCGATGTATTTATGTTGCTCAGGCTGCCTTTTGAAAGTGATGAGGCGCGCCTGTTGAACAGAGACATCTTTGAAACCATTTATTTCGGAGCAGTGACCGCTTCCAACGAACTTGCCAAACGGGACGGCGCTTACGAGACCTTTGCAGGTTCTCCGATATCCAAGGGGCTTTTCCAGTTTGATCTGTGGAAAGCAGAGCCGACGGACCGCTGGGATTGGGATACCCTTCGTAAAGAAGTCATGGAACATGGGGTGCGCAATTCCCTGCTCCTGGCGCCTATGCCTACGGCTTCTACTTCACAAATCCTGGGCAACAACGAGTGTTTTGAACCCTATACCACCAATATTTACAACCGCAGAGTATTATCGGGCGAATTTGTGGTCGTCAACAAGCACCTGATGAAGGACCTGGTGGACCTAGGCATATGGAATGAGCACCTGAAGAATAAGATCGTTGCCGCCAACGGATCGGTTCAGCATATCCCTGAGATCCCGGACGAAATGAAGGAAATCTACAAGACCGTCTGGGAGATCAAACAACGCACTGTGATCGATATGGCTGCAGAAAGAGGGGTGTATATCTGCCAGTCCCAGTCGCTCAACCTATTCATTGATCAGGCCAACTTCGGCAAGCTCACTTCCATGCATTTCTACGCCTGGAAGAAGGGGTTGAAAACGGGGATGTACTATTTGCGCACCAAAGCAGCGGCAGATGCCATCAAGTTCACGGTGGATACGGAAGCCCTCCTTAAAAAAGAAGAGCAGCAGGAGGCGATCAGTTGCTCCCTGGACAATCCGGAAGGCTGCCTCGCCTGCGGAAGTTAAGATTTCGGCCAGGGCTAGCCCATATTTTTAACGATATTATAGGTCATTTGACTTCAAAGGCCGCCTGTCAGGGCGGCCTTTTTTTGTACTTTGGAGGCTATGCGGATACATCTGTTTTGCTTATTCCTGGGGCTGGCATCCCTGACCACCAGGGCAGCCGTCAACAATGACCCTATCGTAGACCGTTTGCAAGCCTACCTGGACCAAAAAGATTATTTCAGGCTGAAAATGGTCTTAGCCGAGGAAGCGCCTCACCTTCCCGATCATACCCGAACCTATTTCCAGGCCTTTGTGGACAACGCTTTTGCGGACAATGTTTCATCCATGAAGGCGGTAAAGACTTTACTCCAAACCGATACCGGGCTCACGGAAAAGCAGCAGTATGCGCTCTGGTCTCTTCAGGAGGACAATTATTATAAAATAGGAGAATACCGGTTGGCCAGGGAGAGTTGTGATACCATTCTCCATCGGTATGCGGACGAGATCAGCGCCCTCAAACGGGATGATCTGGCTAATGACAGGATGCTATGGGGAGCATTGGAAGACGTTCCTCCCCAGGAATTGACGCTACCGGGGATTACCCGCGTCCGGTGGAAGAGAGACGCCGGTGGGCTCATGAGTGTGCCCGTTCGCAAGGATACGTCCACGTATGATTTTGTTTTTGACACGGGTGCGGGTCTTTCCACCATTAGCGAAAGTTTTGCCAGGCGATTGCACCTCCATCCGAGGAATGTCTCCGTAGACGTTCAAAGCAGCACGGGTATCCACAACACTTCTATGCTGGCGGTAGCGGACAGTCTTTACCTGGGAGACGTGTTGATGCAGCACGTAGTCTTCCTCGTGTTGCCCGATTCCCAGTTGTACTTTCCCCCCATCCATTACACCATCAATGCCATCCTGGGCTTGCCGGTGATTTCCCAATTACAGGAGATCCATATTCTGAAAGACGGCGGGTTGACGATTCAACCATCCACGCTGCAAAGGCCTTCCAATCTTGCCCTGGATGGATGGACTCCTATCGTATGCGTAACTACTGATGAAGATACCCTGTCCTTTCACCTGGATACCGGCGCTAATACGACGGACCTGTTCAGTCCCTATCTGCAGAAACACAGGGAGAAGGTATTAAAGGAGGGAAGACGGGAAACGTCCACCAGGGGTGGGGCAGGGGGGATTGTGTCCACTGAAGTCATCCGCTTATCGCATTTTTCTCTGTCCGTTGGGGGGCAGAAAGTGACCTTGCCTCATGTGCAGGTACTGGCGGCTCCCACGGACGCAGCAGGCGAGAAATATTATGGAAACCTGGGGCAGGATGTTATCAGTCACTTTCCGGAAATGATCCTCAATTTCAAATATATGTACCTGAACTTTCCAACCGCGATTTAACCTTTTGAACATTTTGTCGTCAAAGATTGACCTGCTGAACTGGCATATCGTTTGTTCTCAGGTTATTAACCTAAAAAATATATATTCTATGAAGGTGAGTAAAGCACTACTATTTACGGCATTCTTATCGCTTGCGGGCTTCGTTTCTCAGGCACAGACCCATTTCGGCATCAAAGGAGGATTGGATGAGGCCGTTATTTCTGATTGTGATGGTTATCATTTCACGGGTTTCGGGGGTGTTTTTGTAAACACCAACCTGGGTTACCATTGGCATCTGCAACCGGAATTGTTGTATTCCGGGGCAGGCGCTGTCTATGGAAACGGGTATTACTTTAATCCTAACAGTCCATATAATACCACAGTTTCTATGGGCTATGTCCAGGTTCCGGTGATGTTACAATATCGTTTCACCCCGGGATTTTACCTTGAATTCGGCCCGCAATTGGGGCTGCTGACCAATGCCACCTATATTACGGATGGCGTTCGGCAAAGCGGGACTTCCGATTATAAATCCACAGACTTCGCCTTGGATTTTGGGTTAGGTTTCAGAATGGGACCAGTTGTATCGTTCTTTGGCCGTTATGAATTGGGATTGACGGACGTGTATTCCGATGCTACCGTGAGTGAGGCGTATAACCGCAACTTCCAGCTTGGGATCGGGTTTACCTTCCCTAACCATAACGAGGAGGAAGGGGGCGGACATGGACGCCGTAGGTATTATCGATAAAGAGGTTGTATTCGGCCATAGGGCTCTTTTGAGAATTTAGCCCTATGGCCGCATTTGTGAATTCAGCATAGAGAAAAGCACGGGCAATTTTTGTCCAGGCTTTTCTCTATTGCGCCATAAGGCCGCCCTACTCCTCATCTTCCTCATAGTTATAGGCGTCCTTATTGTACTCCGCTTCCCAGGCCTGAACGGCTTTGTCGTCCAGCAACTCAATGATATCGTGGATCGGGTCAGTTTTGCGCCTCCATTCCATGGCTTCTGTATCTTCAAACCTGGACACATACATACAATAATCGCTGGCAACCGATACTTTAATCAGGTTCACCGGTGAATTTTGCTTTTCCTGGATCAGATAATAACAACCAGGTTCCAACAGATCATACGAATACATAACCATCCTTTTTACAAATGAATAAATCCTTTCAATGGGTAGTAAGTAACGAATGAAATGGGTGTAACCGCGAAGGGAAGAAAGGTGATCAAACAGATCAGATATCATAGGGACCAGGCCTCACCAATCATCCACACTCATCCCAAAAATACGACAAAATGGGGGGTTGGCCTCGGCATACCGTATTAACGAAGGGAAAATTTTTCTTGAAGCCAACTAGTAAACTGAATGTATGATATTTATGAATATAATTAATATCAAATATTAATTATGGGTTATAAGACGGGATTTTTATTTCAATAAGGCCTTGATTTCACTCAGTTTCAGCAGTGCTTCCAGGGGCGTCAGCCTGTCAATATCCAAGGACTCCAGAACCTTGCGGATGTCTGCAAATGTCTCAGAATGAGCGTCAAAAATGGACAATTGGACTTGCGGGACGGGTTCCTTCCGGGAGGGGCCGTGGGCAGTGTCCAGGTGTTTTTCTTCCATTTGCCGGAGGAGTGCCGAGGCCCTGTTCAGCAGGCTGGGTGGCATGCCCGCCATTTTGGCCACGTGTATCCCAAAACTATGGGTACTACCCCCGGGGCTGAGTTTGCGGAGGAAGATGATCTTTCCTCCTATTTCCTTGTGGGTGACATGATAATTCTTTACCCTGGCAAGGATCTCTTCCAGCTCATTAAGTTCATGATAATGGGTGGCAAAAAAGGTTTTCGGCCGGGCTGCATGGTTGTGCAGGTATTCGGCGATGCTCCAGGCGATGGAAATGCCGTCGTAGGTGGCCGTACCCCGCCCAATTTCATCCAGCAACACGAGGCTTCGGGGCGTAATATTATTCATGATGCTGGCGGTCTCATTCATTTCTACCATGAAGGTGCTCTCCCCTCCGCTCAGGTTATCACTGGCGCCCACCCGGGTAAAAATTTTGTCGGTCAGGGGTATGCGGGCGGAATCGGCCGGTACAAAACTGCCGATATGCCCCATCAGCGTGATAAGGGCGGTTTGCCGGAGCAAGGCGCTTTTACCGCTCATGTTCGGGCCGGTAAGGATGATGATCTGTTGCGTAGCCGGGTCCAGCAAAAGGTCATTGGGAATGTAGGTTTCCCCGGCAGGAAGGTGTTGCTCCATGACCGGGTGCCGCCCTTCCCGGATATCCAATTCCAATCCTTCGTGGATATCGGGCTTTTTATAATGATAGCGCAGTGCGTTCTCTGCGAAGCACGCGAGGATATCCAGGGTGGCCAGCAGATGGCCGTTTACCTGCATAGCGGAGATGTAAGTCATCAGGCCCTCCACCAGCGATTCGTATAACCGGGTTTCTATCGCCAGTATTTTTTCTTCCGCCCCGGTAATCTTTTCTTCGTATTCTTTAAGTTCGGGAGTAATATACCGCTCCGCTCCCGTCAGGGTCTGTTTACGGATCCAACTGGCGGGGACCTTTTGCTTATGGGCGTTGGTGACTTCGAGGTAATAGCCGAAAACATTATTGAAGCTGACCTTCAGGGTAGAGATGCCGGTGGCTTCACTTTCTTTTTGTTGAAGGCGCAGCAGGTATTCCTTCCCGGAAGAAGCGATGTCGCGAAGTTCATCCAGGGTAGCGTCTACCCCTTGCCGGATAACGGCCCCTTTGCCCAGTTGTACCGGGGGCTGAAGCGACAGCGTGGCCAATATTTTCTCCTGTAATTGCGTGCAAGGATCCAGGGCGGTACAGCATTCGCGCAGGTAGGCGTTTTCACCCGCCGCCGTCGGCCCCGCATCCGGGGCCTGCCCCGCCGCCTGTCCCGCATCCGGGGTGCGCCCCACCGCCGCCAGCCCGGCTTCCCTGATTTCCCCTACGGCCGCCAGGCCCGCCGCCAGGTGGAGTACTTCCCGGGGGTTGATCTTCCTGGCCGGTATCTTGCTGACCAGCCGTTCTATGTCCCCGCAGGCAGCAATGGAGTGCTGCAGGAACTTGCGCAGGTCCGTCTGCAGGATAAAATAGGCTACCAGATCCAGGCGCTGCCGGATGGCGGCAAGGTCCCGGAGAGGCATGATCATCCAACGCCTGAGTAACCGGGCGCCCATGGGAGAGACGGTATGATCCAGCGCTTTGAGCAGGGTATAGCCGTTTTCTACGTTGCTGTAGAGGAGCTCCAGGTTGCGGATGGTGAATTTATCCATCCACAGGTGCCCATCCGGGGAAATCCGTTGTATGCTGACCAGGTGCCCCAGGTGTGGGTGTTCCGTCTCCTTCAGGTAATGCAGTACAGCGCCGGCCGCGATGATGGCCAGGGGCATATCTTCAATACCGAAGCCTTTCAGCGTGTGGGTCTGGAAATGCCTGGACAGGCTTTCCCTGGCAAATCCTTCCTCAAAGATCCAGGCATCCAGGGGATAGGTATAAAACCGGTCCCCAAAGGATTCTTTGAAGGTCTTTTGGTAGTTTTTGCGGAACACTACTTCAGCGGGTTTCATACTTTGGAGGATCTTATCAGCATACTCTGCGGAACCCTCCGTGACAAAGAATTCTCCTGTAGAAATGTCCATAAAGGCCAGTCCGACCCTATCCCCTTCCGCATGAAATCCTGCCAGGAAATTGTTAGTGCTCCCTTCCAATAGCTTGTCATTAGTGGCTACCCCGGGTGTCACCATTTCAGTAACACCCCGTTTTACGATGCCTTTGGCCATCTTTGGGTCTTCAAGCTGGTCGCATATGGCCACACGATGGCCCGCTTTTACCAGTTTATGCAAATAGGTATCCAGTGAATGATGTGGAAAACCCGCCAACTCAGACGAATCAGGGTCCCCGTTATTCCGTTTGGTCAGGGTAATCCCCAATACACCGGAAGCCACGATGGCGTCCGCCCCGAATGTTTCATAGAAGTCGCCTACCCTGAAAAGCAGTATAGCATCAGGGAATCGGTCCTTAATGGCCCGGTGTTGTTGCATTAGAGGGGAAAGGGAGGCCGATTTTGCCATGGTGCGCTAAGTGTTCTACCTTTGTTTGAGGAAAGGGACAAAAATAAAGGGCCCCGGGATATGAGGAACGTTTATCCGGGTTTTGTGGATAAATTATTGCAAATTGTCACGTAATGTTACATTACTTTCTTACCTTTGCAATCCAAAATTTTACTATCGTCATGGCAAGAGTATGTCAGGTAACGGGCAAAAAGCCAATCACCGGTCATCGTGTTTCGCACTCTAATATCAAGACTCTCCGTCGTTTTCTGCCTAACCTGCAGAGCAAGCGGTTTTTCCTGGCAGAAGAGGATCGTTGGATCACTTTGAAGGTGTCCGCTAATGCAATCCGTACCATCAATAAGAAAGGGTTGTTTGTTGTGGTGAAAGAATTGCGGGAACAGGGCGTGGTCATTTAACCTGCCCGACGGAATTCGCTTTCAATTTTTAAACTCGTTAATTCATTTACAATGGCAAAGAAAGGGAACAGGGTGCAAGTAATCCTGGAATGTACAGAGCACAAGACCTCGGGTCGGCCCGGTACCAGCCGTTATATTTCTACCAAGAACAAGAAGAACACACCGGAACGCCTGGAGTTGAAGAAGTTCAACGCGATTCTGAAGAAATATACCGTTCATAAAGAGATTAAGTAGTCTTCCAAAAATATTTCAGTTATGGCAAAAGCAGCTAAAACGGCGATCAAGACCAAAGACCAGAAAGCAGCTTCCGAAGCAAAGAACTATACGAAAGTGATTAAAGCTGTCCGTAGTTCCAAGTCCGGAGCGTATACCTTCAAAGAAGGTATTATCCACAAGGATAAGATCAAGGACTTTCTGTCTGAAAAATAATTGACTCGTACATGATGAGTTAAAAACATTTGAGCTGTCCATTACAAGGACGGCTTTTTGTTTTTGGCCGAAGGGCTTTTCTAAAATGTGGCCCTTCGGCCAAAAACAAAATCATTTGCGTGGCGACCAGGGGCGAAGCCCCCCGGTACCCCCCTTTTGGTCACTGCCTTTAAACACTTATACTATGAGTTTCTTCGGTAAATTATTTGGGACAAAGGAAAAAGAAAGCCTGGACCAGGGATTGCAAAAGACGAAGGAAAGCTTCCTGGGCAAACTGACGAAAGCGGTGGCCGGGAAGAGTACGGTGGATGAGGAAGTGCTGGATAACTTAGAGGAAGCCCTGGTAGGGGCCGACGTAGGTATTACCACGACCGTCAAGATCATCGGGCGCATTGAACAGCGCGTGGCAAAGGACAAGTACCTCACCACTGCCGATCTGAACCGCATGCTCCAGGAGGAGATCGAAGCTTTGCTGGTAGAAGTCCCGGATAAAGGATACCGTGATTTCGAACTGCCGGAAGGGAAAAAACCCTATGTGATCCTCGTAGTCGGAGTAAATGGAGTAGGAAAGACTACCACGATCGGGAAGCTGGCCTATCACTTCAAACGGGCGGGAAAGTCGGTGCTGCTGGGGGCCGGAGATACATTCAGGGCGGCGGCGGTGGATCAACTGACGATCTGGAGTGAGCGTGTGGGTGTTCCCATTGTAAAGAAGGACATGGGAAGTGACCCTGCTTCTGTGGCCTTTGACGCCGTCAATAGTGCTGTGGCCAGGGGAGTCGATGTTCTCCTGATTGATACGGCGGGACGTTTGCACAATAAGGTTCACCTGATGGAAGAACTGACCAAGATCAAAAGGGTCATTCAGAAAGTCATCCCGGACGCCCCTCATGACGTGTTACTGGTACTGGATGGTTCCACCGGGCAGAATGCCCTGGAGCAGGCCCGGCATTTTACGGCGGCCACTGAAGTGTCTTCTCTTGCCATCACCAAGCTGGATGGCACCGCCAAAGGAGGCGTCGTATTGGCTATTGCAGATCAATTTAAAATTCCTGTCAAATTCATAGGGGTGGGAGAGCGTGTAGAGGACTTGCTGGTATTTGACCGGCACGAATTCGTGGACAGCCTCTTCAGCCTGGAGAAAAAATAGTTCCTACCTTTGCCTCGGCTAAAACCCGGGCAGAGCGGGGCATAACCCGGGCGGCGGAGCCCAGCATAAAATATGAAGACAAAAACGCTTAAAAAGGACAAGGTGAATATCATCACCCTGGGGTGTAGCAAGAACCTGGTGGATAGTGAAGTGCTGAGCGGTCACCTGGCAGCCAGTGAGATTGATGTGGTGCACGAGAGCCGCAAAAAGGATCACAATATTGTCATCGTTAATACCTGCGGGTTTATTGATAAGGCAAAAGAGGAGTCGGTCAATACCATCCTGGATCAGGTGGAGCTCAAGCGTAGCGGCAAACTGGATAAGGTGTACGTCACCGGATGTCTGAGCGAACGCTACAGGGGAGACCTGGAAAAGGAAATTCCGGAAGTGGATGCCTGGTTTGGCACCATGGAGCTCCCGCTGATGCTGAAGCGGTTTAACGTCGATTATCGGGCTGAACTGGTGGGTGAAAGACTGCTTGCCACTCCCCAGCACTATGCTTATTTGAAGATAGCAGAAGGATGCAATCGCACCTGTTCTTTTTGCGCCATTCCCCTGATGCGGGGCGGCCATGTCAGCAAGCCCATAGAGCAAATCGTTACCGAAGCGAGGGGCCTCGTACGCATGGGTGTCAAAGAGATCATGCTCATTGCACAGGAACTGACCTATTACGGCTTGGATCTGTATAAGAAAAGGGAGTTGCCAAGACTCCTGCATGCACTGGCGGATATTGAAGGATTGCATTGGATCCGCCTTCACTATGCCTATCCTTCCAAATTCCCCATGGAGATTATCGACGTAATGCGGGAGCGGCCCAATATCTGTAATTACCTGGACATGCCCCTCCAGCATGCCTCCAATAATATGCTCAAGGCCATGCGCCGCAACATTACCCGGGAAGAGATGGAAGACCTGATTGGAAATATCAGGGACCGTTTACCGGGTATATGCCTCCGCACAACACTCATTGCCGGTTATCCGGGCGAGACGGAAGCGGACGTGGAAGAACTCACCGGATTCCTGGAAAGGATGCGCTTTGACAGAGTGGGAATATTTACCTATTCGCACGAAGAAAATACTTCTGCTTACGAAGTTGAGGACGACGTGCCTGCCGAAGAGAAAGAACGCCGGGCGCAGGCCATCATGGAAGTGCAACAGGAGATTTCCCTGGAAAAGAACCAGGAGAAAGTAGGCCAGGTGTTCAAAGTGCTGGTGGACAAGAGGGAAGCCGGTCGCTATCTGGGCAGAACAGAGTTCGACAGTGTCGAAGTCGATAACGAAGTAGTGATTCAGACAGACCAGCGCCTCAAACTGGGTGAATTTGTACAGGTGAAGATAACCAAGGCGTACGATTTCGACCTGGAAGGAACGGTCGTTTGATGACCGGTTATACGGCGCCGTTGGAAGGACGTATTTTTGTGATGTTATACTCTATCTGAATGGACTGTACTGCGCAATTTATTGGATACGAACAGACCGGAGCCTTTTCGAGGCTAGTGACAGATTACCTCGCCAGGAATGAAAACCTACGCCCATTCTACGCCTATCCCGTATCCCTGGCTGGCCTCCGGGAGGCCATCCGGGAACGGGAATCCCACCCAACGGACCGGACAACGCTGGTGCAGGTCCTGCAAGATCAATATCAATCTCTTCCCGTAGCAGGCCCCGTGGCCCGCAGCCTGGAATTGCTGGAAAAGGAAACGACTTTTACCATCACCACGGCACACCAACCCAATATTTTTACCGGACACTTGTATTTCATTTATAAGATCCTCCACACCATCCGTGTAGCGGCTTATGCTAAACAGGAGATGCCGCAGTATGACTTTGTTCCTGTCTATTTCATGGGCAGCGAAGACGCGGACCTGGAAGAACTGGGGCATATTTATGCGGGAGGGGAGCGGATGGATTGGAACACCCAACAAACCGGTTCTGTAGGCCGCATGTCTCCCAAAGGCCTGGATCCATTGATCCGGAAGCTGGAGGGGGAATTCGGCGGTTTGCCTTACGGTCCCGATATGGTGGCCCTTTGCAAGAAGGCATACGGGGAACACAAAACCATCCAGGAAGCGACACTATACCTGGTGCACACCTTGTTCGCCGAATATGGATTAGTCGTCTTGATCCCGGATAGCGAGCGCCTGAAGCGCCTGTTCCTGCCCATCCTTCAGAAGGAATTGTCGGAAGGGTTTTCTCATACAGCGGTTTCCCAAACGATCCCCCGGCTATCGGCGCATTATAAAGTGCAGGCCGCCGGAAGAGAACTGAACCTGTTTTACCTGAAGGATAACATGCGTAACCGCATCGTCAGAGAAGGCGATGGGTTCTCCGTGTTTGATACGGAACTGACCTTTTCCGAAGCAGCCATGCAGAAGGAAGTGGAAACATTCCCTGACCGGTTCAGCCCCAACGTCATTTTAAGAGGGGTTTTCCAGGAGATGATCCTCCCCGGGATTGCCTTCATTGGAGGAGGAGGGGAGTTGGCCTATTGGCTGGAATTGAAGGAAGTATTCCGGGCGGCCGGGGTTCCTTATCCTGTGCTGCTATTGCGTAACTCCTTTTTGCTCGTAAAGCAGGAATGGGTCCAAAAGGCAAAGCAGCTCGACATGCCCTTGCCCTTGTGGTTCTCCCCGGAACAGGAATTAGTGAATCAACTGGTGCGCCGGGAAACAGGGCACCAGCTATCCCTCAAAAAAGAGCTGGCCGAAATGAATGCCTTATACGAACGCATCTCCGGGTTCGCTTTGGAAATAGACGTCACCCTGCAGCAGCATATAGCCGCCTTGCGGGCACGGGCCGTCAAAGGCCTGAACACGCTGGAAAAGAAACTGTTGAAGGCTGAAAAGTATCATTACGAGGCCCACCAGCGACAGATCAGGATGATCAGGAACGCCTTATTTCCCGGTGGCTCCCTGCAGGAAAGAAGGGATAATTTTATGCCCTATTATGCCGCCTACGGGAAGGAATTGATTCATCGGTTGTACGAACATTCCCTGGCGCTGGAACAGCAATTCTGCATTATGACGCTGCCGGACTAGGTGCAAAGGCAACCGATTTTTGCCTATTTTTATTGACTTGCACCAAAAGAAAATTATGTCTTCCAACCCGATGTCAGATCCCCTCTTCGGAAATTATCTGAATAATCATTATTCATATGATGAATTACTGGATAAGGAGGGGAATCTACGGCCGCATTGGGATACCTTTTTCCAGTCTTATAATCGGTTGGGGAACGACGAGATTTTCAGCAGGAATGACGATATCCTAAAGTTGCTGAAGGAGAACGGTGTTACCTATAATATTTACGGAGAGCCTTCGGGATTAAACCGTCCATGGAAGCTGGATATGATCCCGTTTATCATAGGGCGGGATGAATGGCCCTCGATTGAATCCGGCCTTCTGCAGCGTGCGCAGTTATTAGACCTGGTACTCGGGGACCTGTACGGTGAAAGGAAACTGATCAGGAATGGAATCCTACCTATTGAGCTCATTTATAATCATGCGGGTTTTCTCCGTCCCTGTTCCGGCATCCGTCCTGTGGGGAAGCACCGCCTCATATTATATTCCGCTGACCTGGCAAGAAGCAAGGATGGAAAGGTATGGGTGGTCAACGACCGGACCCAGGCGCCTTCAGGTTCGGGCTACGCGTTAGAGAACAGGACAGCCATGACGAGGGTCATTCCCGAATTGTTCAATGGCTTGAAAGTGCGGCACCTTTCACCCTATTTTAATGCGTTAAGGGATGGTTTGAATGAAATAGCGCCCCATCAGAATCCGAATCCGAGAATAGTCATTTTGACGCCGGGATCCAATAACGAGACCTATTTTGAGCATTCTTACCTGTCTTCCTATCTTGGCTTTACGTTGGTGCAAGGCAATGATTTGGTGGTGAAGGATAATTTTGTCTGGCTTAAGACTATGGGCGGCCTGGAGCGGGTAGACGTCATTATGCGCCGGGTAGACGACATTTATTGCGATCCGCTGGAATTGAAGGCGGACTCCCAACTGGGCATTCCGGGATTGCTGCAATCGGTTCGAAGTGGGAATGTGTCCATTGCCAATCCATTGGGCAGTGGTATCCTGGAAAACCCCGGCCTCATGCCTTTCCTTCAACGGATATCGAAATACTATTTATCGGCAGATCTTATTATTCCCACCATTGCTTCCTGGTGGTGCGGCCAACCCAAAGAGCTGGAGTATGTGCTGGCCAATATTCAATCCCTCGTGATAAAGAAAATATACCGCAATCCAACGGGGAGCACTTCCGTGGATGGGGCCGCCCTTTCGGCCAGGGAACTGAGTGAATTCAAACAAAGGATTAAAGCACAGCCCTCTTTATACGTGGGCCAGGAGAAAGTGGACATATCCTATACTCCTTCCTTGATTAATGGGAAGATTGAAATGAGGAATGCCATGTTCCGTAGTTTTCTGGTTAGTAACAATGACGGTTATGTGGCTATGCCGGGCGGGTTGTGCAGGACCTCTTCCGGCGCGGGGAATTTTATCATTTCCAATCAAATGGGAGGGCTTAGTAAGGATTCGTGGATCATTTCCCCGGAGCCCGAACGGATACTGAACATTTTAAAGGAAACGCCTGAAATGGCGGCAGCGGCCTATAATGACATGCTGCCCAGTCATGCCGCTGAGAACCTGTTCTGGGTAGGCCGTTACACCGAACGGTTTTTGGGAAATGCCCGGTTCCTGAGAACCGTCCTGCAGTTTATTGCAGAAGGAAATAAGCTCATTACTGATAATAACGTTCAAACGGAGCGGAATTTGCTGGTGGCGTTGACTCGCTATAGTTATACCTATCCGGGTTTTACCGGCGCAGAGGCGGAGGACAAATTCAGAGAACCGTTGAAAGAATTAAGGGACATCTTCTTTAATGAAAACAGAAGCGGTAGCCTTAAACATAATTTTCTCATCTTTCAGAAGGCCATACACGAAGTACGCGAACACTGGTCAATAGATACCTGGAGGGTACTCAGGGCCATTGAAGAGCGGCTCCAGCAAGACATTTCCCTGTCCCATCACGGGCACCTCCAAATGCTGCATACGCTGGATAATGTGATTACTTCCATTGTGGCCTTCATCGGATTAAACCGGGAAAGTATTTCAAGGGAACAGGGCTGGATCATGCTCGATGTGGGGCGAAAAATAGAGCAAAGCCTGCTGTTGATTACGATGTTGCAAAACACGATGGTCAGCAAATGCAATGAATATGTAGAATACAACCTCCTGCAGAGCATCCTGATGAGCAATGAAGGCCTCGTAAACTACCGGTATAAATACAGGAGACCTTTACAAAACCAACTGGTATTGGACCTCTTGTTGTTCGATCCGAATAACCCCCGCTCCTTGACTTACCAGGTGGACAGGTTAAAGGTATATCTGAAAAATCTCCCGAAAAGCCAGACAGGCTATTTACTGACCGAATATGAACGGCTCATACTGGAAGCGGACACGGTGCTGAAGCTTGCCAATAAGAATGAATTGACAACGGCGGATGCCTTTGATGAAAAGTATAGCAAACTGGATGATTTTTTATCCAGGATGCATTCATTGCTTTCTGCCATTCCCGGCGTCATTTCAAAAACGTATTTCAAACACGAGCTGACACCTCAATCAATCAATTTTGAATGAAATACATCGTCGCCCATAAAACAACCTATACCTATTTTGAGCCGGTAAGCATGAGCCACCATGTCGCAAAGCTGGTCCCCCGGGATACGGACAGGCAATGTTGCCGGAATGTCCACGTAAAAATTCATCCCCAGCCGGACAACCTGAATGAGTACATTGATTTTTTCGGCAATAAGGTGATTTATTTTTCGGTTGAAAAGGAGCATACACAACTGACGGTGAGTGTTCGGACTGAAATTGATAAGGACCTGCTGGCTTCCAGGGAAATTAATTTGTATAACAACACCACCATTGAAACGCTTAAGAAGGATCTGGCGGAGCTCAGACCGGAATTGGCAGAGATCAGGCAATTCATTTTCGCCACACCTATGACGGAATGGAATGAGGATGTTGCCGCTTATGCATTGCAATCCTTCACCCCCGGCAGGCCGGTATTTGAAGCAGCCAGGGATTTAATGCGCCGCATTCATACCGACTTTGAATTTAAGCCTGGTTTTACCACCGTCAGCACGCCTTTATCGGTGGCCATGCGGGAACGGAAGGGCGTATGCCAGGATTTTGCCCATTTGGCGGTGGCCTGCGTCCGATCCGTGGGTTTGCCTGCACGTTACGTCAGCGGGTATATTGAAACCATTTCCCCCCCGGGCGTGGAAAAGCTATACGGTGTAGACGCTTCGCATGCATGGTTTAGCGTGTACATTACGAATATGGGCTGGGTGGATTTTGATCCGACCAATAATATCATTCCGGGCGATCAGTATATCACGATCGGATGGGGAAGAGAATATGCGGACGTAGCCCCATTGAAGGGGATCATTCTGAGCAGCGGCTCCCATGCACTAAAAGTGTCAGTGGACGTAAAGCGGGAGGGGTAGGCGATCCACTTTTATGGTATGCTCTTTGATCTCATACCTGTTCAAACGTGTAGCGGTGAAAATATATACCTGCAGTCATTGCCATAACCCCCTTTATTTCGAGAACAATATTTGCCTCCATTGCCAGCACCCCGTTGGTTTTGAACCGGCCTCCCTGTCCATGGTCACCCTGGCGCCGGATAAAAACAATGTAAACGGGTTGAATGATATTTCGAAAAGCGGGAAGGCGTATCGGTATTGCCGGAATGCCGAATACGGTACCTGCAACTGGCTGGTGCCTGTATCCGACCCCTCCCCCTTTTGCCCGGCCTGCAGGTTAAACAGGGTGATTCCCAACGTCAGCACGGAAGAAAACAGGAAGAAATGGAGAAACCTGGAAGTGGCCAAACACCGCCTTATTTATTCCTTGCTGCGGTTGAACCTTCCCCTGGCCGTGAAAGGGGAAAATGGTGATGGGGAAGCGATCCTATTTGATTTTAGGGAAGAAACGTCCTCCGGTGAAAAGGTGATCACCGGCCATGATAGCGGAACGATTACGATCAATATTGACGAAGCGGATGAAGTGCAGCGGGTACGGCACAAATTGGACTTGGGGGAAAGGTACCGGACGCTGCTGGGGCATTTCCGCCACGAAATCGGACACTATTATTGGGACGTATTAATCCGGAACGGCGACAAGCTGGACGGCTTCCGCCGCCTTTTCGGGGATGAACAACGGGATTATTCCGAAGCGCTGAAAACCTATTACAATACAGGTGCCACTACCAACTGGGGGCAACAATATATAAGCCCTTACGCGACTTCTCATCCCTGGGAAGACTGGGCGGAGACCTGGGCGCACTATCTCCATATGATGGATACGCTGGAAACAGCCTGGGCGTTTGGGGTACGGGTAAACCCCGAGAAGATAAAGGTAGATCCACCCATTAAGGCCAATATTGATGAAGATCCATATGATGTGAAAGATTTTACCCGGATCGTTAAATCATGGTTCCCTTTGTGTTTTGCCGTCAACAGTCTAAACAGGAGCATGGGGTATCCTGATTTCTACCCATTTGTTATTTCAGACCCGGTTGTTGAAAAACTGCGGTTCATTCATGAGCTGGTTTTAGGAAAACGCCTAAGATCCAAAGTGTAAGGATACTCCGGATGGATCTCCGGAAGGGGTGTATCATAGGAGAATGCCGGCCTGTTTTCTTCGATATACCTGGAAAGGCCGGAAAGGTAAGGCGCCGGGTGCATGACTCCCTGCGTGTGGGCAGTCTCCCCGAAACGATTTACACGCCTTGATTCCGCCTCGTAGCTGTTAATGGGAAAGGCATCGTAGCTTCTGCCTCCCGGGTGGGAGACATAATAGGTACAGCCTCCGATGGAGCGCTGATTCCAGGTGTCTATGATATCAAAAGTGAGGGGGACATCCGTCCCAATGGTAGGGTGCAATGCAGAGGGAGGCTGCCACGCGCGGTATCGAACGCCACAGACATACTCTTCTTTCGTTCCTGTCTCCCTTAAAGGCACCCGGATACCGTTGCACAGTAAGGCATACCGGGAACCATTGATCCCCCTTAATTTGACCTGGACCCTTTCCAAGGAAGAATCTACATACCGGGCCGTGCCGGAACCGGTGACTTCTTCCCCCAGCACATGCCAGGGTTCGATGGCCATGCGTATCTCCATTTCAATATCTTGTATCCTCACTGTGCCATAATGGGGGAAGCGGAATTCAAAGAAAGGCTCGAACCAACTCATCTGAAAGGCGTAACCGGCTTCATTCAGCGCATGAACGACTTCCTCCAGATCTTTATGCACATAATGGGGAAGCATAAATTTATCATGCAGTTCCGTTCCCCATCTGACTAAAGAGTGATTATAGGGCTTATTCCAGAACGTAGCTGTTAATGCGCGGATCAGCAACATTTGCACCAGGCTCATTTGCTTGTGCGGCGGCATGTCAAACGCCCGAAATTCAAGAATACCCAACCTTCCCGACGATGTATCCGGCGAATATAATTTATCGATACAAAATTCAGAACGGTGTGTATTCCCGGTGATGTCTGTCAGTAAATGCCTGAAAATCCTGTCCACCAGGTAGAAAGGAATAAAGCCTCCGTCCGGCACCTGGCTGAAAGCAATCTCTGCTTCATATAACTTTTCATCGCGTCCCTCATCTATACGGGGCGCCTGGCTGGTAGGCCCGATGAAGGCACTGGAAAACAAATAGGAAAGTCCCGGGTGGTGCTGCCAGAAGGCGATCAAACTGCGCAGCAGGTCGGGCCGCCGTAGCAATGGGCTATCAGCCGGTTTATCACCTCCAAGGGTGATATGGTTACCTCCGCCTGTTCCGGTATGCCTTCCGTCCAGCATAAATTTCTCTGTTCCCAGGCGGGACAAAAATGCCTGTTCATATAAGGTATCGATCGTGTGAACCAGTTCTTTCCAGCTTTTGGAAGGATGAATATTGACTTCGATGACGCCGGGATCAGGGGAGACTACCAATCGCTCCACCCGGTAATCCCTCGGCGGTTCATAGCCTTCAATGCGTACCGGGATGTTTAGTTTTTGGGCTGTCGCCTCCACGGAAGCCACGAGATCAAGATAATGTTCCAGGTAGTCGGTCGGAGGAAGGAAGACATAGAGTATTCCTTCACGGACTTCCGCGCATAAAGTGGTTTTAATCACCGGTACATCGCGCAATGACTGCGTGGCTTCTTTGCCGGGATGCGCCTGTCCTTTAACTGCCTGTTGTGCGGCAGCGGAGTCGGGCGCCAGGTTATAGCGTCCGGCAATCTTTTCATGGTAATGCTCCAAAGAGGGCAACAATTCGAATAAGCTGCGCTCCACCTTTTGGGGCTCCCTCTCCTTTGCCACAGCGGGTAATGAATCAAGCGGTAGCCGCAAGCCGACGGGAGAATTCCCGGGAACCAGGAACAGATGCCTCCTGTTCATTAGCCATTGACAGCTTTGCCATTTATCCCTGTCATGATCCCATGTAAGGGGCAATATGAATCCGGCCGGATGACCCAGGCCTTTGTCAAGCAACCGGGACAGCGTTCTGCGTTCAATAGGGTCTTGCAGGTCTGTTCGCAGGGGATCTATATTCGAAGGCATTTTCCCTTCCGCCCACAAGTAGTAGAAAACGTCTTCAAAGGCCGGCCGTACATTGTCTTCTCCCACCGCCAGATAATTAGCCAGTTCCCTGGCGAATATCCCCGCATCGGCAAAAGTATATTTTGTTGGATGTTCTTCCCTGGCGATCAAGCGGTCATTTTTCCAAATGGGATAATGGTCCTTTCTCCAGAACAAGCCATATTGCCAACGGGGCAGGGGCTCGCCGGGGTACCATTTGCCCTGCCCGTAGTGAATCATACCATTGGGCCCGAACTGGCTCCGCAGCCTGAAGATCAGTTCCTGTGAGCGAATGCGTTTCTCGTCACCATCCGCTGCGGTATTCCACTGTTCGGATTCCATATCGTCTATGGATACGAAGGTAGGCTCTCCTCCCATAGTAAGGCGTACATCCCCTTTTTCCAGATATTCATCCACTTTATAACCTGTGGCGTTAATGGCGGCCCATTGCTCTTCCGAATAGGGCTTGGTTACGCGGGGATCTTCGTGGATGCGGGTGACCGTGTTGGCATAGATAAACGTCGTTTCGCATTTGTCGGTGGACCCAACGACGGGAGCGGCACTTACATAGTGTGGTGTACCTGCCAGTGGAATATGTCCTTCTCCTGCAAACAGGCCTGAAGTAGGATCAAGCCCGATCCATCCCGCCCCGGGTATATACACTTCCGTCCAGGCGTGCAGGTCTGTAAAATCACTTTCCGGTCCGGAAGGCCCGTCCAATGATTTGATGTCGGCCGTTAGCTGTACCAGGTACCCGGAAACAAATCTTGCAGCAAGTCCCAACCGGCGTAAAATCTGAACCAGTAACCAGGCGGAATCGCGGCAAGAGCCTGACGCCATTGATAAGGTCTGTTCGCATGTTTGCACACCGGCTTCCATGCGGATATTATAACCGATATCCCTGCTAAGCTTTCGATTGATGTATACTAAAAAGTCATTGATGCTCCCTGGTGTTTTGTCGATGCCTTCCAGCCATTGATCGAGCAACGGCCCGTTTTCGTTCAATTCCAGATAAGGGGTTAACTCCCCTTTCAAGTGTTCCTTGTAGGCGAAGGGAAATTTTTCGGCATACTCCTCCACAAAAAAATCAAAGGGATTAATGACCGTCATATTGGCAATCACTTCCACTTCTACCTTTAGTTCCCTGGTTTTTTCAGGGAAAACTACCCTGGCCTGGTAATTACCAAAGGGGTCCTGTTGCCAATTGATAAAATGTTCTTTGGGAGAGACCTTGAAGGAGTATGCCTCAATATGCGTCCGGGAGTGCGCCGCAGGCCTCAAACGGAAGATATGCGGAGAGAGGGATACGTATCGGTCGTATTGATAAGTGGTCGTATGATTGATTGCTACCCGGATGGACATATTTCGGAATTAAATACGTGAATAGCAATGCGATCGTTTAAGTTATCAGTTGAAGATAATGATTTTATTGGCCGCCAAATGTGTCAAATCCATTGGGAAGGCCCTTCTCATGTAAAGACAGGACCTTATTTCCTACTTCCTCCACCATTTGCTGCTTATACGCCTGTAGTTTGGCGGATAAGCCCGCATCAAAAGCGCCGAGGATGGAAGCCGCCAGGATGCCCGCATTTTTGGCCGCATTCAGTGCCACCGTGGCGACCGGAATGCCGTTGGGCATTTGTAGAATGGAGAGGATGGAATCCCAGCCATCTATGGAATTGGATGATTTGACGGGGACGCCGATCACCGGTAATGTTGTCAGGGAGGCCACCATACCGGGCAAGTGGGCGGCTCCTCCGGCCCCTGCAATAACGACCTTTAGTCCCCTCTCCCGGGCCCCGCTGGCGTATTCTACCATGCGTAGCGGTGTTCTGTGGGCGGAAACGACCGTGAGTTCAAAAGAGATCCCGAGGGATTGCAGGAAATCGGCAGCAGGCTGCATGACAGGAAGATCGCTGTCACTACCCATAATGATCCCGATAAGGGGTGAGCGTGTCGTGTCGGACATAATATAACGAAGTTACAAAACTATTGGCCACAGGATAGGCGGCTTAACGGGTTGTCCATTTATGCATTGGCGCCAGAAACCACCCGGAACAACTTTTTAATGACCCCAGCCTGGTAAATCAGTTCCTGCCGTTCCTTACCCGTAAGGGTGATATGGCCCATCTTGCGACCCGGCTTCGTGAGCTTTTTCCCATACAGGTGGATAAAGGTATTATCCATTTTCAGCACGTCCTCGAGTCCTTCATACCGGGCGTCCCCGCTGTGTCCTTCCGAGCCTACCACATTCAGGAGCAGGGAAGTGGCATGCACAGACTCCGTATTCCCCAGCGGATAGTCCAGCAGGATCCTCCAAAGCATGTCAAACTGGGAGCTATACGCCGCTTCAATAGTATGATGGCCGCTATTGTGTACCCTGGGTGCGGTTTCATTGACCCATACATGTTCTTCGGCATCTACAAAAAGTTCTACGGCAAATATGCCGGCAGACCCCAGTCCTTTTACCACCATCATCGCCATGGCTTCTGCCTTCCAGAGTGTTTCCCTGGGTATATTGGCGGGGCACAATTGATAATCCAACTGGTTCAGTTCCGGGTGAAATACCATCTCCGTGGCGGGGTACACGACGGTTTCCCCATGGCCGTTGGTTGCCACGATGACAGCCAGCTCTTTTTTAACAGAGATCAGTTTTTCCAGCACGGAAGGAGCGTCAAAGCCCAGCGAGAAATCTTCGTGGGTACGGAGCACCTGTACGCCGCGTCCGTCATATCCTCCTTCCCCCAATTTCTGAACCGCCGGCAGGAAGTCCTTATGGCCCGCCAGCGCCGCCCCGTTTTCCAGGATGACAAAGGGAGCGGAGGGAATTTCCTTTTCCTTATAGAAATTCTTCTGATGGATCTTATTTTTCAGTATCCTCAAGGCGGCCGAAGAAGGGTAGACCTTTACGCCTTCCGATTCAAGGCGTTCCAGGGCATCCACGTTGACGGATTCGATCTCAATGGTAAGGGCGTCCACCTGCTTGCCAAACCGGTAAACTGTATCAAAGTCCCTGATATCGCCCAGCACAAAATGATGACAAAGATGAGCCGCAGGACACTCTGGGTCGTTTTCCAGTATATAGGTAGTCACAGGATAGTTGACCGCCGCCTGTAACAGCATCCTTCCGAGTTGTCCTCCGCCTAAAATGCCCACTTTTTGCATATCATCATAATTTCAGGCGTGAAGATACAAAACACGGGTTATCTTTGTAGGGTCATGCTGCCAGACTATGCACATAAGGTCTTCGACGATAAGCGAATTGTTTATTGTCTGCTCATGGAAACATTAGCCATGCGTTCCGCCTGATTTTCGCGGGTCGGCCCGGGAATGCCCGGGCTTCGCCGGGAATACTTAGGCTCGGCAATGCCCGGTTTCAGCCTTCCCTATAATAAGCTGCCCGGCTCCCCGCCTTCGATATAAGGTAATTATCTCTCATTTTAATTATTGACCCTTCAATAATAACCGTTATATGCAAACAACTGCCGTACAATCCCAGGCTGTTCAAGGAAAGGATCTGGACTTCCTGCCCCTGCAGGGCACGGATTACGTAGAATTTTATGTAGGGAATGCCAAGCAGGCAGCCCATTTTTATAAGACAGCGTTCGGTTTTCAATCCCTGGCCTATGCCGGTCCCGAAACCGGCGTCCGGGATAAGGCCAGCTATGCCGTGCGCCAGCATAAGCTGACTTTTGTATTTACCACCCCGCTGGTAGGCAGCGGACCGGTAGCCGATCACGTACACCAGCATGGGGACGGCGTGAAATTCCTTGCCCTGCGCGTGCCGGATGCCACCTCCGCCTGGGAAGAGACTACCCGCCGCGGAGGCCAGTCCTATATGAAACCTACCCGTCTTCAGGATACAAAAGGGGAATTGGTGATGTCAGGTATCCATACCTATGGGGATACTGTGCATCTATTCATTGAGAGAGAAAACTATGCCGGCGCCTTCCTGCCGGGTTATGTGCCCTGGGAAACCCCTTACTACCAGCCTTCCGATACGGGACTGCTGTATGTAGACCACTGTGTGGGTAACGTGGGCTGGAACCAGATGAATGTCTGGGTGAAGTTCTACGAAGAAGTCATGGGGTTCCGCAATATCCTGTCTTTTGACGATGCAGATATCTCTACCGAGTACTCCGCGCTGATGAGCAAGGTAATGAGTAACGGGAACGGGTATGTCAAATTCCCCATCAACGAACCTGCGGAGGGTAAGAAGAAATCCCAGGTGGAAGAATACCTTGAATTTTATAAGGGAGAAGGGGTTCAGCACGTGGCCCTGGCTACCCATGATATTGTAAAGACCGTCACCGATCTCCGCAGCCGTGGAGTGGAGTTTTTGCAGGTGCCATCCAGCTACTACGATGAATTATCGGCAAGGGTGGGGCATATTGATGAATCCATCGAGCCATTGCGTGAACTGGGTATCCTCGTTGACCGGGATGAGGAAGGTTACCTCTTGCAGATCTTCACCAGGCCTGTGGAAGACAGACCTACCCTGTTCTTTGAAATCATCCAGCGCAAAGGGGCCAAGAGCTTTGGGAAGGGGAATTTCAAGGCCTTGTTTGAATCCATTGAGAGGGAGCAGGGATTGAGAGGGAATTTGTAAAAAGGAAGCACGACGTTTACGGATCGGCAAAGGTTATCAACCCTTGCAGGACGGCCGCGGGCCCCGGTATTTTCTGAATGCCGGGGCTTTTCATTATTTATCCCTATCATCGATAGCCGTCTTTTGATAAATAAGTTATAAATTAATGCCCAATGATGAAAAAAATAATGACCGCTTTTTTACTGATCGCCTGTTCAGCAACCTATGGGCAGCAACAAACCTTCCGGCCCGTATATACCTACACAGCCGATCTTAATAATGACGGACTACCGGATACCATTACGCTCAGTTCATCCTTGTCGAATCCCGGCCTGTTTAATAAGATATCCATTACGCTGTCGCATTTCGGACAGCAATCTTTTATGGCGGCCAAAGGCTGGGCGAATGTGGATTGGACGTTTCTATCGAAAAGCCCCAATCAGCTCCGCACGAACAAATTGTTCCTGGCAAAAGGACCGCACCAGTCTGTCATATTGTTGTTTGGGCAGTTGGATGGTGGTGACTTCAGAGGTGACTTTTCTATTATCAATATAGAAGACAATAAAATAAAAATGGTCTTTAACCAAAAGGACAGAAATACGGATGTGGAGGTCCCCGTTAAAATTACAGATCTGGGCGGTGACGGGCGACTGGATTTCGTGTATAAACAATACGGAGAAACGTTGGGTCATGTAGATAGTTTGAATGCCGATATCGGCACCTATACTCCGTTTTATGTATATACAATAGACAACGATTGTGTGCTGAACAAGGAGCTTACCATGCAGTACAATAAAGTCCACTACGTCTACGCGGGACTGGACAGCCTTGATAAGATAAAGGTGCTGTATCCCCGCAACGGCGGCAAGCCAAAGGTGGTACAATGATCCCAGGAACGGCGACCGTTACAGAATATATCCCATTGGCCGCCTTCATGCGACATGACAAGAATAAGCGTGGATAAGGGATACAGGCATATTGAATCAGGTGAAAAGATTATGGAGTGCGTTTGAAAAGCTGGATTTTTTTTAATATATAGCATCCTAAATACTTTTGTAAAATGGATGATCTAACAAAGCCGGGACGCATTCTCCTTGGCATATCTATCATTGCTTTTGGCCTGCTTCCGTTTGTCTTTGGTAATTCCCTGGAGGGATTAATGCCTTTTCCTGCTTCGGTTCCTGGCAGAATATACGTGATCTATTTTGACGCTTGCATCTTTGTCGTTACTGGATTTTGCATTGCGGCAGGGATTAAGACAAGGCTTGCGGCCATGGTTGCAGGATTCCTATTTTTCCTGTTGTTTTTAGGGCTGGACCTGCCCAAGCTGATCGCCAATCTCAGGGACGGCGGAGTTTGGACGGGGGCATTTGAATTGATCGCCCTCTGCGGTGCAGCTTTTATCGCCGGTGCAAGTGCCGGTGGCAGCCCGCGGACCAACGGCGAGCGAACCATCGGTGGCCATCAGACTTCCGGCCCTGGTGACTGGATGAGTACTGTTTTCGCATCCGGCAGGTACCTGGTCGCTGTTTCCTTCGTAGTTTTTGGTATCCAGCATTTCATGTATGCCAATTATGTGGCGACAATCATTCCTTCCTGGATCCCGTTTCGGCTATTCCTGACCTATTTGGTGGGTGCTGCTTTTTTTGCATTTGCACTCAGCATAGTACTGCATATTTTAGGCCGTCTGTCTTCCCTTTTGATGGCTTCCATGTTCTTTCTATGGTTGCTGATCCTTCACGGTCCCCTGGTAATAAACAACCTGCATATGGAGACTCAGTGGACCAGTTTCTTTGTGGCCATGGGGATGGGTGGGACGTTTCTGTTACTGGCTGACCGGTTTTCCAAACGCCTTTAAAGGGCCGATCTGGTCGGCCCCTATTTCCCGGCCTTATGCCCGCTGACGGCATAGTACAGGATATACGCGTAACAGGGTAATATGCAAATGCAATAAGCCAGATTATTGTAGAGGTGCAGGTTATCTTTTAGCGCCCCGTACAGCAGCGGGAGCAGCGCTCCGCCTGCGATGCCCATGACCAGCAAGGCCGATCCTATTTTAGTGTATTTGCCAAGGCCTTCCAGGGCCAGTGGCCAGATGGCCGGCCACATAAGGGAATTGGACAAGCCCAACAGGGCGATAAAAGTAATGGCGGTATATCCGGTCGTAAAGAAAATACATGCGCTAAAGAAAATGCCTGTTAAGGCGCAGGCACGAAGGGCAAGCTGCTGCGAGATATACTTGGGTATGGTAATGATCCCTATAATATAGCCGGCCAGCATGGCAGCGAGGGTGAAAGTTGTAAAATATTTGGTTTTATCCAGGCTGATTCCCATTGATTTTCCGAAGGTGCCGATACCGTCTCCGGCCAGTACTTCCACCCCTACATAGAGGAAAATGCATAGTACACCGAGAAGCAAATGAGGGAACTGGAAGACGCTATTGTGCACTTTTGACGGAGTAGCAATGCTGTCATCAGTGACGGGAGCTTCTCCATCGGTATTAATTTCAGGAAGAGAGGATAATTTGATCATCAGGGACAAGACCACAAGGACGGCCGCCATGATCAGGTAGGGGGTAATTACCCTGCCTGCCAAAGCATTGAGCAATGCTTCTTTTTGCGCAGCGTCGGTTGCTGTATTGATTTGTTGTTCCAGGGCTGCGGCATTTTTTAAGACAATGGCGCCCACGATAAGGGGGCTTAATACCCCCGCTACCTTATTACAAATACCCATGATGCTCATGCGCTTTGCCGCGCTTTCCAGGGGCCCTAAAATGGAGATATAGGGGTTGGAGGCCGTTTGCAACAAGGATAAACCGGTGCCCTGTACGAATAGGCCCAGCAGGAAAAGGGGAAAGCTCCGGGAACCCGCGGCCGGAACAAACAGGAGGGAACCCAGGGCCATGACGAACAATCCGAGGGCCATTCCATTCTTGTAGCCCGTTTTTTGCAAAATCAGGGCGGAGGGAATGGCCAGGAAAAAATAGGCGATATAGAACGCAAAGGTCACCAGGAACGCCTGAAGGTCCGTATGCAGTTGACAGGCCAGTTTCAAAAAGGGGATCAGGGTCCCATTGAGCCAGGTAACAAAGCCAAAAATGAAGAAGAGGATGCCAATAATAACCAGAGCGCTCAGGGAGCGGTTTTTAGATGAACTCATGTCTTATTTTAATTATCAGAGAATATAGTATCGTTAAATGTAGGTGAATTTTTGATTCGTCCTGCAGGATTTTGGTGCGCAATCGGGCGCGCATGTTTGCAACAATGCTGACAATCAATTGTTTGAAAGGCGGTTCGGCAGAAATCGCCGTTATATATGCGGAATTCACGATGCAAGAATTAGAGGGGTTCTGCTGTAGCCGGAAAATAAAATCTACCTAACTTCGTTTATATAATACTCCTTATCATACTCAACCAAGCAAAAAATATCCTGGTGAACCTGAAGTCTTTATTCATCCAATTCCTGCTCCTGGTGATCGTTTCCGCTTCACTGAACGCGCAAACGTATATTGGGATACAAACCAGCAACTCCCGGCTGGCTCCGCTCATCAAGGGCGATCAGGACACACTCCGGAAGCAATTTGAGGCGAAAGGACTGAAATGGCCGGCCAAATATATCTACATGCGCTCTTTCAAATATGAAAAGGAGCTGGAAATATGGGTGAAGAACGATGTAAAGGACACATTTCAGTTATTTAAGATCTATAAGATCTGTCATACTTCCGGAAAGATGGGACCCAAGCGCAAACAGGGAGACATGCAGGTCCCCGAAGGGTTTTATTATATCAGTGAATTCAACCCCAACAGTAACTATCACCTGGCCCTGGGCCTGGATTATCCCAATATATCTGACCGGACCAAAAGCAGTGCGGGTGATCCCGGAGGGGATATTTTTATCCACGGTTCCTGTGTGTCGGTCGGGTGTATTCCCATCTTGGATAATCAGATTGAAGAAGTATACATGCTCGCTGCCATCTCCCGGCAGGAGGGCGAAGATTATATACCGGTGCATATTTATCCTATCCGGTATGACCTGCCGGGCTCGGCTACTTTCCTGAAAAGCCAGATCCGGGATGACAAGGAATGGGAGAAGTTCAACACGGAACTGGAATACTCATTCAATTACTTTCAGACGTGCCACCGCTTACCCGTGGTGGCCGTGAACAGTAAGGGTGACTATGTCGTCAAATGACAAGGGAATAATAACACGTCATTTTAATCGGGTGGGTTAAATTGCGGCTGTAAATAGCACCGCAACAATATGATCATTCTCCCACGCATACGCAGCCATTCTTCCTTATGGATGACACTCCTGTTTTTTGCCGGATCCGGCCTTCCGGCCGCCATGGGTCAATCAAAGTCTTCGCCTCTTTCCTCCTATAGGCTCCCTTATGATACCAGCACCCTGGCAGTAGGAGAGGGCCCTGTGTTACTGCCCTATAATAAAATCATCAACCCGGCGGGTACTATTCTCCGTTTTGGAAACCGGGAACTGGAAAATCATAGCCTTGACGGCGTGATGTTGCCCGGGGGCCAGATATTGGCGATAGAGGACCGGTACGGGGTCGCTTTTGTTCGTGTCCCCGAAAATACCCTGGCAGGACGTCTGGAATACAGTAAAGATTTTTACAAAGGTTGTATGAGTACCTATTGCGGCATCAAGACCTTTACGGACACTGCAGGTAAGGTACACGTGCTGTGGAGCGCGGCTAATCCGGATACACACCAATCCTACCTGTTGGATGCCATATGGGAAGGGAACGCCGCGCGGTTCCAGTCGGTCTTTTCATTCCCTGCCGAGGCGCCTTCCTCCCTCGCGTTGCCCAACGATATCGCCCTGCAGCAGGAATCGGGGCAGCTCTATGTATACGTTGTATTGAACGGGAACAGCCGCCTGGTAAAGATCAGGTGGAGCGATAAAACGATTGCCTGGAGTGCACCGACGGGGATGGCTCCGTATGGAGTGGGCCTGGCCGGGGGTAAAGTATATATCAGCAATTGGGCGGGACCTGTTCCTACCGACACGATTAACAGACAAACAGCAGGAATCCCTTACGGGAAGGTCTATATAGATCCTGCCACAGGAGCCACTGCCGAAGGCACGGTGTCCATCCTGGATCAGCAAACGGGGAGTAGCTTACGCGAAGTTCACGTAGGACTCCATCCAAATGCCCTCCTGGTCGGTCCCGACGAGAAATTTGTGTACGTGGCCAATGGCAACAGCGATAACGTGTCGGTCATTAAAGTAAATACTGATGAGGTATCGGATTCTATTTCGGTACGCCTGATGCCCGATGCGGACCCCTTTATCGGAGATACCCCGAATGGCCTTGTGCTGGATTCAACAGGGACGATCCTGTATGTATCGAACGGTATGGACAATGCCGTGGCTGAAATAGCATTGGGCAAAGACGGGGCAGGCCTGACCGGACAGGGCAAACCAAGGGTATTGGGCTTTATTCCTACGGAGGCGTATCCCGCAGGATTGGTTTTGGATAAGACGCACCTGTATGTAGCCAACCTGGAAGGAGAAGGGCCCCGGGAACCTGGGAAGAACAATGCCTATAACTCCCATAGGGAAGAGGCCACTTTTTCAGTGATCCCCCTGCCCGATGAGTCGCAATTGAAGTCATATACCCAAAGGGTAAAGGCCAATAACTTTGTATTCCGGGAAGGCCTCACCAAATTGAAACCACGCCCTCATGTGCGCCCTGTACCCGTCCCGGAACGGGTGGGGGAGCCTTCCGTATTTAAGCACGTGATCTATATCATCAAGGAAAACCGTACCTATGACCAGGTGCTGGGGGATATGCCCGAAGGGGATGGAAAGGCTTCCCTATGCATGTATGGAGACAGTATCACCCCTAACCAGCATCAGTTGGCCAGGTCATTCCTCTTATTGGACAATTATTATGCCTCCGGCAAGTGTTCAGCAGAAGGTCATCAATGGACAGACGCAGGCATGGTCACCGACTATGTAGAAAAGAACGTCCGGGCCTGGTTCCGCAGTTATCCCCATGTGCAGACAGACGCCCTGGTATATGACAAGGAAGGCTTTATCTGGAACAATGCCCTGGACCATGGCAAAACGGTCCGGATCTTCGGGGAGGCCAGCACGGTCAGGGTCACGGGGCCTCAGGACTGGAAGGATATTTATGGGTTGTACCAGGCCGGAAAGCCCCTCGTGTTTACGAACACAACGACTATTTCCAGGGTGGCGCCTATACTGGATACCCTTTATCCCGCCTTTGACGGCCCGAATATATCCGACCAGTTCAGGGCCGCCGCTTTCATAAAGGAATTGCATGGCTACGAACAGGCCCCGGGAGACCAATGCCCCAACCTGATGATCCTTGCCCTGCCCTGTGACCATACGGTAGGTACCCGGGCCGGCAACCCGGTTCCGGAGTCTATGGTGGCAGACAATGACCTGGCGCTGGGAGAAATTATACAAGCAGTCAGTCAAAGCCGGTTTTGGGATTCTACGGCCATCTTTGTGACCGAGGACGATTCCCAGGCAGGCTGGGATCATGTGTCGGCGTACCGGACCACCGGTTTTGTTGTCAGTCCCTATTCCCGCTTGCACAGGACCATACACACGAACTATAACCAGGTTTCCCTCTTACGGACCATTGAACAGATCCTGGGCATTCCACCCATGAACGAACTGGATGCAACAGCCCTTCCGATGTCAGATTGCTTTTCGATGACGCCGGATACCAGTGCTTACGCCTGGGTTCCCAACCGGATTCCGCTTGATCGAATGAATCCCGAGCCTACTGCCTTAACCGGTAGGGCCAGGCGCTATGCCATTTTATCGGCCACTCCCCAGTTCGATCATATCGACGGAGGAGACGATGACCTGCTAAACAGGATACTATGGTTTGCTGCGATGGGAAATAAGCCCTACCCGAAAAGCATGCTCCTGCCGAAGAAGGAACGTACTAAAGACAACGACTGAGTTTTTGGCCGGAGAGCGAATGGCAAATTTAGCTCTCCGGCCAAAAACCGCTAATGATGACCCTACGGGCGGCTGGCCGGCGCCCGCCTGGGGCGAAGCGCTACGCCAGCGCCGTATTGTCCCGGATCCATCTTAACAGGGCCTCCCCTACGGCTTCCCTGCGGTAGAACCAATCGGTGCTTTGGATGCGGAAAAAATGCCAGTTGGCCCTTTCCAGGATCAGTTGGCGTTGAATGTCTTCCCTGATTTTGTCCATGCCCGTATAGTGCATGAAGCCGTCACATTCGATGGCCAGCTTGCGATTGTTACAAATGAGCCCGAAATCAATCCTGTATTTTCCGATTTCCATTTGGGGAAACAGGTGATCGCCCCATCCGTTTTCGAAAAGAAAGCGGCATACGCTACTTTGAAATGCCCCTGCATAGGCATCCACCTGTTCCAGGAGCGCCGGGAGGCTTTTAGCAGGAGATGCCTTGGCCTTACGCGCGTATAAGGTGTAATAGTCGATCAGTTTCTTGCGGTAACAGTCGGGATTCATAAGGGCCACGGCGTCAGGATGGATGCTGTGAAACAGGACGGATCGTTCTTTTGCCCTGCTGGCAGCGACATTATAAATCCGCATGTATTCTTCTGTCGTGGCTGCCCTGGGGGGCCTGAGCGTATACTGTTCTCCCTCCTTGCGGAGGGTATGACTGGCGGTGATGGTCAGCAGCATCACATCTCGCTCGTCTCCCTGGAATTCCCTTGAAGTACCCATCAGGAGTTCTAATGGATCTTCATATTGCTTGATGAGCTCATTGCCGGATATTTCTCTGAGAAGGGCCTGCTGATGGGTCTGATTAGCGCTGTCAAGGGTAATAATCCCTATTGTCGGCAGTTTCTTCAGTCTTCCCTCCTTGTATTCAAGGATATAGGCTTCGATGGCTTCCGCTACCTGGCGGACGATCAGCGGTTTTTCTGCGGAGTCAGGATCGTCCTCCGTGTACACGATGCCAATGGGATTCCCGAATGGTTTTTCAGTGGCCGTTTTAAGAGGCACGATCTCCCGGTTGTACATGTATTGATTGGAATATCCGATGATCTCCGGAAGGCATCGGAAGTGTTCGGTTAAAGTGACGATATTGGGGTAAATGACCCCGCTGATCGTATAGATGCTGTTGTTTTTGTTGTTGACGTCGAACTGCGTCTTAAACCGGTGGGAGATGAGGTATTTATCCAATAATTCATTGGTCCGGTCAATGGTGAACCAGTTACGGTCGGTGGTAACAGATGTCTGGTTCTCATCTCCAACGATCAGGGTCTTTTTACAACGGTACACCAGGTTCAGGCTGCTGATATCACATTGGCTGGCCTCGTCAATAATGAGCAAGTCAAACTGACCGGGGGTTGCATCCGGGAAAAAGGTAACGGCGGTTTCCTGTTGCATGATCCAGATAGGGACAGCCTCTTTGGCAATCTGCATATTCCGGATCGCGGAGGCAATATTGCGGGCTGTATTTTTTCCATACCCCTTTCCGATATTGATCAGGTCATTGAGCCACGCATTCAGCGCAGCCTTTTGAATATCACTGACCTTTTGGGATTTGTTGAACCATGCCTTGTAGGAGATGACTTCGGCGGTTTGCTTTTCAATTCCCCTCTTGGCCGTCTGAAGATCGGAGAGCACGGAAGTCGCGCCCTTCGTTTTAGCAATGATATGGGACAGGAAACTGTGCAGACGCGCATAAAAGAGATCCTGTTCTATGTCAGCGGCAGGAGGAAAGAGCTTGACCCCGGCCATTCCCCGGTCTTTGATGTAAAGGACGGTATGGGGCAACAGACGCCCGATCTCCTTATACAATTGATCGAACCGGATGGCAGCCGGCTGTTTGCGCCTTTTGTCCCTGTATTGCCCCAGGTAGAGTTCATAGTTGGCCCTATTCACGTACTCGATGGAACGGGCAATGTTGAAGATCAGGGGATGGGCGGGGGAATGATCGATCAGCCTGTTCTTTGACTGGGCCAGGAATTCCCTGATCTTACAGTATTCCGCGTATTGGTCCAGTCCGCTTATATATTGAACTTGCCTTTGAAAGTCCGCCGATACCGGATCCAATAGAATTAGTTGGCGCTGGCGCAGGGCCGCATTGAAGTCTGCCAGGCTTTCGATAAAGGCGGCCAGCATATCCAGGGCTTTTAATGCGTCCCTGACAGGAGGGGCCAGGATGCCAAACCGTCTCAGGTAATTCTGGAAGGTAATGGTTAATTGTTTCCCGCAGCGTTCCCGGTTAAGCTCAGCCTCGATCAACCGGAATTCATCAATGCCGGAGGCGGGATTGTAATTTACCCGGCAGGCAAAGAAGGACTTCAGTGATTTGTCGAGCAGGTTGCGTGTCATCCAATTCATGGTCCTGTGGTCTCCGAACTTGACGATCAATTGATTGATCTGTCTGTACAAGATATCCGGGTCGATGCCCTGCAAGGGGGACAGGTCCAGGTCATAAGGCAGGAGGGTATCTTCCGCTGCGCTCACTTGCTGGCGGAGGGAGGCATTTTCCTGCAACAGGGATCTGAGTCCTGAGCGGTCGAAATCCGGGTGACGGAAAAGGTCCAGGGCAAAGGAGGTGTTTTCCAGGGTGGCCCATTGCTCCCTTAACCGGGTAAGGGCGTTCAGGAAGGGTTCATCTGCCACTGCAGGGTCTACACGGGCGTAATCGTCGAGTTGGATAGCCTGGGTGATTTCTTCCAGACGGATCTCAATCTTTCTTAATTGCTGTACGTCGGGAAAAGCATGGTCCTGAAGGAAATGATAGTGAATTAAGTCAAAATCATCCGGCTGGAACTGGTTACTGATGACCGTAAGGGATTGAAGCCCTTCCGCCAGACCTTCGACAGGGGTGGAGTAGTTCAGGGGGTCCTTCAGAAGGGAAGGCGTGTGGGGCGGTGACTCGTGAAGAAAGACCGCCCATTCGTATGCAGTCCTATCTTCCAATTGGCCACTCAGGGGATGTTGGATCTCCAGCCGTTCTGTATTGGCCTGTACCACCTTGTATATGTCGAGCAACAAAAGCGCGTATTTGTTCTCCAGTGCCGAAAGCTGGCCTTCCAGGGCTTCAATCCGGCTTTCTTCATAACGGCCTGAGATGTGTCGGATAATGGAGCTGACAGAGGCCTTTAGCCCTTCGTTTCCCTTGCCGTCGTTGACCAGGGATACTGCCAGGTCCTGTATGCCCTTGGGTAATTTGTCCTTTAGTACGCTCAGGGCCTTGGCGTTATGCGATACGACCAGGATCGATTTTCCTTCCGAAACGAAATGGGCGATCAGATTGGCAATGGTATGGCTTTTGCCTGTCCCAGGAGGTCCTTTTACCGTGACCGCGTCCTGCTCCTGCAGGCGCTTGGCTATTTCAAATTGCTCCTGGTTGAAAGGCAGGGGGAAGAGGTATCGCTGGGGAGCCGGTTCTCCGTTTTTCCAGCCGCTTTCCCTGGCGGAAGTCATACGGATGTCCTGGGCGGGGAGGGAGAAAAGCTTTTTGAAAAAGTCTGGTATCCTATCCAGTTGGCCCCCTGCCTGCAGTTCATTGATACTACGGATAATGGCCCCTGCATCCTTGGAAATAGCGATTTGATCTGCTACCATCCTGGTCTGAAGAACCGGGGAGAAGCTGAACGTCAGTTGGCGGTTTTGAGGCTCCCTGCGGAAAGTATAGTCCAATGCCTCCTCCTTAAAAAATGCGGCTTCTTTCTGCGGGAAGACCCCCAGTATTTCCCACCCCTTTTCAAAGTATTCGGCGCGGATGAATTCGGGAGTGAAGAAGCATTCCATTGTCTGGGCATTGAAGCGATCAATGGCGAGGAGCACCTCCTTCTTACGCTCTTCCACCACTGAAGAAGGCTCCTGGGAGAAATGCGCATCCAGCAATTCTGCAAAATATTGTTCTGCAAATATTTTACCGGCAAAGGTGTCGGATTCAATCCTGATCTCGTGATTTTTTAGCTTTAACCGTAGCGGGACATGGAAAAGGAAATTGTGGTAAGGCTTGTCGCCTATGGTACCGTCGATCAATCCGAAAGAAAGATAGAAACGTTTATTGCTCCTGCCCCTGAGTTCGTAGTAGAGGGAATGAAGGGCATCGTAACACTCGTTTATTTTTAGGGGAATGGCGTACTTGAGCCGATAGTCTTTTGTGGATTGTTCAAAGTGCAGCCGACGACGGGTCGCTTCGTCAACGGGCAATTCCTCTTCAGGTTCGGGGCGGACAGGAGCGGCCGGGACGGGAACGCGCCTGATCTTTAGGATATAATCTGTAGAGGCATCCGTCCATTCGCCTGCATTCAGGTCAAATTCGGGGATGTGTTTTTGTGTAGACTGACGGGAGAGCTCCAATAGCTGGCCCATTTCCCAGTAGTGGACTCCGGCTACTTTCGGATTACCGGCTTCCTGCTCAAAGTCAAGACAGTCCTGCCGGGCATTATAGAGGTCCCGGATATAATAAAACAAGTTTTGCAAAGGTGTCTGGGCGAGATCAGTGTCAGCGTTCATAATTATTAATGATAACGAATTTTCGGCCCGCTTGGTATGGCCCCGTAAAAAATGAACCCTGTTTTTACCATTTTAAGCGGCGTAAATAAGGGCCTGGTATTTTTTGTTTCCGAAAACGTTGTAGTAAATAAATCGCATTTAACTGTCTTCTAAATAGGCAATTTTACCAATCTTGCCGGCAGGATTCCATCCCGTTCGCTCAAAAAAAGATTGCTATGCCAAAACTGCTCAGCATACTGCTGCTATTATTGCTATGTACCCCCTTCATAGGGTATGCACAAACCTTTAACATCACGGGGGTGGTGATTTCCCCTTCGGGTAACCCTGTTCCGGGCGCTACGATCAGGCAAAAGAATACCAATGAAAATACAATCGCCGGTGAGGACGGAACCTTCGCCTTCCAAATGCGGCACAAGAAGGGGGCCACCCTGATCATTTCTGCCGTCGGCTATGAAACGAAAGAAGTGCCCGTTCCCGGCTCCGTAGAAGACGCCCATCTGAAGATTGTCTTAAAAGAGGAGGCAAAAGGATTGGATGACGTGGTGGTAGTTGGATATGGAACTACCCGTAAGAAAGATCTGACGGGCGCTGTGTCTTCCGTGCCTGTAAAGGATATGGAAAAGACGCCGGTGATCGGTACGGCCCAGATGATCGAGGGCCAGGTCCCCGGGGTTCAGGTAACGCAGAACCAATCCCAGCCGGGGGGAACGGTATTTTCCATCCGGATACGGGGAACGAATTCCATCAACTCCAGCAGTGAGCCGTTGTATGTCGTGGATGGTTTTGCCGGAGCGGACGTGAGTACGTTAAACCCCTCCGACGTTCAGTCTATTGACGTGCTGAAAGATGCATCAGCCACTGCGATCTATGGTAGCCGCGGGGCAAATGGGGTCATTATCATTACCACTCGTAGGGGCAAGACAGGCCATTCAGTCACGGTGGATGCTTATACCGGCGTGCAACGGGAATCCAAGGAATATAAAATGATGGATGCCCAGCAATTCGGGAACTACCTGATTACCCTGCAGGCCCAGCAAAACCAACTCAATAACACCAATATCCCGGCTCCCTATACACAGGACCAGGTGAACGCTATGGGCGCGGGAACGAACTGGCAACACCAGATCTTCCGGACAGCGCCTATTTCGAATATGTCCGTAGCATTTAACGGGGGAAACGAGGATAGCCGCTATTACTTGAGTATGAGCTACTATGACCAGCAGGGGATCATCATTGGATCGGATTATAAACGGGGCATCGTACACTTCAACCTGGATCAAAATGTAGGATCCAAGGTGCACGTAGGTGTTTCTTCTCAGACTTCGTACGACTACCAGAATGCACCTACCGTGAATACCAGCGGCGGTGGAACGACCCCCAGCGTATTATGGGATGCGGTACGGTTCAGCCCCATTCTCCCGGTCAGGGATAGCACAGGGGCCTATACCTATGTCAACGAGCCGGGCCCGCTCGTTTCTCCGCTCGGTAACCCTGTGGCTTATGCGAATGAGGCCCAGGACGGCGTCTATAACCTAAGAGCGTTTGCTAACGTATATGCCGATTATGAGATGATCCGGGGTTTGCACCTGCGGAGCACCTTTGGAGTGGATTACCTGAACGGGGGGGAAAGGCAGTTTGTGCCTACAACACTCTATGTGGCCGCCGCCACCAACGGCTCGGCCTCACAAAGTTCTACACAGAATTATTCCTGGTTGAATGAAAACACCCTGACCTATGATAAGGTCTTCAACCGGATACATGCCGTGAATGTGGTGGGCGGTTTTACCTTCCAGCACTGGTATGACAAGAACTTCGGCGAAGGCATCACCAACTTGTCGACGAATGCCGAAGGCGCTAATAACCTGGGAATAGGAACACCCGGTACGCCTTACTCTTCCTATCAGGATAATGTGCTGGCCTCTTATTTTGGCAGGCTCAATTACCGGTTGATGGATAAATATCTGTTCACCTTTACGATGCGGGCGGACGGATCTTCCCGCTTCGGAGTGAACAACAAATGGGGCTACTTTCCCTCGGGCGCTTTTGCCTGGAGGCTGTCGGACGAAAAATTCATTCACCGGATCAAAGCCGTCAGCGATCTGAAGCTGCGTACTAGTTATGGGGTGACGGGTAACCAGGAGATCGGGGATTATCAGTCCCTGTCCAGTTATTCCACGAATGCCTATTCTCTGGGAACCTCACCCACCCCTGTGGTGGGCATTTCCCCGAGCAATATCCCCAACCCCAATTTGAGCTGGGAATCCACCGCGTCGTTTGACGCAGGGGTAGACCTGGCCTTGTGGAATAACCGGGTGACATTTACCGGGGACTATTATTACAAAAAAACATCGAACCTGCTCCTGAATGTAAGTATTCCAGAAACATCGGGTTATGGGAGCATATTGGAAAACTCGGGAGCGGTGCAGAACCAGGGATTTGAACTGGGGATCAATACCCGCAATATAAACAACCGAAAAGTAAAGTGGACAACGGCGCTGAACTTCTCCACCAACAAGAACAAGGTATTGAGCCTGGGAACCAACAAGCAGATCTATGCAGGGGACCTGAGCAACAGTATCTTTCCCTCTGCTACCTTCAAATCGGGCATCCTGTTGGTAGGCAAACCTATTGGTTCCTTTTACGGGTACGTATTTGACGGGATATGGCAGACCCCGCAACAAATTGCTGAAAGCGGTACCAAACAGGCAGTGAAGCCGGGAGACCCCATCTACGAGGACCTGAACGGGGACAGTCTCCTGAACGGATCGGACCGGACGATCATCGGGCATGCATTACCCAAGTTCACCTATGGGATGACAAATACCGTATCCATGGGCAGGTTCACCTTGAATGTATTTATACAAGGCGTATACGGGAACGATATCCTGGATGAGAACCTGTATGAAGTGCAGAGCGGTTCTGACGATTTCAACCGCCTGGCTTATATCGCTACGGATAGCTGGACGGGGCCCGGCACCAGCAATACCTTACCCAGGGTCAGCAGCGTATTGCGCAGAAGCACCGGTATTACCAGCGATGTCATTAAAAGCGGCAGCTATCTCCGGTTCAAGACCGTGACCCTGTCCTATGATCTGCCCTTACCGAAGCTGACGACCGTGTTCAAAGCGGCTACAGTTTATGTCACCGTCCAGAACCTGGCTACCATCAGTTCATACCCGGGATATGATCCTGAAGTCAATTCATTTCCCACCAGCAACTCCCTTTCTTTAGGAACCGATTACAATGCCTATCCGAATTACCGCACCTATTTAGTGGGTGTGCGGTTCGGGTTCTAAAAATATCATTATGACAAAATTTATCCATCTCTCAGGCATCTGCGTCCTTCTTTGCGGCTTCTCCTGCACCAAGCAGCTCACAGAAGTGCCGCATAGCTTCCTTACGCCCAGTAATTTTTATAAAACAGCGGCGGATGCAACTTCTGCCCTGAACGGCGTCTTTTCGCCCCTTCAGGCCCAGACATATTATCAGAGAACGGTCTATATCATCGCAGAACCCATGGACTGCTGGTACCCTAATCCCATTTCAGGGGACAGGGGTGACCTGTATGCAGGCACCTATACGGCTACGAATGGAGAGATTTCCAACTGGTGGGTCAACAGCTATAAACTCATTAAGAATGCTAACGATGTGATCACCTATGTGCCGGGCATTAGCATGGATACGACCCAAAGGAATAATATCGTGGGGAATGCCCGGTTTCTGAGAGGCATGGCGTACTTTGACCTGGTCAGGTCCTTCGGGGATGTACCTCTGGTACTGACCCCCGACTCGGATTCGACTTCCCTGTTCCCCAAGCGGACGCCTACTGCCCAGGTGTACCAGCAAATCCTGGCCGACCTGCAATATGCGGAAGCCAATTGTTTCCATACCGCGCAAATAACTTCCACGAACATAGGGATGATCTCTTCGGAAGCGGCCTCGTCCATGATGGCCCGGGTGTACCTCCAGCGGTCCAGCACCGCTGTGGCGGATCCGGCAGATAACCAGAATGCCTTGACTGAATGCAATAAGGTGATCAGCTACTCTACGGCCAATCCGGCCGTTCTCTCCCTGGTCACGAATTACGCCAGTATTTTTAACGTATCCACCAAGAACGGCCCGGAATGCATATTCAGCATCCAGTTTGGAGCAGCGCCCAATGCCGTTAACCTGACCAACCGGATGTTTGACCCTACAGCGCTTCCCGTATACGGCGGGTACGGTTCTCTGATCGCGCTGACTTCCTATTATAATTCATTTGATCCGGCCGATACCATTCGCCGGAATGAAGCGGTCGGTACTGTGAGCGGCGGTTTTCACTGGATCTCCAAATACTTCGATCCCGGAGTAAAGCCCGGCGCAAGCGGGCGTACTAATTGGATCGTTCTCCGTTATGCAGACGTATTACTGATGCAGTCAGAGGCGCTTAACAATATTAACCCTTCGGACCCTACCAAGTTTAACGGAATCAACCTGGTCCGGGCCAGGGCTGGCCTGCTCAATGAATTGCTTGATTTTACCAATACGCCTGCCTCATCGGATTTTGTGAATGCCCTGGTGAATGAAAGGGGATGGGAACTGGGGGTGGAAGGACAACGGCGATGGGACCTCATCCGATTCAAAAAATATCAGCAGGTCAAAGCAGCCCAGGGTTATACCATCGACAATAACCATTTGCTGCTGCCCCTGCCTCAGACCGAATTAGATTTGAATCCCAACCTGGTGCAAAATCCGGGCTATTGAAACAATGGTTGTGCCTACATTGTCCTGGTTCAAAATGGCCGTATATTTCCTATGGCAAAAGCTTGTTTCATATGACAAAATTTATATGGGTAGTCTCTTTTTGCCTGCTGCTGGCAGGACCGGTCGTAGCGCAGGATTCAGCAAATCAGGCCTGGACAACCCGGAAAGCTGAAAAATGGCTGCAAAAAGGAGATTGGAGAAAGGGCATGCCCATCAGGCCGCACGCATCGGTCAGCGCTCTGTCCTTTGCCGTTCAATATCACCGGGATCCGGTCTTATGGGATAAAGTCTTTGATTGGCTAAAGTCCCAGCCCTTAAAAACATTGGCGCCGGGGAAATATCCGATTGACGGGGACAGTGCGTTTGCCATCGTATCCGAGGGTCCTACCAAAGCGTTGCCCGACACTAAGTGGGAATCACACTATGACTACATAGACCTGCATTACGTGATCAGTGGGAAAGAAAAACTGGGCGAAGCGCCCCTGGCCACAGCCAAAATCACCCATCCTTTTGACGGCAAAAGCGACAACGCAAACTATGAAACGGACGAGGGGAGTTATTATACAGCGGATCCCGGGACATTCTTTCTGTTTTTTCCCGACAATGTCCACCGTGCAGGAATGATGGCGGAGGGCGCTCCCGGGGATAAGAAATTAGTCATTAAGATCCGGTTTACCCCGGCACAGCAGAAAAAGGTGACGCTGGATTATTACTTCAATCATGAATGGATGAAGGCCAAAGACGGGAATTGGATACGCTATCATTATACCTGGGAGGATCAGACCAATAACGGTTTTTCAAAGCTGGGGGAGGTGTTCCGTCGGGAAGGATTCCTGACTGACACCCTGGCAGTGGCCCCTACCTTGGATAACCTGAGAAGTACTTCCGTATATGTCATCGTAGATCCGGATACAGAACAGGAAAACCCGCATCCAAATTATGTTTCCCCCCATGACGTAGCAGCGCTCAGGGATTGGGTAAAAAGGGGAGGCGTGTTGGTGCTGATGGGGAATGATAAGGGAAACGCAGAACTCGAACATTTCAACCAACTGGCGACTGTCTTTGGGATCCGGTTCAACGAAGATTGCAAATTGCACGTCATCGGAGAAGACCGTACGCCGGGGTTATTGCCTATTCCGGAGAACCATCCCATTTTCACCCAGGCCAGGTTATTGTACCTCAAGGACGTCAGCAGTCTTTCAGTGCAACCCCCCGCTGTGGCCTCCGTGACCAAGGAGGGAGATGTGATTATGGCTACCGCCCGGTATGGGAAAGGGACCGTCTTTGTCGTAGGGGATCCCTGGATATACAATGAGTACATTGAAAGCCCCAAGCTCCCGGCGGCGGTTCAAAATATGGAAGGCGCCCAAGAATGGGTGCGGTGGTTGGGGAGGCAGGTGCCTGAATGAGTTCGACCATTAGTTGGAAAAATAATGAACACCGCCTACATCAGCCCCATCACAAAAAACACCAACCCTATCCCCGAAATACAAATGCTCACCCACCAAAGAGGCTTTCGCCGGGTCAGGATGGCAATCGCCGAAATGGCGATGGAGATTTGAAAGAGGGTGACCGCCCTTGCCAGCACGGAGTGATGCTCCAGGTGCACATGGGATGCATCTTCGGCTTCTTCCGCTGTTTTTTTGATTTGTTCCTGGTCGTGTTTATAACGGGCCACAGCGGTATCGGTGCCTGGTGCCTGGGAAAGGGAGCGGATCTCCGCTTTGATGCCCTTGGCCTGGTAATAGGCCCATTGGTCTGAAGCGTGTATCTGTTCAATAAGGGCCTCGTCAGAATGATGACCGGCCATTAAGCTGGCCAGTGCAGCAAATACAGCCATGAGCGCCGTGGAGATGGCGATGTACATGGAACCCTTCTTCTCATTCTTTTCCACCGCTTCTTCTACTCTTTCTTCGATGGTTTCATGCAAATGTTCGGTGGGCACTTCGATTTCTTCCATAAACTAATATAGTTAATTTATTGTACCAAGCCACCTGCTTTGAGCAGGCGATGTTTCATTCTACTCCCACCACGCGCATCGGCAGTACGTAAATGGATTCTGAGGCAGTGACGAACAGCGTTTTCTTATCCTTGCCCCCAAAGCAAATATTGCCCGTCCACTTGGCCGGGATGGGGATATAGGCAATTTTCTGCCCTGTGGAATCATATACCGTTACGCCTTTACCACACAGGTATACGTTTCCCCTGTTATCCAGCGTCATCCCATCCGATCCCTGTGGGACAAACAGTTGTCGGCCGGCAAGGGTTCCGTCAGCATTGATCCGGTACTGATACGTCTTGTTCCCCCGGATATCGGCAATATACAACGTTCGTCCGTCAGGCGTGCCCACAATACCGTTGGGTTGCATCAGGTCACCGGCTACGATAAAGGCCTCCTTTTTCCCCTTGGGCAGATAGTACACCCGCTCCCCGTCAATATCAGGCTTGGTCCTCGTCCAATAGGGCCGTTGATAGTAGGGGTCCGTGAAATAGATGCCTCCGTGCCCGTCTATCCACAAGTCGTTCGGGCCGTTCAGGCGATGACCCTGAAAATCTTTCAGTAACACCCTGATCTTCCCGTGGGGGCTGATAGACCATAGCTGGTCATTTTCGTCAGCACACGAGACCAGGTTTCCTCTCCTGTCGAAATACATGCCATTGGGGCGGCCGGCGCTGTCCAGGAAAAGGGTTAACCGTCCATCCGTTCCATATTTCCAGATTTTATTATTGGGCTGGTCGGTAAAGTAAATATTCCCGCGCCGGTCCACGGCCGGCCCTTCGGTGAAGCCGAATTGCCCGGAGATCAATTGCGGCGCGATGGGGCCGGCAATGATAGAATCGGCATCGAAAGGATTTTCCTGCGCACGGGCGGCAAGCCCCCCGCAGATGAACGCGAGGATCAGGCAGCCGGCGGTCGCCCCGCGGGCGAAAAGCGTCCTCATAGCTCCCGCATTAAAACCTGCACCGTTTGCGGCGTCTGCTGGAGCAGCACCTTGGTATGGCCTTCCGTGAGGGAATTAAGTAACTGCTCCCCTGAGTGCCGGACGGTCAGCAAGGTAAGTCCCCTTTCTGCTTCGACATTGAAAATGGAGGCGGCAGCCAGCGCAAGCTTCTCCGTTTTGTCCCCCTTGTCGTCCACGCAAAGCTCTACCGTGATGGCCCCGCTTTGAACGAGGCTGGGCTGGATGTGCAGGGATTCCAGGAGGCTATATAATGCACTCAGGGCGGTTTCTCCCACGAAGGAAAAGTCTTTGGAATGCAAGTGCAGGAGAACCTGGTTCTTTTTGAACACGATGATGGGGGGCAATGATTTGACCGATTGATCATGGATCAGGGTGCCGGGAAGGGAGGGGTCCAGGAAGCACTTGACGTACATCGGGATGTGCTTGTTTTGCAAAGGCTTGATGGTCTTCGGATGAATAACCTGGGCCCCGTAATAGGCCATTTCGATAATTTCGGTATAATTCAGCTCTTTGATGACACGGGCGTCCGGAAATAATTTGGGGTCCGCATTCATGACGCCTTCCACGTCCTTCCATATGGTCAGGGACGCGGCATCCAGCAGGTTGGTGAAAATGGCGGCCGTATAGTCACTGCCTTCCCGCCCCAGGGTGGTGCTCTCATTTTCCGCCGTACTTCCAATGAAGCCCTGCAGGACGACGATCCCCTTGTCCTTCAGGAGGGGTTGCAGGGTCACAGAGATCTGGTCCGCCGCATATTCGAGGTCTACATTCGCGTCCCGGTAGTTGGCATCAGTCCGCAGGATATCCCGGACGTCTACCCAGGTATTAGGAATACCCTGGCGTTCCAGGTATACGTGTAAAATGGTGGTGGACAGTAATTCTCCAATGCAAACGATCTGGTCGTAGTAGTAATCGTATTCGCGCACCGGACGATCATGAAGCAGCCATTCCACTTCGGTGAACAGGTCCAGCAATACAGCGCCGCCCCCCTGATCCTGCATCAGGGCGCTATAAGCGTCCAGGTGCTTTTGCTTGACAGCCTCGAACAGGGCCAGGGCTTCCTCTGTTTCGCCCTGGCAGAAGGCCCGGACGACTTTTTCCAGTTCATTGGTCGTCTTGCCCATGGCGGAAATAACCACCACGAGCGACCCGCCCTGATACCCCTTAATAATCCCGGCGACTTGTTGAATCCTTTCTGAACTGTTTACCGACGCTCCTCCAAACTTGAATACTTGCATAAATAAATGGTCTTTAACACGGTATGTTTTGCAATTTGCAAAGTTGCCTGAGTTTCTGTTATTTTGGAAATTCTTTTTACACTTACGAACGATTGCTAGTTTATGCAGCCATTAAGAAGAGTTTTGACATTGGATGAATTCACTATCCAGGAATTGCGGCAGTTTCCTGCCGCCACGGGGGAATTGTCCGGTTTACTCCGGGATATTGGCCTGGCGGCCAAAAGGATCAACGTAGAAGTCAATAAAGCGGGCCTCGTGGACGATATCCTGGGGGATGCCGGGTCGGTCAATGTCCAGGGAGAAGACGTTAAAAAACTGGACGTATTTGCCAATAATCAGTTGATCAGCGTGTTACGTAACGGGATTTACTGTGCGGGGGTCGGAAGTGAGGAAAACGAGGACATCGTCGTCTTTGACGAGGAAGTATCCAACCGATCCAAGTATGTGGTGCTGATGGACCCGTTGGATGGGAGTTCCAATATTGACGTCAATATTACGATCGGTACTATTTTTTCAGTATACCGTAGGCTCACTCCTCCAGAAACGCCTTGTGCCCATGCCGACTTTTTACAGCCCGGGTTGCGCATCGTGGCGGCAGGGTATGTCATTTATGGTTCCAGCACGATGTTGGTATACGCCACCAGGCGGGGGGTGAACGGGTTCACCCTCGACCCTTCCATCGGGGAATTTTGCCTGAGCCACCGGCGGATACGTTGCCCCGAAAGGGGAAGTATCTACTCCGTGAACCATGGGAACTACTACTCCTTTGATGAAAAGGTCCAGGCCTATATAGAGTCCTGCCAGCTCCAGGATGTGGCCAGCGGAGGGATCTATACCCAACGGTATATAGGGAGTATGGTGGCCGATATCCACCGGAACCTGATCAAAGGGGGCATTTTTATGTATCCCGGCACCCTGGATCGGCCGGAAGGCAAGCTTCGGCTAATGTACGAATGCAATCCCATGGCTTTTATCATGGAAGTCGCGGGAGGAATGGCCACGGATGGTGTACGGCGCATTCTGGAAGTCATTCCCTCGGGGCTGCATCAGCGCTCCCCCCTGTTTCTGGGCAGCCGGGGCATGATGGAAGACCTTGCCCGCTTTCTTTAACTATTTTTTTCTAAACTTACCGAGCCCGGGAAAGTCCAAGGTGCGGCGTAGGGCTATATTTGCAAAAGGGCCCTCCGCCGAACTTAAAAAATCCTATACTATGCAAAGAATGGCATTCCCGATTATGATCGCAGTATGTGCAGTGAGTTTTTCCTTTGTGCCGGCAAGGCAGATGAATTCAGCCGCTCCCAAAATGACGGCCGGCGCCTCTCAGGGCGCTTCGGAAACCGCCGGCGGCAAAGACGCCCGTTACGCACCCTTCAATGAGCAGATCCTTTTGTACGTGAACCAGTTCCGAAGTGATAATGGGAAACCACCCCTGACCATGAATCAGGATATGGTGGAAACGGCGGCCATTCACAGCACGGCCATGGCCAAGGGAACAGTGGCATTCGGGCACGATAATTTTGACCTTCGGTTCAAATATGTATCCGCCAAACTGGGCGGGGTGAATGCCTTTGCTGAGAATGTAGCCATGGGGGAAATGAATGCCCAGCAGGTGGTGGATGGATGGGCGCACAGCCCGGGTCACCGCAAGAACATGCTGGGGGACTATAACCTTACCGGCATCGCCACCGCGACAGCCAGCAACGGAACCATTTATTTTACCCAGATTTTTGCCCATAAGCAGTAGTGATTACGTAATTTGCCGTCATGGAGCAACAACCCATTATCCAGGTCAGCAACCTGGTAAAGCGTTACGGAAACTTTGAGGCAGTCAGGGGAATTAGTTTTGAAGTCTTTGAAGGAGAGATATTCGGCCTGTTGGGCCCGAATGGGGCGGGGAAGTCCACCACGCTGGAAATCATTGAAACACTGAGGGAAAAGACCTCGGGTAAAGTGTGGGTGAATGGCCTGGATTTGGATGCGTCGCCTAATGATATCAAAAAGATCATCGGGGTGCAATTGCAGACCTCCGGATATTACCCTGGCCTGAACCTGATACAACTGATCAACCTGTTCGCGGGGCTTTATAACAGGGACGTCAATCCCCTGCAGCTATTGGACTCAGTAAATCTAAGGGACAAGGCCAAAGCATTGTATAAAGAATTGAGCGGCGGACAAAAGCAACGTTTTTCGATTGCCACGACCCTGATCAACCATCCGAAGATCATTTTCCTGGACGAGCCGACCACCGGACTGGATCCCCAGGCCAGGCGTAATTTATGGGACCTGATCCTGGATATACGGTCTAAAGGGACGACTGTCATCATCACCACCCATTATATGGATGAAGCGGAATTCCTTTGTAACCGTATTGCCATTATCGACTCGGGGAAGATCATTACCCTGGATACGCCCGACGGCCTGATCGATAACCTGGTGGCCACCGGGTTTGAGCGGGAAAAGGTGGTGAAGAAGGCCAACCTGGAAGACGTCTTTATCCAAATGACCGGAAAACATTTACGCGAAGAATAAATTATTCAAAATAATACGCGGGAGCGTAGTTCAATCACCCATAAATAAAATATGCAAAAACTGATTTTATCCGTCGCCCTTCTCTCCGTAGGAACGGGCATTTATGCGCAAACAAAGAAACCCGCAACGGGCACTGCTTCCAAAAGTACGGCAGCATCTACCGTGGCTCCTGTACTCAAGAACAAGGTGGACAGTATTAGCTATGCCATCGGAGTGAACGTAGCTACTTATTTTAAGAAAGAGGGGGTGGATCACCTCAATTATGCGTTGCTGAATAAGGCTATCTCCCAGATATTTGCCGGGGATAAGTCCCTTGCCCTGACGGATGAACAAGCCGTAGTGACCATACAACAAAGGCTACAGGAATTCATGTCCCAAAAATCAAATACGAACAAGGAAGAAGGGAAGAAGTTTTTAGCGGAAAATAAAAAACGCCCGGGTGTGATTGAACTGAGCGATGGCCTTCAGTATGAAGTCATTCGCCGGGGCACAGGTCCGTTGCCCGACGATACCAGCACCGTAAAAGTCAACTATACGGGTTACCTGCTGAGTGGTAAGAAGTTCGATGCATCAGCAGATCATGGCGGCGCCGCTACTTTCCCCCTTAACCGGGTCATCAAAGGATGGACGGAAGGGCTCAAGCAAATGCCCGTAGGATCTGCGTACAAACTCTATATTCCATCTGAGCTGGCTTATGGTGACAGGGGTGCAGGGAACGATATTCCCGGTGGGAGTACACTCATCTTTGACGTGGAATTGCTGGAAATTGTAAAGGGAGGCGCTGCGCCTGCCGAACCTGGACAATAAAGAGCCACAGGGCCTATCATAAAACGGAGCGATCCGGCAAAGTCGTATGTTGCCCTTTGCCGGATCTCTTTAAATAGCACACTATGGAAGACACGCAGTATCCCATCGGGAGATATGAGCCACAACCTTATTCTGAAAAAGTAAAGGATCAGCGGATCAATGACATCCGCTTTTTACCTACCCTGCTGGAAAACGCCGTCGCTCCTTTGGACGCCGCCCAGTTGCAGACGCCTTACCGGGAAGGGGGATGGACCATTCAACAGTTGGTGCATCACGTGGCGGACAGCCACATTAACGCCTATACCCGGTTCAAGCTGGGGCTGACGGAAGATGCACCTACCATTAAGCCCTATGAAGAAAAGGCGTGGGCGGAACTCGCGGATGTAAAACTGCCCATTAATCTTTCCCTCACACTGCTGCATGCCCTCCATGCCCGCTGGGTAGCTGTCCTGGAAAGCGTAACCGCAGAGCAGTGGGAAACGAAATGTGTCATCCACCCTGAAACCGGAAAGCATCTTACCTTGTGGTTTCTCCTGGGCTCCTACGCCTGGCACGGAAAACATCACGTCTCTCATATCACTTCACTTGTGCAAAAAAAAGGCTGGTAGATTATGCCGGACAATCACCTGAACTGGACTATTCTGGACAGCCAGTATATTAGTCACCATATCTATTTTACGGCCCGAAGAGACCGTTGCCGCAGGCCGGACGGACAGATCGTGCCGGAATATTTCGTCGTGGAATTGCCGCCTTCTGTGTGTATCCTTCCGGTCACTGAGAACAGCGAAGTCGTCATGGTACGTCAGTACCGTCATCCTTTAAAGCAAGCCATCCTGGAGATTCCGGGCGGTTTCCTTGACCCTTCCGAAGACCCGGGCGACGCCGCGCGCCGTGAGCTCCTGGAAGAAACGGGGTATGCCTTCGACAAGGTTACACCGCTCGGCAAGATAGCGGCCAACCCCGGTTTGCTCGACAATTTTACCTACCTGTACCTGGCGTCCGGTGGCCGCAAAGTACAGGAGCAAGACCTGGACCCGAACGAAGAGATCGAGATCGTCCTGGTGCCCCTGGAAGAATTGGTAAAGATGCTCAGGCGCAATGAAATTGTACAGTCCATGCATGCGTGTTGCCTGTTCTATGCGTTGCTGCATATGGGGCATCTGAAGTTTGAGAAATAGGGCTTTACACAAACTCCCTGTTATACCTATTCCGGTATTGCAAAGGCGACAGCCCGGTGACTTTTTTAAAGATCATCCGGAATGCTTTGGGATCGGAATACCCCACTTTATCCATCGCCTCGTTCACTCCCAGCCGGGATGATTCCAGGCTCTTCTTTACCGATTCCATTTTTGCCCTCTGCATATATTCCATGACGGTATTACCGGTGGCTTTCTTAAACCGGCGCTCCAGGTTTCTTCTACCCAGGGCCAGCATGGCAGCCAGTTCGCCCACCGTTATTTTGGAATGGACATTGTGCTCGATAAATTCCTGTGCTTTTCGGATGGGTTCATCGTCGTGGTCCTTTTGCCCGTTGAAAATGATAAAAGGGGATTGGCTGGTGCGCTGGATGTCTATCTGGAACCCCTTGGCACATTGAACCGCCATCTCCCTTCCCGCATATTTTTCCACCAGGTAGAGAATGAGGTTGAGCCACGAGTAGGCGCCACCGCTGGTATAAATATCATTTTCATCGGTAATGATCTTGTCCACCACCAGGTTTACTTCAGGGAACATTCTCCGGAAGAGGCCGGCAAAATCGTAATGGGTGGTGCAACTCCTTCCGTTTAAAAGGCCGGTGCCGGCGAGTAAAAAGGCGCCTATGCACATGGAAGCAACGGAAGCCCCATTTTTGTATTGTTCTACGATCCAGGATAGCAATGCTTCATTGTCGCCAAGTATCTTTTCCATATCGCCATGTACGGATGGAATGAGGATGAGATCGGTCCTGGAAACCTCCTGGATCATTGCATCAGGGCGTACGCTGAATAACCCCTTCTTGGTCCTGATCTCCGGTTGCGCCCCAACCAGTTGAATGCTGAATAGGGGGGCTCCCCGGCGTCTTCCAGAAAATCATTGACCCTCGATAAGATCTGGTGGGTCCCCTCAATATTGGTGATGCTGCAATCGCCTTCCGGCACCAGGATAGATATGTGTTTCATGTAGTAAATCTAATAAACGGAACGGTCGCAAACAACGACTTAATGTGTGATCGTATTTTTCAACTGCAAACTGTGCGCGATGTAAATCACTTCACTCAATCGCCGGTCAATATTGTCATATAATATGGCCGAAAGCACCACGGGGCTCGCCGCGTCTCCCATAGCGACCACATAAAGCTTTCCCGACCTGTTCCCCAACCGGAAATTGCCTTCGAGTTCGTACGCTTCCTGGGAGCGGATAAAAATTCTTTGGATGGTGTATTTGGGGATACGGAGGTCCGCCTTCGTATACATATCCAGGATGGCAGTGGCCCTTTCCCTAAGTGCTATGCCGGGTTTGGGAAGCATCTTTGCCACAAAGAACTGGTCCTGGTCGGCCATAAAACGGGGATTGCTTTTGCCCCCGACGGTATAAAAGAAAGCCTGCCCAATACGGTTACAATAGCGGAACTCAGAATGGGAAAGGTCCATGGTAAATGGTTCCATGTTTTCAACTTCGCCTTCCCCTTCATCCACGTAAAGCGACAACATTACCTTCAACAGGGAATCGCGGATCGCCGGTTGCCCGGCGGGGAACAGGGCCAGTTCGCCGGCTGAAAACGCATTGTCTTCAAGGAAGAGGGCCATTTCTTCCTTTCCGGGAACGATACTTTTCAGGTAATAGATCCGGGCTGGGCAGCTATCCATCTGAAAGTCATGGATGTAGTACATCCTCCTATGGTCCGTATCCGCCACACTTTCCAGGGTCCCATGAAAAAGCTCCACACTGTCATTGATGCTGGTGCCTGCGTAATATAAGATCTTCAGAGAAATACTGCTATCCAGGTACAGGGTCCGGGAAGCGCTGTCGAACCGGAGACCATCATGGCGGTGGAGGAATAATCTGGTCTCCCCGATAGAAAGATCATTTCCCGACCTTTCAGCGTGAACGACTTCCGGAATAATGAGGGTATGATTCATCGTTCCCTGGCATCCATACAGGCACCAGGCAGCACAAATCAATAAGGCGGAAATGGACAATCGCATACCGCCTTAAATTAAACATAATTCCCGGATGGCCGTCAGGCTTCTTTTTTGTAATCGAAGTTGACCATCCAGACATTGGCAAACTTGTCTTTGAGCATGCCAAAATAAGCGCCCCAAAACATGTCAGCAATTGGCATGGTGATTTCCCCCCCTTCGGACAGAGAATTGAAAATGCGGTCGGCTTCTTCTTTGCTATCGGCGCCCACCGCCAGGGAGATATTCTGGCCAATCGTGACGGTGCCCATCATGGGGTTGGCATCACTACCCATGAGAACGGTTTCTTTACTGATAGGAAGAGCCACGTGCATGACCATTTTTTTGGCGCTGTCGGGAAGTTCGTGACCTTCCATGGGCGGCATGTCCCCGAATGTGGAAAAGGTGGCGAATTCGCCACCGAATACAGACTTGTAGAATTGGAATGCAGCTTCGCAAGAGCCGCTAAAAGTCAGGTAGGCGTTAACAGTAGCCATGGTATAGCAATTTTATGGTGACAAGCAATCAGGCCTTCCCTATCCTTTCCTTATCCACTTCTCCTACTAAGAACACGCTTCCGCATACCAGGATCAGGTCGTCCTTTTGGGCATGCGCCAGGGCTTCCCGCAGGGCGGCATTTACGTCAGGATAGGTATCTCCTTCGAGGCCCTTTTCCTGGGCTGCGGCCTGCAGCGCGTCGGCGGGGAGGGCCCGGGGAATATCGGCCTGGGTAAAATAATAACGGGCATGGGAAGGTAACTGGGCGAGGACGCCCGAAATATCTTTATCCTTGACCATACCCATTACGATATGCAGGTGATGAAAGGTAGTGATCTCCAACTGCCTCATAAGTTGCTTGAATCCGTCTTCGTTGTGCGCCACATCGGCGATGACGGTAGGAGACTCATGGACTCTTTCCCAACGGCCGTGGAAGCCGGTCAGTGTCTTTGTTTTCCTCAGTCCTTCATGGACCGCTGCATCAGGGATCTTCCAGCCCTGTTCTTTCAGGAGGTGCACGGTTTGTAAGACCGTAACCAGGTTTTTCGTCTGGTAGAGACCGGGAAGGTCAAGGGTATAAAAGTCTTTTTGATCGGTATGATTCAATGTGACCTCCACCGTTAGGTCTTGTCCGTCGAATGACCAGTTGGTCGCAGAGCGCTCCCGGTCCGCAAATGAAATAGACGAGCGCTGTTCCCTGGCCTTGCGCACAAAAACAGGGCCGGACGCTTCCTGGTATTCTCCTACGATCACAGGGACTTCTCTTTTGATAATGCCTGCTTTTTCGCCGGCGATCAGCGGCAGGGTATCTCCCAGGAGATTCATATGATCGTACCCGATATTGGTGATGACGGAGACTTCGGGAAGAATGACATTGGTGCTGTCGAGCCTGCCCCCGAGGCCCGTCTCTATCACAGCCAGGTCTACTTCCTGGTTCGCAAAATAGTCGAAGGCCATCGCCACAGTGATCTCAAAGAAGGAGGGATCAAGGACATCGATATGGGGCTGGATATGTTGCACAAAATCGACAATGAAGTCTTTGTCGATCATTTCCCCATCCACCCGGATCCGTTCCCTGAAATCGTACAGGTGGGGGGATGTATATAGCCCGGTGCGATAACCGGCGCTTTGCAGGATGGCGGCCAGCATGTGGCTGACGGAGCCCTTTCCGTTGGTCCCCGCAATATGGATGGATTTAAAACGGAGCTGGGGGTTTTCCAGAATATCGCACAGCTCGATCGTGTTGGTCAGGTCAGCTTTGTAGGCGGCTGCACCGATCCGGCTGTACATAGGCAGCCGGGTGAGAAGATAATTGACGGTTTCCAGGTAGTTCATTGGTGGAGGCTACTCTCTTACTTTAAAATTGAATTGAATGGTGCCGGTCTGTTCATCGGCATTTCCTGCGTTGAATTTGAGTTCGCGAGCGAGGGACAGGGCTTTATCTACATAGTAAGCATTTGAAGTCGTTGATCCCCTTAGTTGAAAGGTCTCACTGATCACATGCCCGCTGCGGTCTACTTTTAAGTCGATGGCGACCTTTTGATTTTCATTAAAGTCACCTTCAAAAGAAGGAAGGGAAAAGGTCCTCCCATTCAGCCCTCTCAGGATGGCAGCCCCTGAATGGCCTGTACCGCCGTTTCCGGTATAGTTATGGGAATTCGGGTCGCCGTTTGGCTTTCCCTGGTCGCCCTGCCCTCCGGCGATGCCTTCATTGGCGCTTTTATTGAAGGCGTCCTGGTCGTTTCCTCCTGTCCCGGTTCCTCCTTTGTACATAGCCTTGGGCCTGGGAGGAGTAGGAGTGGGGTTCACGATCGTCCGGGGGGTGATCCTATGGGCGGTTTCCCGGATGACGGGAATAGGCCGGCTCACTTTGCGTTTGGGAGGAGTAACGATGGCCGGTTCTTCTTCTTTATTGTTGTCGTCGGTCTGTATCTGAGGCTGGGCGGAAGGCGGACTTTGTTCCCTGGCGGGAGCACTGACGGCTTTGGCTTCAGGGGCGGGGTCGCCGGGCGTGGTTGGCTGATGATCGCCCAACCCCTGGTCGCTGTTGCCCAGGTTTACTTCAATGCCCAGGTCGACGGGAGGAGGTATGGGGGCAGGGATATGAATGGCAATTTTGATCAGGATGAGGATCAAGATGGCATGAACCACCAGGGTGGCGATGGTGGCCTTTGAGTTCTTAGATTTATCCAGCGCTTGCTCCATATGCTCTACTCTTTTGCAAACCTACAAAAAGTAGGTTCACGGCGTTTAATAAAAAATGGTTATGTCTACTTCCGTTTCGCCCATTCCACTGAAAGTCAATGCCTACCGCTCATTAGGCACCAATACAGTGAGCCCTTGCTGAATGATGGTCGCTTTCAGGTGGCTGATTTTCCCTTTATATTCTCCGTCCATCTGGAAGTGGACGGGTCTTTTGGTGGCAATGGAAATGGACTTCACGGAGACTACTTCTTCCCGGTCCTGGTATTGTTTCCTGTTGGAAAAAAACAGTCGTGGGAAATCCCACCAACGAATGTCCTTGATCATAACGACTTCAAAAAGTCCGTCCTTCAAAGAGCCGGTGGGATTGATCATGGCCCCTGTGCCAAACATCCGCGCATTGGCCAGCATGACCATATAGACACTTCGGTTCAGCCGGAGCTGGTCATTGACTAAATATATCCTGAACCGGCTCCGCTGGAGGAAAGTCCGAACCAGCACCCGGCCGTATCCCCACATGCCTCTTAAACGGTTGGCCTGGTAATGCTCAATGAGCGTGGCATTCAAACCAAGATCGCTTAGGTGAATGCAAAGCCCGTGATTTTCAATATGGACGGTATCGATACAGGTAGTGACGGGGCCCAGGGCAATGCGCAATGCTTCTTTTGGCTGGGAAGGGATCCCCAGTTCCCTGGCCATACCGTTGGCAGAACCCATGGGGATGATCCCCAGGGAGATGGGATGATGGACCAATTGCTCCGCCACCAGCTTCACCGTTCCATCTCCGCCGACGGCAATGACCCGGGTGAAGGGATGGGTACTCAGCAGGTGGCGCAGTTGTTGTACATCGTTATTTCCCGTGGTCGGATAGGTAAGAAAGTCAAAAGGACTGACGGCCAACGCCTGTTCCAGGCTGGTCCAGAAAAGGTTTTTGTCTTTTCCACCGGCCACGGGGTTCACTACAAATAATATTTTTTCTGCTGTATCCATATCCTTTGAGTGACCAATATCCTTAAAAATTGATAAATTCAGCGTTCCATGTTGATATCGCGTAAACGAGCTAACCCCACTATTGTTGTATACCCGGGCTATGCCAATCATTCCGGGGTAGTGGTGTTCGGACATGTTTTCAGGCAAAACCTGCGCCATTGGTATCCCTATTCGGACCATTTTTTTTCCAATCTCTGGGTATTGTGGAAATTATTCCGGGTGAAAGGATTAAGAGGGGTGTCCGTGGAATTGTCTGCAGGGGGTGAAGTGGCGTATACGACAACGGACGCCAAGGGATATTTCCGGTTTGACCTTCCCCTGAACCGCCCGGTTTCCTACGGATGGACGGCCGTGGAAGTCCGGCTGTCTCCTGATTCCCCTTACAAGGCGCCGACTGCGCATGGCACCGTGCTCAGGCCGGGATTGAATTCCTATGATATCATTACCGATATTGACGATACCCTGCTCATTTCCCATTCGAGGAATTGGTGGAAGAAGCTCCGCCTGCTGATCATGCACACACCCAGCGAACGCAGGCCCTTTGACGGGGTAGTCTCTCATTACCAGCAATTGTACCAACACAATAGCCAGTTGGGCTCCTGTTTGTTTTCCTATGTATCCAGCAGTGAATGGAATTTGTATCCTTTTATCCGCGCTTTTTCCAGAACCCATCAATTACCCCGGGGGATTTATCTGTTGCGCAGCCTGAAAACAAGACTGATCGATTTTTTCAAAACAGGAAAAGGGGATCACCAGCACAAGCTTCGCAAGATCAGGGAGCTCCTGGAGTTTTATCCCGACCATCACTTTATCCTGCTCGGAGACGACACACAGAA
>Ga0302312_10000173_pt1 | contig 60216 bp, 50 predicted proteins | sample III_Palsa_N2_1_FD_200529 | JGI IMG/M metagenome (GOLD analysis project Ga0302312, IMG submission 200529) | Peat permafrost microbial communities from Stordalen Mire near Abisko, Sweden - III_Palsa_N2_1 | ecosystem: Environmental > Terrestrial > Soil > Palsa > Peat permafrost | place: Sweden... | reverse complement strand
CCTGTCGGAAATATCCACCAGGTTGGCATTGGGCTGTTTTATCACAGCCAGGAGTATTCCTTCGTGACCGTCCGCGTTGATCTTGATGTATTCTTTGGCTTCCTGTATCTGCACATCAGCCAGATCCCCGAGCAGGACAATGCGACGACCATTATTACTGATGACGATATCGGCTAACTGATCTTTACTGGCGACAGAGGCGTCAGTGACCGTGAGGTACATCAGGCGGTAATCCGAAAGGTATCCATTGGACTTGATAAAGTTGGTTTGGGCCAGCACAGCGTTGACGCTGTCAGGAGTGATCCCGAGTGCGCTCATCTTCCTGGTGTTTAACACCAGCCAGTATTCCTTGGTCTTTCCGCCGATCACCCGCACTTCGGATACCCCCTGCACCTGGGATAGGAAAGGCTTGATGGTGTACATCGCCAATAGTTTCAGGTCAATGGGCGACTGCGTCCTGCTCTCCAGCGAATAACCGATAATGGGCAGAATGGATGGGTTCATCTTCTCTACCGTGATCTGCACATCGGGAGGAAGGGTATTGCGGATCTCGTTGATCTTGGATTCTATGCGCTGCTGGCTGATATCGATATTGGCATCCCAGTCCATAAAGGCGGAGATCTCACAACTGCCCCGGCTGGTCGTGCTGCGTAACATCTGCAGGTCAGGGACCTGCTTGATGGCATCCTCCAGTTGGCGCGTCACCGTGATCATCATCTTCTTAACCGGTTGCTGGCCTGCGTCGGCAATGATCTTGATCTTGGGAAAGGTGATCTCCGGAAACAGCGACGTCTGTAGCCTGCTATAAGCAAAGCCCCCTCCCAGCAGTATGAGGACCACCAGGACAGCTACGGGGTTTTTATATGATGTAAAGAAGTTGCGCATGGGCTACCCAGGGTTTTGTACACCGGTGTTTTGTTGAACCTGGACTTTTGCCGTGTCCGGCAGTCCATAATTTCCGGTTAATAATATAGCATCCGACGCGTTCAGCGGAGGAGATAGTATCTCCACTTTGTCGGTCGTTTCCATTCCTTTCTTTACAGCCACCTTCACGGCGGTTACGCTGTCCGTCATTTTCATGATCCAGAACTGGCTCTGTGTTTCATCACTGAGGACGGCCCCCTTGGGAAGAGATACCGTGCCTGCCTTCTGTTCCCGGACCAGGCTCACCTTGGCGATGAGGTTCTCTGGAATGGGTTTGGATGTTTGTACATGAATGACGTACTGTTGCGTCTGGCTGGCCATATCCACGGAAGGAAGGGACTCCCCTACTGTACCCTGAAGGGTTGAACCGTCCGGCAACTGCAATTGAAGCGAAGGGTTGGACGCCAGGAAAGGCTTTAACTCGTAAGGCAGGTTGAGCAGGAATACAAAACTGCGGGCATCGCTGATCACTGCCAACTGTTCCCCGTCCTGCACATAGTCGCCGGGCCGGTAGGTCAGTTGGGTGATGTAACCATCCCCCGGAGCCTTGATATGGATGACGCCTTCAAAATGGAGGGACGTATCCAGGGCATTGACGGTATTCCCCAGGCTGCGCGATTCCTTTGTCTGGAGTACAAAGAGGTCCTGGCCCTTGGTCACATATTTCCCCAATTGTGCATTCACCGCTTCCAGGTACCCATTGGCGCTGGCCTTTACATATGATTTCAGGAGAAAGGCGGAGACGGCACTGACTTCCACAGTCTCGTTCATGTTTCCTACCTGCGGATGCGTAATGGTCACCGGCGTACCGGCTTCCTTATCGGGTGTTTCATTGCCGGCAGCGCCCTTATCCGAAGCCTCTTTGCCGGGCGCATCATCCTTTTCGGCGCTGTCCGCATGCCGGCAGCCGGCCAGCAAACAGGCGGGTATAAGTAATAATGCCAGTGCTTTTGTCCAGGTCATATTGGTTATTTACTATTCCAGTAATTAATCTGGTTGATTATCTGCCATTTGCCCGAATTATTGAGCGTAATGATGTTCTGTGCCGTAAGGTAATTACCCAATGCTATAATGTAGTCCGCTATCCTGACATCGCCCGTGGCCAGCAACCTTCGATTGGCCTCAATGAGCGCCTTGGTGAATTTCAATTGATCCTTTGCCTGGTCGATCAGGTCCTGGGTGGATGATAATTGCTGGAACAACTGGGCGATCTGCTGCTTGTATTGTACGGTAAAAAAATCCCGGTAATATTCCCGGGTCATTTCGGAAATGGCCGTCTTGCTATGCTGCATTTTACGCTGCCTTCCGTCATAGATGGGAACCGTGAGGTTCAACCCTATACTGGCTCCGAAGTTTTTATAGGGCGTCACGGCAAAGGATGAACTGTACCCTGCATCCGCATAAAGATTAACCTTTGCCTTGTATCCAAAGTCAATCAGTGCATCATTGTTTTTCAATTGCAGGCTGTCTACCCTGAATTGGCGGTAGAGTAAGGTGTTCTCCACTTCGGGCCATTCCACCGGGTCCAATACCGGTGCGTCGAGCGGATGTAAAGCCGTATCCTGCAAGCCGCAACTGTAATTAAGGGAGGCAAAATCGTTTTGATATTGCAGCTTTGCCTGGCTGATCACGAGCGCTTCCTGCTGCAGGGTGACCCTGAAGGTCAGGTAATCTGTCTGGCGGTACACGCCCCGTTCGGTCAATTGCTTTAAGATCCCCTCTTCATCTGTGAGGAGTTGGTAGACTTGCTGGTTGAAAAGGTATTGCTCCCAACTGCCATAAGCCGTGATATATTGAGCGGTGACTGCCTTTTTGAGATCCTGCCCGCTGATCTTTCCGGAAATCGCCAGCCCCTGGTTTTGCAGGCGGATCGTTTCATACTGGGCCTGGAGGTTCTTCCCTCCCACTAACCGTTGCGTGAAGGTGACCAGCTCGCTGAAATCCGCCCCGTTGGTGATGGCATTATCGTACCCCCAACCATTAACGGTGGGCGCATAGACGTTGTAACTGACGCCATTGACCTGTGGCCTGTAGCCGGCTTTGATCCTGGCGCTGTCCACCTGGTTCGACCGGGCCTGGTTCTGATAGTCCTTGAGCAGGGGGCTGTTCTGTTTTGCCTGATCCAGGTAATAGGATAGATCCTCCTGGGCCAGCACCGGGATGCAAATGCACAGCAGGATACCGATGATCCCAAGGCGTTTCCCCCTATCGTAATGTGCTGTACCTGTTTGCATGGACGCAAAGTTGCAATCTAATTTTGAGGAAATTCTGTGCAACAAGCACTTCCGACGCCTCGGGTCCGCTTTTCAAAACGAAAAGGGGGCCGACGGCCCCCTTTTATGTCTATCAAACTGGTTTATTTAATATTTATTTAATGATCTGCGGAGTCTCCGTAGCCCCTGCCGGTTTTGCGGAGAAGTGCGACTTCAGTCCTTCCAATTGTGTAATGAGGTACTTGGCCGTTTGCAGATCCTGCTGGAACTGGGGCGCTTCATTATCAGAGAGGGAATTATAATAATCCACCTGCTGACGGCAATCCCTGATGACTTCATCGGCGATCTTCAATCCTTTGACCGAATCCCCTGCCAGGCAATAGGCCACGGCATATTGCAGGGACACGTAATCGTGCCTGTTGTCCTCGGAAGTCACGCCATAAGGCACTGAAGTCGGATTGAGCATTTTGTATCCGAAGTCGAGTACTTTCCGGGCGCTGTCCTTGTCTCCCCGGGAGGCCATTACCTGTCCAAGGGTGCTGTATGCATTACGGATAGACAATAGTATCCTTCTGCCATTCTCGTCAAAATAGATATTTGTCTTTTCCGCACCGCCGAACTTGAATTTATTCATCAGGTTATCATACATGGTATCCTGGTTGATGGACGGGCCACCTGCGGAATCCGGACGTAAAGGAACAAGGCGGTAGGCCAGGCCGTCATTCTGAATGAATGAATTCAAACCAAGGCCATAGGGCTGCGTGAAATAGATCGGGCGCTTCCACTTGTTGGCGGCAATGATATTGAGTTCCATCAAGTCATTCTTGTAGAGCTGATTGGTGGGATACACGAAGCCCATCTGGGGCAATATCCTGGAACTATCCTTGACAGATACCGTTCCGTTTTGGACAACTTCCTGTTTGTCAACCGGGACAAAGAAATTATGCGTAGGGAAATAGTTATAGCTTTCCCCGCCCTGGCTCTGGACCTGATTGTGGTCATCACCTATAAATGCCATGACGTCATTTAAGTTCATATAAGCGCCCTTGGGCACTTTCCCCTGATCGACAAAGGGAACGACATTCCGGGTTTCACCCAGGTATTTGTCGGGCGTCCAACTCATGGGAATGGGGTTGCTCTCATTTACTTTTGTCCGGAGCTGGTTGATCATCCAATCCGTTCCAAGGAGACTGGTGACAATGACACGGATATCGGGACGCACATTTTCTACTTCCTGGGCATACCAGAGCGGATAGGTATCGTTATCTCCCCCGGTGAACAGGATGGCCTGGGGCGCACAGGATTTCAGGTAGTCCTCGGCGGCATCCCTGGCCAGCGTCTTCTGGGAACGATCATGGGCGGGCCATTCCTGGAAGGCCATCAGTACGGGCACTGCCAGTACGCAGGCGGAAGAAGCCAGCACCGCCGCGGTGGCGCCGCTCAACTTCTGTTTTTTCAACAGGTCATAAATAAATAATACCCCCAGTCCTATCCATATCGAGAAGGCGTAGAAAGAACCCACATAAGAGTAATCCCTCTCCCTGGGCTGCGGACCTGCCTGGTTAAGGTAAAGAACGATGGCGATCCCGGTAAAGAAATAGAGCAGGAATACCACTACGGCATTGGTCTTATCCCTTTTCCATTGGAAAGCCAGTCCCAGGATACCCAGGATGAGGGGGAGCATGAACAGGGTAGCGTGCGCCTTATTGTGTTTTAAAGAATCAGGCATGAGGCTTTGATTGCCCAGCCTGAAATTATCCAGGGGAGCAATACCTGAGATCCAGTTACCATCCCGGGGATTACCTTTTCCCTGAAGGTCGTTTTGCCGACCCGCAAAGTTCCACATAAAATAGCGCCAGTACATCCAGTTGAACTGGTACTGGAACATCCAACGGATATTATCACCTACCGAAGGGTCTTCTCCATCGGCCAGGTTCGCAAACGATTTATAGTAGTCCACATGTCCCTGCGTATTATCTGTATCCCACATCCTCGGGAACATATGGATATCGGCATCGTCATAGTGAGCCTTGTATTTGCTTCCCACCACTTCATATTTACCGGTTGATTCGTCTTTATAGTAAATATTCCCGTTGGGTTCGTAGTTGGGTTGCTTGGCCGTGAAATAAGCCCCTGATAAAATGGGCCATTCCCCATACTGGGAACGATCCAGGTAAGCGACCAGTTCGATGGGGTTGTTCACATTCTGCATGTTCACCGACACGCCGGCATTGGCGCGGATCATGATCACTGCGTAGGACGAATAGCCCAGCAGGATGAATACTAAACAGTAAAGTCCCAGCTGAAGAAAGTGCTTCCCCTTTTTCATCGCATACCGGATACCCAGTACGATCAGCGCCAGGAGAAGGATGATGAAGAAGTAGCAGCCTGAATTGAAGGGCAAACCGAAATCATTCACAAACATCAGCTCAAACCATCCCATGATCTTGATGGTATCCTGGATGATCAGGATCTGGACGACGCCAGTCAGGACGCAGGCCACGAGGAAGGCAATGATCATGCCCTTGCGGGAGAATGTATACCGTTTGAAGTAATAGGTCATAACGATCGCAGGAATGCTCAGCAAGCTCAGCAAGTGGACTCCTACGGATAAACCGATGATATAAGCCAGAAGGACGATCCAACGGTCCGCATTGGGCATGTCGGCTTGTTCCTCCCATTTCAGGATGGCCCAGAAAGTCATGGCGATGAACAAGGGAGATACCCCGAAAACGATGGCTTCCACGGCGGAAAACCAGAACGAATCGGAAAAGGCAAAGGCAAGGGCCCCTACTACTCCGGCGCCGATGACGGCAATGGTCTTTTCCAGGGTAATGGTTTCTTTTGCAGACACCATCAGCTTTTTAGCCAAATGGGTGATCGTCCAGAAAAGGAACATGACGGTAAATCCGCTACATACGGAAGAAAGTAAGTTCACCTGTACGGCGGCGTGGGGCCCAGCAACCGTTGCATCCCAATTGCCGCTGAAGAGGATGATAAAGATCCTTCCAAGTAAAATAAACAGGGGGGCTCCGGGAGCATGTGATATCTGTAATTTGTAGGCACAGGGCGTAAATTCCCCACAATCCCAGAAGCTGACGGTCGCTTCCCGGGTCATTATAAACACAGTGCAAGCAATGGCACATACGATCCATCCGGCGATGGTATTGGTCTTTTTGAAACTCATGCGGGAAAATTAAGAAAGATTTCGTTCACGGAATCAGGTTATTAAGAAAATATAACCCGATTCCGTGAACGAACGCCGATGATGGGCCTTCGGCCAGGGCGCCGGGAGGCGCCCTTTGTTCCCGGAATCAGGTTATTAAGAAAATATAACCCGATTCCGTGAACGAACGCCGATGATGGGCCTTCGGCCAGGGCGCCGGGAGGCGCCCTTTGTTCCCGGAATCAGGTTATTAAGAAAATATAACCCGCATTTAGGGAATGGCCGGGCATTAAGACTTTTTAATCTTTCATTTTTTTATTTGAATAGGCCGTTGGGCTCACCGAATCGGATGCTATTTAAAAGCGCCCTTGTCGTATGCTTTGCAAAAAATCGCATAATCCCGGTCGACCTTGCCGGCATATTTAGCCGCATAATCGGCCACATAGGCCTTCCATTCCTTGGAATCCGCGGCAAAAGCGATCAGTTCGTCCGCAATGGCCGAGCCCTGCCTGCCGCTGCTTCGCAAGAGTCCCCAGGCGGTAATGGTTCCTACTGTTCCCATAAACTGGGCGCACCTTTTCATCCTTCCCTGCAAATGGGTCAGGTCCAGCTTGTCCTCCATTGGCTGTAACTCTTTGACTACAAAATGCTTATCATTCATTGACAGGGTGCTTAGCAAGGCCGGGGCGGCAGCCTCCACGCGTTGCTGGATCTCGATGATCCGGGAGGCATCGTTTTCCCAGGAAGGCTGGTGGAAATGATGCCTTAACAATAGGCTTGGCGCCTGCGCCTCCTTTATATCTATAAGGTAATACCGGTTGACCCCTTTTTTGCCTTCCACCAGAATGACAAAACGCTCCATGCCCAAACTACCTGTCCCGGCTACCCGAAAGGCCACATCCCTGACGGCAAAGAAGGCCGGATCGCTTTTATAGAGGGCGGTCTTCTGGAATGTTTCCGTGATCTCCTGCTTGCGTTCCGGTGCCAGTTTGAAGTACCTGACATTATCCGTAACGAGTTGAATCTTATTCTTCTTTATGATAATCCGGCCGGCCAGGAATAGCTTGCGGTTGCGGGTCTGCACCTTTTGCAGGAACTGCTTCACTACACCGGTAGCCGTTTCCTGCTCCAGGTTGCGTATATAGCCCTTATGCAAAGCGGCCACATACTGATTCAATAATATATCCACCTGCCCGGCGGCGCTTTTTGCGTCCAGTTCCATGGTCTCCGCTCCCACATAAATACTGCAGGCAAACCGCGTAATATCCAGCAGACAGGGGGCCAGGGCCGCCTCATCAAAATCATTCAGGTCGAAGTAGGCTAGCCCGTTATCCCCCTTGAAGCTTCCCAGATTTTCCAGGTGCAGGTCCCCGCATATCCAGGCTTTGGGCGACTTTAACAAGGTGCTATCCTTGGGAATGTCTTCATAAAACAAATGGGCAGTTCCCCTCATAAACCGAAAGGGGCTTTGTCTCATAGCCGTGTATTTCATGGCCAGGTAAGTCGGTACACGACCCTTGTTGTATATCTGGAGCCGATGGACCAGTGCAGATTCAGTCATTACGAAATATAAGACTTTCTTGTGATATGCAAAAAAAAGCGGGCCTGCGGCCCGCTGCCCGAAGGGCCATTATAAGATGGTTTCGGTTACCGTCGTAAATTATGCGAATTACGATGGTAGCCGAAAACAAAGCGGGCCCCGTTAGAGGCCCGCTGGCTGCAAGTCATAAGATGGTTTTCCGGCGCATCGTAGATTATCCCGGGTTACGATGCCCCGGAAAACTCACCAGAAGAAGGTATATAATAATGTTAAGATCACCACAATGGCAATAGTGCCAACCGTAAACGATTTGGAGACCTTGAACATAGACGCGTCTATTTCCAGTCCTTTTGTCTTTACACCCCGCTTGTTTTCCACAAAATTAATGATGGCCATTCCAGCGATACAGAACAGGAACACGATGGCCATCCTATCCATGAAAGGGATTTCATATATTCCCTGGTTATCATTATTGGGTTGATAGAATCCATAAGGGGTGAGGAAACTCAGGTTTACCCAAAGAGGCAGGAACTTCAGCAGGCATGACATCAGGAAACCGCCGATCGTTGCAAACAGGGCCGCATTTGACGTCGTTCTTTTCCAGAAAAAACCCAGCAGGAACATCGCGAAAATACCGGGAGATACGAAGCCGGTATACTCCTGGATATAATTAAACCCTTGCTTGCCTTCTCCCATCAGTTTCTCCCCGATGACCAATGACATCAGGATAGCCAGAATCATGGCTACCACCACTGTAATCTTGCCCAAGCCCACTAGCCTTTTTTCATCTGCGTTCTTGTTGATGGCTTTCTTGTATATATCCAGGGTGAAGATGGTGGCAATACTATTTGCTTTACCGGCCAGTGAAGCCACGATCGCAGCTACCAGTGCAGCAAATGCCAACCCTTTAATCCCAGTAGGTAACAAATTGAGCAAATTCGGATAGGCCTTGTTGACGTCCACCACCCCTTTGGAGCTGAGCATTTCCGTCTGGAACATCCCTTTCTGGTAGAGTACATAAGCGGCGATACCGGGTAATACGACGATCACAGGCATCAACAGTTTCAGAAAAGCGGCGAACAAGATACCGCTGCGGGCCGTCTTTAAGTCAGCGCCCAGGGCCCGCTGGGTAATATATTGGTTACAACCCCAGTAATTCAGGTTGGTGATCCACATACCGCCGATCAGTACAGAAAGGCCCGGCAGGCTGGTATAATTGGGGTTCGACTTCTTAAAGATCATGTGAAAATGGTCGTTCGCTTCCGTGGTAAGCAGCTTAAAACCATTGAGCAAACCGTGCTGCCCGGACTTTTCGGCTACCAGGTGTAAAGCAATATACGTCGCGACCAGTCCCCCGAAGATCAAAAAGAATACCTGTATCACATCCGTATAACCGATCACCTTCATCCCACCCAGGGTGATGATGACGGCAAAAAGAGCCAGGGCGACAATACATACATATATATTGATCCCGGAAATGCCGCTCATCGCCAGCGCACCCAGATACAGGATAGACATCAGGTTCACCACTATATACAGCGCCAGCCAAAAGATGGCCATCACCATGGCGACCTTGTCATTATATCGCTGGCTGAGGAATTGCGGCATCGTGTAGATCTTGTTCTTCAGGTAGATGGGGATGAAAAAGACCGCCACAATCACCAGGGTGGCCGCTGCCATCCACTCGTAAGTGGAAATGGCCAGACCCATTTTAAAACCTGAACCGCTCATGCCTATGAATTGCTCCGCTGAAATATTAGAGGCAATAAGGGAGGCGCCAATGGCCCACCAGGTGAGGGACCCTTCCGCCAGAAAGTAGTCCGCCGAAGTAGTCTGCGCCTTGCGTTTTCTTCTGTAAATCCAGTACCCGTAAGAAGCAACAATTAAAAAATAGATCAGGAATACTACGTAGTCTGCCAGTGATAAAGATTTCATTGATAACAGCAATTCGTTATAAAGTGAATAATAGTTGCGCTCATCCAGGTGCCGTCAAATAAGTGTAGCTATTACACTTTTCCCGGCTGTCACCGGAAAAATTGAACGCCCTTAAAAGGGCGCTCAATATACAAAAGAATAATTTAAGAATACCCTATAATTCCACCCCCCCCTTCAACCTGATGTCGTGGGAAGAACTGCCTACCCATAATTCAAAGCGCCCCGGCTCCAGCACCCATTGCTTGCGGGCCTCATTATAATATTGAAATGCCTCCTTTTTCAGGGTCAGGGTGACCACTTTGGATGCGCCTGGTTGCAGGAAGACTTTTTCAAAAGACTTTAACTCCTGAACCGGCCTGTCGACAGAACACTTGTCTTCGTGTACGTACACCTGGGAGACTTCAGCCCCCGCCCTATCTCCTGTATTACGTATGGTGTAGGTAACGGTTGCCTCGTCTTTACCCGCGCTAATGTGCAGGTCCGAATAGGCGAATGTCGTATAAGAGAGCCCGTGACCGAAAGGAAACAACGGATCTACTTTGTACGTGTCATAATAACGATACCCTACATAAATCCCTTCATTATAATGGACCGTCGTGCCATCCCCGGGATATTCCCCCAATTTCTGGGCGGGAACATCTTCTAATTTCCTGGGGAAGCTGACGGGCAGTTTACCCGAAGGGTTTACTTCACCGAAAAGTATCCTGGCCAGGGCAGTTCCCCCTTCAAGACCCGGATACCACGCCTGGAGTATGCTCTTGGTATTATCCACCCACTGGGTCATGTCGATGGCGCCTCCCCCTATCAGTACTACAATGGTTTTAGGGTTAGCCTTCAATACGGCCCGGATCAGTTCATTCTGGCCGAAAGGCATATCCATATTGGGCTTATCCACGTCTTCGGCATCAAATGCGTTGTCCTTCCAGACAGTATAGTCATAGCCGTGCGTCCATCCTCCGACAATAATGGCCACATCTGCTTTAGACGCGGCTTCCACTGCCTGGCGGATCAATGCCGTATCGGCCAGGGCTCCCCTGGCAATGGTGTATCCTTGTGTATAATTTAACTGAACCTTGTCTCCTACCAGATTTTTCAGGCCTTGTAAGGGAGTGATCTCATAAATCGACCTCACCTGGGAACTGCCTCCCCCCATTGAGTTTGGCCTGTCTGCGTTGGCCCCGATGACGGCAATGGAATGTACGGAGGCGCTGTTCAAAGGCAGGAGGTGATCCTCATTTTTCAGCAGCACGATCCCTTCTTCCGCCACTTTCAAGGCGACTTCCTGGTGATCCCTCGTATCGAATGCTCCCTTTATCCGCTGGTGGTCCATCATATGTGTTTTGAACATCACCCGAAGTATCCTGCGGACTTTATCATCTACCAGGGCCACTGGAATCTTTCCGCTCCTGACCAGGGAAAGGACCGTATCTCCCATAAAAAATTTATGGTAATCAGGATGTGGCAACATGCCTAAGTCCGTTCCCATTTCCAGGTCGGTGCCATTTTCCAGGGCTTCCACGGTATTGTGTACCGCACCCCAATCACTCATCAGGATGCCCTTAAAGCCCCACTCCTTTTTCAGGATGGTATTGATCAGGTACGCATTTTCCGTACAATACTGCCCCCTGAACTTATTATACGCGCCCATCACGGAATTCGCTCCGCCTTCGGTCACTGCCGCTTTAAAGCCGGGCAGGTAAATTTCCCGGAGCGCCCTTTCGCTCATCTCCACATCGATGGATCCGCGCAACGTCTCCTGGTTATTGGCCGCATAATGCTTCACACACGCCGATATTCCCTGGGATTGCATTCCCTTGATCTCCCCTACTACCATCCTGGAAACCAGGTATGGGTCCTCACTCATGTATTCAAAGTTACGCCCGTTCAGGGGCGTCCTTATTATATTGATGCCCGGTCCGAGCTGGACGTCTTTTCCCCTATAATTAGATTCGCTTCCGAGCGCACTGCCCTGCAGGAAACCCAGGCGGGGGTTCCAGGTGGCGGCTACGCAAATGCCCACCGGAAAGTAGGTGGCCGAATCAAAGACATGTACCTGGGAATCATCCCAGCCCCTTCCGTGTTCCAGGCGCACCCCGTGAGGGCCGTCTGAAGTCACCAGTTCCGGAATGCCGAGGCGGGGAACGCCACCGGAGTTGAAAGAACTCGTTGCGTGGATCATGGTCACTTTTTCTTCCAGTGTCATTTTTCCGATCAGCGCGTTAATTTTTGCCTCTGTATTTTGTGCCGACGCGGTCTGGTTCCCCTTGACGGAAAGGGATTCCTTTTTGTCCTTTGTCTGATTGTCCTGAGCCCGGGACTGATTTACGAAAACCAAGAGTCCCATCAGAAGAGTGGTGGGCAACCATCTACCCTGCAGCAAGCATTTCCTTATTTTTCTCATTGTTAAGCAATTGATGATAACTAAACGACAGGGATAAAAATAGCCGCATTTCATTTAAAATCTCACATCCACGGGGCAGGATGAATAAATGATGTACAAAAAGTGACGAAAGAACTCCCTAATGGGCTAAAATTATGTCCTACTACAACACTACATCAACCGTTTCTGCGCTACTTTTACAGCCTTATGCGTATCTCTTTCTGGTCTGTGGGCAAACCTCATGAGCCTTATGTCAAGGACGGCATCGGGGATTTTACGGGAAGGGTCAGCCGGTACTTTCCCTGCGAATGGAAATTATTATCCCCTGCCAAATACCCCGGTACCCCTGAAGAAACGATGAAACAGGAAGCGGAAACAATCCTGGGCGCCCTGGGGGCAGCAGATTACCTGGTCCTGTTAGATGAAAGGGGTAAACAATGGTCTTCTGAGCAACTGGCCGCTTTTATTCAAACGCGTGCAAACGACAGTTGCAGGCACCTGGTCTTCCTGATCGGAGGGGCATATGGCGTAGACGCCAGCGTCCGCGCCAGGTCTCAAGTTATCTGGTCCTTATCTTCATTGGTCTTCCCCCACCAATTGGTCCGCCTCATCCTCTCTGAACAGATTTATAGGGCGTGCAGCATCCTTAGAAATGAAAAGTATCATCACAGCTAAGTATATAATTTGAATTTAAGCACTCCCTTTTTAGCGCCTGCGGCGCCCGGGCGCGCGCCGCGCGCGTCCGGGACATCAGATAAAAAAAACGGGGTAGTTAAATTTTAAGATTAACTACCCCGTTTTTTTTACCTTGGGGGCTCAAAAGTCAAAAGATGTCCACTACAATTGCGATCATTATTATTACCGCGATAGTCTCCTTCACATCCTTCAATAGCCCCAAGGCGATCAACGACCTGTCCATGTGGCCGGTAATGATAGACGGCAAAAAACAATACTACCGGTTCATCACCAGCGGATTTATCCATGGGGACTATATGCACCTCATCTTTAATATGTTTACCCTGTATTTCTTCGGGCCTATCGTTGAACGGAGCCTGATCCCACTGATCGCTCATGTTTCGCCGGCCGATCCCTCCAGTTTTAATTTAATAGTCTCGCTCTATTACATCGGCTTTTACCTGCTGGCCCTGATCGCCTCGGACCTTCCTTCTTATTTCAAGCATCGCCGTGACTATGGCTTCAGAAGCATCGGAGCATCGGGGGCCGTTTCGGCCATCATCTTTGCCTCTATTTTACTGGACCCGTGGATGTCTATCGGTATTATGGGCATTATTCCCGTGCCTGCCATCATTTATGCGGTGCTCTACGTCGTCTATTGTATATATGCCGGAAGGAGAGGAGGAGACAATATCAATCACGACGCACATCTTTGGGGAGGGCTTTTCGGATTTGCCTTCAGCCTTATATTATGTCCGCCGCTATTCAAATTCTTCCTGGACCAGTTGGCGCATCCAAGATTTTAGTGGCTGACCCATTCCAGGTGCAGCACACCGGTTGTGGCGGGAGTGACCCTGAACCTGTCATCAATGCGTTGACCAAGCACCCACAGGATACGCCCGTCAGACTCCAATACCCATACCTTTTCTTTATCCGCCAGGGATAGTTTGGCGTCAATAAAAAAACGGGATAGCTTCTTCTTTTTTCTCATCCCGAGAGGGTAAAAGTAATCACCTGGCTTCCAACGCCTTAAAAGTAAGGGGTGAGAAATTTTGGCCGCGTCCAGGAGCGCTATCCGGACCGGGCTCTCCTTTAAGATACCCGTTGCCGTTATGTCCATTCTTTTTTGGATCAGTACTCCCCCGGGAAATACCAGGGAAGGGCTCCCGGCTTCCAAAACGACGGGGGCAGCTTCTGTTTCTTGCAGGGGCGTTATAATAAAGACCTTGCGGTCCCTCAATATCCGGTGCGTGGCGGAAGCTACATAATGCCCTGGCGTGCTGTTCAATAATGCGGCTACTTCTACCGACTGGGAAGGCGTAAAACCAAATGGAAGCAACATCTCATAGAGGATTGTGTGCAAGGGAACCGTTTTCCTGAGCCGCACTAAGGATATATGCCAGCAGCCTTCTCCTTTGGGCTCCATTAATTGTTTCCGTTGCTCTTCCATCGCATGACGGTAAACAATGGCCACTTCACTGAACCGGGCAAGGTTGTCACCCAAGTTATCCATGACGCTGGGATAGCGCTCTTCCACTAATGGGATCACCCGAAGGCGAAAAAAGTTGCGGGTATATTTGTCGGTCTCATTGCTGCTGTCTTCCACATGCGTGAGGCCTTTTTCTTCGGCATACGCCCTCAACTCCGTTTTAGGGGAAAACAACAACGGGCGCACCAACCTGTCCTGCAAAGGTAACATGCCCCTGAGACCTGATATGCCGGTCCCCTTAAAGAAGTTCATCAGCAATGTCTCTACATTATCATCCCGGTGGTGGGCTGTCGCGACGGCATCTGCCGCCGCTCCGGGGAGCGGCGACCCGGGGCCTGCCGGGTTTGGGCCGGTTGATCCGGAGCCCGTCGGTCCCAGGAGCGTCCGGAACCAGGCATAGCGCAGATCCCGGGCGCCTTCCTGTACGGATACTCCACGGCTGGAACAGTAGGCATCCGTATCAAATCGCTCCACATAGAGGTACCTTCCATACTTTTTCGCCAGGTCACGGACAAATTGTTCATCCCTTTCGCTTTCGGAACCCCTCAATTGAAAATTACAGTGCGCCATCACAAAGTCGATCCCTGCTGCCGCGCACAGGTCCGTCAGTACAACCGAATCCAGGCCACCACTCACCGCGACCAACCATTTGGAACCGGGCTGCCATAGATGCTCTATTGTAATATATTCTTTGAATTTGTCTAATAGTGTTTTCATAATGTCAGTTCTTCATAAGCCGCCCGCAATTCCCCGAGTGCGTGTTTGTCTCCCGCAGCGGTAGCCGCCGCCATTCCTTTCTCATATACCCCGATGGCTTCCTCATTCATGCCCGTCCGCTCCAGTAACTTAGCCAGGTGGTAATAACTGCCTACATACCCGGGGTCATGCGCCAGCAATCGTTCGAAACTTTCCCTGGCCAGGCCTTCTTCCCCTATCTTAATGTACTCTAATGCCAGTGCATGTTGCAGGAAACTGTCCTGTGGACTGGATTCCAGGTATTGTTTGATCAATGCGATGCGATCCATCTCACAAAAAAATTGAAAAAAAGTGAATACCCAATTACATTTGCCCTTAACTTTATCCAACATTTTAGTTGCATAAACAACTTTCTATATGAAGATACTAGTCTGCATCAGTAAAACACCTGATACTACGGCAAAAATAGCCTTCACGGATAACAATACGAAATTCGCGGAAGCCGGCGTACAGTTCATTATTAATCCTTATGACGAATGGTACGCCCTGGTCAGGGCCATTGAACTCAAGGAAGCCGACCCCTCCTCTCAGATTCACCTGGTCAACGTTGGAAATGCAGACGCCGAACCCATCATCCGCAAGGCATTGGCCTTGGGCGGAGACGAAGCGATCCGCGTCAACGCAGACAGCCCCGATTCTTTTTATATCGCCAGCCAAATAGCAGTAGTGGCCACCCAGGGCGCCTACGACCTGATACTCACCGGAAAGGAAACGATTGATTATAATGGAGCCTCTATCGGTGGGATGGTTGCTGAACTGTTGGACCTTCCTTATATAGCCCTGGCGACAAAATTGGATATAAAAGATAAAACGGCCACCATTACCCGGGAGATTGAGGGAGGCGAAGAAGTGGCTGAAGTGCCCCTACCCCTGGTCGTTAGTTGCCAGAAAGGGGTTGCCGAACAAAGGATACCGAATATGCGGGGCATTATGTCCGCGCGTACCAAGCCCCTAAAAGTGGTCGAACCGGTGCAGGCAGAAGCACTGACCGGCATTCACCAATTTGAACTGCCCCCCGCAAAAGCCGGAGTCAAACTGGTCAGCCCCGATAATGTGGCAGAACTGGTCCGTCTCCTGCACGAAGAAGCAAAAGCTATTTAATCATCCGGTCCGCACCGGAGGCGCCTAAAAAATATTCATTATGTCCGTTTTAATTTTCGCAGACCAATCAGAAGGTCATATTAAAAAAGCCGCCCTGGAAGCGCTTTGTTATGGCGCCGAATTAGCCTCCTTGTTGCAAACCACCGCCGCAGCGTTGATACTAGGCCCTGTCGCTCAGGAAGACGCCGCCGTTTTGGGTAAGTATGGCATCAGCAAAGTATTGCTGGCCGGGGGAGAGGCGTTTGCCCACCTGGACGGGCAGGTATTCACCCAGGCCATCGTACAAGCCGCTGCCAAAGAAGATGCTAAAGTCCTGATCTTCCCCCATAACCCTGACGGGAAAGCCATCGCCCCCCGGGTCGCCGCCCGTTTGAAGGCTGGCATGGTCGCCGGCGCCATCGGACTTCCGGATATAACCGGAGGAGGATTTGTCGTCCGCAAAAATGTTTTCTCCGGAAAAGCGTTCGCTCATGTAGCCATTCTTTCTGACATAAAGGTGATTTCCCTTAATCCAAATTCTTTTCACGTAAAGGAATCCACGGGAACGGCCACGGTCGAATCGTTTCAACCCATTGTCAGCGCTCCCAAAGTCAAGGTAACGGCCGTGAATAAGGTATCGGGCGAAGTTCCCTTGTCTGAAGCGGAGATTGTCGTCAGCGGCGGCCGCGGATTAAAAGGCCCCGAGAACTGGGGACTGGTCGAGGACCTGGCCCACGTACTGGGTGCTGCGACTGCCTGCAGCCGCCCCGTGGCAGACGCCCACTGGCGTCCCCATCACGAACACGTGGGACAGACGGGGTTAACCATCCGGCCCAACCTGTATATAGCGATCGGCATTTCAGGGGCTATCCAGCACCTGGCGGGCGTCAATGGATCCAAGGTGATCGTAGTTATCAATAAAGATCCGGAAGCCCCCTTCTTCAAAGCGGCAGATTACGGAATTGTCGGAGATGCCTTTGAAGTGGTTCCAAAGTTTACCGAAGCGATAAAACAATTAAAGGCCAATTAAGTGCGCCACAGGCGTACTGGCCGAAGGCCTGATCATTAGCGATATTTTTTTCCGGGAGGGCGTCTCACAAGTTTTTCTTTGAGACGCCCTCTTATTTTGTTTATTTTTACGCCTATATTGCAATATTCACAGCCCCTTTGCGGCAGAAGAATGGAATATGAAGAAAATTGAATTGGAAATAGTTGCCCTCTCGCATAGCATTACTCAAACGCATTCGTACGCCGTGGTTTTGGGCGAAGTGAACGGTTTGCGCCGGCTTCCCATTGTCATAGGCGGCTTCGAGGCCCAGGCTATTGCCGTAGCCCTGGAGCGTATGCAGCCCAGCCGTCCCCTGACCCACGACTTAATGAAAAATTTCATGATGGCCTTCAATGTGGAATTACATGAAGTGATCATCAATGACTTACAGGAAGGTATTTTTTATTCCAAACTGGTCTGCTCCTCGGAATCAGATACCGTGGAGATCGACTCCCGGACCTCCGATGCCCTGGCCCTGGCCGTTCGCTTCGGTTGTCCTATCTATACTTTCGAACATATCCTGGAAAGCGCCGGTATTCTCATGGAAGATACCAGTAAAGGAGGGGCCAAAAAGTCGGACACCCCTACTACTACCACCACGACCACGGGGGGGCATGACGACCTCAAGAACCTGACCCTGGAAGAATTGACCCAATTGCTCGGGGAAGTCCTGGAACAGGAAGATTATATCCGGGCTATTGCCATCCGGGATGAGATCAACAGCAGAAAAAAATGATTTTTTTCCCTCATTGTAAAATCAACCTGGGTTTACGGATACTGCGTAAAAGAGCGGACGGGTATCATGACCTGGAAACCATCTTCTACCCCCTCCCGGCTTTAAGAGACGCCCTGGAAATAATTCCCTCAGACAGCCTGTCCCTTCATGTGACGGGAGCGGATATCCCCGGAGACCCGGCTTCAAATCTTTGTTTGAAGGCGCATGAACTCCTGGCCAGGGACTTTCCCTCCATACAACCAGTGGAGATACACCTGCACAAGCATATTCCTACTGGAGCCGGCCTGGGCGGCGGGTCCGCCGACGGCGCGTTTGCCCTGAGAGGTTTGAACCAATTGTTCCACCTTGGATTAAACAGGGAACAACTCCTCCCCTATGCGGCAGCGTTGGGCAGTGACTGCCCATTCTTTTTATACGACTCGCCCTGTGTGGCTTCGGGACGGGGAGAGATCCTGAAACCGCTGGAACTGGACCTTTCGGCTTATCGCCTGGCGCTGATCAACCCCGGGATCCATGTCGATACGGGGTGGGCCTTTGGGCAATTATCCAGTCCGACAACGCCGCGGGAAGAGGCGGCCTCCCTTTCAGGCGGGGCCCCCGATCGGGGTGTCGTCCCGGACGTGATTGAATGGAAAAATTTTTTGGTCAACGACTTTGAAGTCCCCGTCTTCCGAAAATACCCGGAGATTAAACGAATCAAAGACCACCTGTATGAAATGGGGGCCGTCTATGCCGCCATGAGCGGCAGCGGAAGCACCGTTTTTGGCCTCTTTCCCGGAACACAGTCCATTCAACCGGATTTCCCTGCCAGCTATTGGACGGCGTACTTGTGAGGAAGGATATTGGTCCGCCTTCCTGGCAAGTATTGATCCGCATACTTGTGAGTTAGACCGGGATTTTGTACCTTCGGTCAAACGGTAAAACTCATCAGCCTTTTTACTACGATACCACACTTCTTAGATCAGAACCTGGATTTCCTGGATCACCCTGTTACCAGGTAGTCTCTCTTTTCCCCTATTCTTTCATTTCTTTATTTGTTTACTATGCAATTATCTGGCACATTGTCTGCTGCGGCAGCTCATTATCTGACCTTGGAAGAAAAATATGGTGCGCACAATTATCACCCTGTTCCAGTGGTCCTCACCAGGGGGGAAGGGGTATTCCTTTGGGACGTGGATGATAAAAGATACTATGATTTTCTAAGCGGATATTCCGCCGTGAACCAGGGACATTGCCATCCTGCCATTGTGCAAAGCCTGATTGAACAGGCACAGCGGCTGACCCTGACTTCCCGGGCCTTCCACAGCGACCTTCTGGGAGAATATGCGGCTTATGTCTGTGCCTTATTCGGGTATGATAAAGTATTGCCCATGAACACAGGGGTAGAAGCCGTGGAAACGGCCATCAAACTTTGCAGGCGCTGGGGATATGAAGTCAAAGGGATTCCGGAGAACAAGGCCCGCATCATCGTCTGCGAAGGCACCTTTAACGGAAGGACGACCGGTGTCATTTCTTTCAGTTCCGACCCGAGTGCAAAAGCAGGTTTCGGCCCGTTCATGCCGGGCTTTGAAACGATTCCTTACAACGACCTGAATGCACTCTTGCTGGCCCTGGAAGATAAAAACGTAGCGGGCTTCCTGGTAGAGCCTATTCAGGGTGAAGCTGGCGTAGTGGTTCCGGACAGCGGCTACCTGAAAAAGGCAAAACGCGCCTGCGAAGACGCCCAGGTACTTTTTATGGCCGATGAGATCCAAACGGGGCTGGGCCGTACCGGCAAGATGCTGGCCTGTGATCATGAAAAAGTGCACCCTGACATACTCATCCTGGGGAAGGCCCTGAGCGGAGGCGTTTTGCCTATCAGCGCGGTCCTGGCCAGTGACGACATTATGCTCACCATAAAACCCGGAGAACACGGGTCTACCTATGGAGGTAATCCCCTTGCCTGTAAGGTGGCCATGACGGCCCTCAGGGTATTGCAGGAAGAAAAAATGCCGGAGAATGCTGAATTGATGGGGCAATTGCTCAGAGAAGGACTACAAGAGATGGGCTCTCCTTATATTAGCCTGGTCCGGGGTAAAGGATTGCTGAACGCCATTGTGATCGATCATCCCCAGCCGGATGCAGCCTGGGAATTATGCATACAACTCAAAGAGTCCGGAATGCTGGCCAAACCCACCCACGGGGACAAGATCCGCCTGGCTCCGCCCCTGGTGATCAATGAGGCTCAGATCCTGGATTGTCTTGAGATCATCAAAATCAGTTTGAGCCAATTGGATATCTGATTTTATCTTGCAGGCAACTGAAATCATTTGCATAGTGGAGGCGACATCCCAAACACACAGCGAGCACCATTCCAATAGCTCCGCTTTTATCAGAGACATCGTGATCGGCATGAGTGACGGGTTAACCGTCCCTTTTGCCCTGGCCGCAGGCCTGAGCGGCGTTATACACAACTCCAGCTTAATCGTCCTGGCAGGGCTGGCCGAGATCACGGCGGGCTCTATTGCCATGGGACTGGGAGGGTACCTGGCGGGGAAAACGGAAATAGATTTTTATAACAGCGAGCTCAAAAGGGAATATGAGGAAGTGGACGCCTTACCGGAAGAAGAGAAGCGCGAAGTCCAATCCTTCTTTCAGGAACTGGGCCTTAGCCATGATATTCAATTAAAGGCGGTGGAAGAGATCACCAGGGACAAAAAGAAATGGGTAGACTTCATGATGAAGTACGAATTGAACCTGGAAAAGCCCGATCCCAAAAGAGCCCGCAATAGCGCCTTAAACATAGGGCTTTCCTATATCGTAGGGGGCCTGGTCCCTCTTAGCCCCTATTTCTTTATCAAAACGCCACCCGATGCATTGCGCTTATCCGTGGTCGTTACCCTGATCTGCCTTTTTGTATTCGGTTTTTTCAAAAGCAAGGTGACAGGCATCAACCCTTGGGCAGGCGCCATCAGGGTAATGCTGATCGGGGCGGCCGCTGCGGCGGCGGCGTTCTTTGTGGCCAAACTGTTCAATTAGCGGTCTGACCGCGGGGGATGCCGGCAGCCCGGCAGAGGGGGATGCTGGTAAAACCCACCCATTCCTTATCTTCGCACAGTACAAACTAAGCGCCCAAAATGAGTGAAGAAAAGAGCCTGAACTTCCTGGAAGAGATCATAGAATCCGATTTGAAAGACCACCGGTATGACACTATTTATACCCGGTTTCCACCCGAACCCAATGGCTACTTACATATAGGACACGCCAAGAGCATCTGCCTCAACTTCGGGCTGGCGGGGAAATACAATGGAAAAACCAACCTCCGGTTTGATGACACAAACCCCTCTACGGAAGAAACAGAATACGTGGAGAGTATTAAGGAAGACGTCCGGTGGCTTGGCTTTGAGTGGGCTGAGGAATGTTATGCCTCGGACTATTTTGATACCTTGTACGAAATGGCGGTCCGCCTGATTGAAAAAGGGCTGGCCTATGTGGACGACAGCAGCCCGGAAACAATAGCGGCCTTCAAAGGGACGCCCACCGAACCGGGCAAACCGGTCCCCGCCAGGAGCCAGCCTCCTGAAGAGGCCCTGGCCTTGTTTCATTCCATGCGCGAAGGCCTGTTCCCGGACGGGAGCAGGGTGCTGCGGGCAAAGATCGACCTGGCCTCTCCCAATATGCACATGCGCGATCCCATCCTATACCGTATCAAACGGGCCCATCACCATAGGACAGGAGATAAATGGTGTATCTATCCCATGTACGATTTTGCACACGGGCAAAGCGATAGCATTGAGCACATCACCCATTCCGTCTGTACACTGGAATTCATACCCCACCGCCCCCTGTACGATTGGCTCATTGAACAACTCGGCATCTTCCCCTCCCATCAATATGAATTTGCCCGCCTCAACCTGACTTACACGGTCATGAGCAAGCGCAAATTGCTGCAACTGGTGAATGAAAAATACGTGAGCGGCTGGGACGATCCCCGCATGCCTACTATCAGTGGACTCCGCAGGCGGGGATATACACCTGAAAGCATACGAGACTTCTGTGAGCGCATCGGCATCCAGAAGAGGGAGAATATGATTGAAGCCAGCCTGCTGGAATTCTGCCTGAGAGAACACCTCAATAAAGTCGCACCCCGGGTGATGGCAGTGCTGGACCCTATTAAACTAGTGCTGACCAATTATCCGGAAGGACAGACGGAAACGATGGCAGGAGAAAACAATCCGGAAGATCCGGCTTCTGGCACCCGCCCCCTCCCCTTCACCAGGGAACTTTGGATTGAAAGAGAGGACTTTATGGAAACGCCTTCCAAGAAATGGTTTCGGTTGGCGCCCGGATCCATGGTCCGGTTAAAAAATGCTTATATCGTCCGTTGCGACTCGTTCGAACAGGATGCAGCAGGACGGGTCACCGTGTTAAAGGGCACCTACCTCCCCGAAAGCAAAAGCGGAAGCGATACGAGCGGGCTACACGTCAAAGGAACGATTCATTGGATCAGCATACCCCATGCCATTACGGCAGAAATCCGCCTTTACGACCGCCTTTTCAAGTCAGAAAATCCGGCAAACGAAGAGGGCGATTTTAAAGATGATATCAATCCTGACAGTCTCCGGGTAATTTCCAACGCTTTTGTAGAGCCCGGCCTGGGAAAGGCAGCCATCGGGCAAAACTATCAGTTCATCAGGAAAGGCTACTTTGTACTAGATAAGGATAGCAGTCCAGAGAAACTCGTTTTTAATCAGACAGTTACGTTAAAAGATACGTGGGCCAAGGAAGCCAGGAAAATAAATGGCTGAACCCGGAAAACCGCCCCCTCTATTTAAACATATCTTTAACACCACATTGGGTTAATTTAATGTGTTTCTGATGCAACCTTGCACAAGTATTGCCGTCTTAGTATATAATAAAACAGAGGTTATCTATGAAACCGAGCAAAATGATATTCAGCACTCCGCGAGGTTCAATCCGACCAATGAGAAATGTGCACCGGATGAAGACCATCACTATTATGCTTGCCTTGTCGCTTTTCGTGCAATCAGCTATTGCAAATGTCAAGGCACAAAATAATGGCGGCGGCGCATACGCCTGGCCCTACCTGATCGTATCAGGAAGAGATTCCATTTGGATGTATCAGCCCCAGGGAATCTCCTGGAATCAGCAACAACTCCAGGGATCACAGGCTGTTTCCATCCATACGATGGGAGAAACCCAGGACAGGTATGGGATTGTCTGGTTCCAGGCAAGCACCAACGATGCCGGAAATGGAAAAGTCACCTTGAGCAATTACACCGTAACCCGTCAAAACTTTCCAAGTCTGACGGATAACGGCGCTGCTTTTGCCCAGACCATTGCGTCCAACGCCGGCTCACTACCCGCCTTGAACCAACAGAAGATACAAGACGACGTTTCTTTGGGGAAAAACAACCCCAATCCCAGCGCAGGCGTCGAAGTAAAAAATGACCCTCCTGCCGTCATTCACAGTAATGATCCCGCCTTACTGATCATTGTCGACGGGGCTCCTAAGCTAACGGCTGTGGCCGGTACTTCGTACCAGAGGATCATCAATACCAACTATCTTATCCTGACCGACGGCACCAATAATTATTATACGCCCGTAGGGGATAAATGGGCAGTCACTTCCGACCTGTCGAATCCCAATTGGTCCATCACTCCCAACGTGGATGCGTTGAATGACGCTAAAAGCAAAGTGACGGCTGATAAGAACGTCAATATCAGCATCCCTGATAATAACGCAGATGAAGTCTCGGCGGCAGCGAAAAATGGAGCTATCCCCCTCCTTTATGTATCTCAACGTCCCGCTGAATTGCTGGTAACCAACGGACCTGCGGACTTTACCCCCATCGATGGCACTAACCTGCTTTATGCACAAAATGCCAAAGGGGACCTGTTCAAAAGCATCGACGATAATCGTACTTATACACTGATGTCCGGAAGGTGGTACAGTGCACCCGATATCGACGGTCCCTGGACCTGGGTTGATCCCTCCCAGTTACCCGCTGATTTTGCAAAAATTCCGCCGACTCACCCGGAAGCCAGGGTGTTGGTATCCATTCCGAATACCAGCCAGGCAGGTGAAGCCCTCATATCCAACGACATACCGCAAACAGCCACGATCGATAAAAGCCAGGCTTCGTTTACGGCTACCTACGATGGTGACCCTAAATTCAAGCCCATCTCTAAAACCGACCTGCAATACGCGGTGAACGCTTCTTCTCCTGTGATCATGGACCAGAATCAGTTCTATGCCTGCGATAAGGGCGCCTGGTATACAGCCTCCGGCCCAATGGGCCCTTGGGCAGTAGCTACGCACGTGCCGGACGAGATCTACGCCATTCCATCCAACTCACCCGTCTACAATGTGACGTATGTGAAGGTATATGATGAAGACGATGACGATGTGACCTTTGGATACACACCCGGTTATTTCGGGGTATATAACTCCTACTGGGGATGCCCGGTATACGGCAGCGGCTGGTGGTACCGGCCCTGGATCGGCTCCTACTGGTATGCACCTCCCTTCACCTTCGGATACGGAGCAGGCTTTGGATGGTCGCCTTATTATGGTTTCGGCGGCGCCTTCTTTAATTTCGGATTCGGATTCTACTCCCCCATTTACCGTCCTTACTGGGGACCCTGGGGTGGATACAGGCCTTACGGATGGGGAGGATACGGCTTCCATGGCGGTGGCGTATTTGTTAACCGGGTCAATATTTACAACGGCGGAAGGGGTATCGTAAGGGTCAATAATGGTCCTGCATTCGGTCGCGCCGGTGGTTTTGTAAGGAACGGCGGCCCCGGTGGCGCTGGCCTTTATCGCCCGGGAACGCCTATCACCCGCAATGGCTTTTCCAGGGGAAGCATTTACAACAATAACAGGACAACAAATGGTGGCACCGGTTTCGGCAGACCCGGATCGGTAGCGGGCAATAACCGGACGACTAATGGTTTTAATCAACCACAGCAGACGCAGAGGACGACCAATGGCTTCAACCAGAGCCAAACCCGTCCTCAAGCCCAAACCCAACAACGCGTTCAATCGCAGCAACGCGTTCAGACCCAGAGGCAATCAGCCCCGACCCGCACTTATTCCGCTGCACCCGCCCGTAGCTTTGGCGGCGGCGGTGGATTCCACGGAGGTGGAGGCGGTGGTGGTGGATTCCACGGAGGTGGCGGCGGCGGCGGTAGTCGCGGTGGTGGCAGACACTAATAGTAAGCAAGAGATTCTAAAATATAAAGCGGGCCGCCTGAAACGGTCCGCTTTCGTTTTTGGGGCGGTCGATACGGCATAAGTTATCGACCGCCCCAAAAACATCTTATGATGGCCCTTCGGGCAGCCCGCCTGTGGCGGGCTTTTGTTTGGGGCGGTCGAAATGGCTCTAGGGGGCAGTTTTATGCGGCGGCACCTTCAGATCCGGCAGAATGGCCATGACAAAGATGCCTATGCACAGCCCCATCATAATGTATAAGCCCGGCAGATGGGTGGCGCATTCTCCCCCCCGGCAAATGCTGAGAAGGATGAAATTTTTAAAAGCCCAGGCCATATTCACAGCAGCCGAGAAGATATTCGCACGCTTGGCCCAAACTTTGGGGACAAGGAAGAAGACCAGCGATAAGGTGCAGCAAAACAGGTTAAACAGGGCCGGTTTGCCGAAGATGGTGCCTCCGGAGTCCATTCCCTTGACATATACCTGCAGGGAGGGAATATAAATCCAGGGCATATACGCCACTATCACAAAACCAATGATGAGGAGGACACCGATATAATGGGAATACTTCATGAAGGCTAATTAGGGCGCAAATATAGGCCCATGAAGGGGAAAAAATCTTAACATTGAAAAAGCTTGCTTCTGTATTAATTTTACGTTACTTTTTAATCAAATTGAAAATCAATGACTACCACCGTAAAAGAGCCTTCAAAATCAACGTTCTCTAAAAAAGAAGTCCGTCATCAGATAGCCTTAAAACTCGAAACTGCGCTGGCCGATCTTAAAACCGGCATGGGTGAGAAAAAATTCAAAAGCAGCATCAAGAAGGCCAGCAAATTATTTAGTAGCCATGCAGCCCTGATCGGCAAAAAGAAATCCGCCGCACCTTCTGCCAAAAAAGCTACTTCCCCCAAAAAGGCCGCTACCAAGAAAGCGTCGAAGAAAGCCGCTGCCCCTAGCAAAAAGGCCTCTCCTGCTGCACATGCTTAAATGCGCAAGCCGGATATTAATAAAACCTTGACATATCGGGATTAAACCTTGCTCCCTAACACCTATCTTAGTATCGAATGCTAAACAATCCCCCATGCAACCTATTTTAAGACTAAGCCTGATCGCGCTCCTTTCTTTGTCATTCACTTCCTATGTGTCCGCCCAGGAAAGGGACGAAGTAATCGCTCAGCCACCTGGAAGTTTTTCCCTGCATGGACATATTTACCATAAACACCTTAAAGACGCCGTTCCCCCTGCCACAGGCTATGTGACGGATTGGGAAAACCTGTTTTCCGAAACACAAGAGGCCCACCTGGATTCCCTGATCAGCAATTTCGAAGCAAAGACCACCATTGAAATTGCGGTGGTGACCATTGATTCTTCCATGTCCAGCCGGGAAGAGTTTGATTCCATCACCCTGAAGATCGCCAATGAATGGGGGGTGGGCCAAAAATCGAAAAACAACGGATTGATCATTGGGATTTCCAACGGCCTCCATATTATGCGCATACAAACCGGGTCCGGCCTGGCCGTGCAATTATCGGACGAAGAAACACAAAAGATAGTAGATACCGACTTTCTTCCCTATTATGAAAAAGGGCAGTACTACAAAGGCACCCTGAATGGCCTTGAAGTGCTCATCCACAAACTCAGCGGAGATTAGACACCGCATGATGCTGAGGTAAGATCAGATGAAAGGAGGCCCCTTCGTCCTCTTTTCCGAAGGCCAATATTTCCCCCCGGTGATTTTGGACTATTTTCCTGCAAATGGCAAGCCCTATGCCTGTTCCGGGGAAATGCTCCTTGGCATTGAGGCGCTGGAAAATAATAAAGATCTTGTCCACAAATTCCTGGTTGAAACCAATGCCATTGTCTTCGACTATCACCCTGCAATAGGGCGATAAAGGTTCCAGGTTAGGGAATTGAGTCAATTCTGAAGGAGTCAGTTTTTGGGAATAGATCTTCAGTAAAGGAGGTTTACCGGACCTTTGGAATTTAAGGGCGTTCCCAATCAGGTTGTAAAACAATTGATTCATCTGAAGGGGGATCGCCTCAATGGTAGGCAACGACATGATGTTTATCCTCGCCTTTGTTTCCTCTATCATTAAATCAAAATCACGCAAGGCTGTGAGTACGATCGTATTCAGATCGGTGGGCACAAAGGGATTGTCCTCAATGCCCAATCTTGAATAGCCAAGCAAGTCTTTGATCAGCTGTGCCATTCTATCGGCCGAGCTCCTGATCCTTGAGAGTGAGCCCAGTCTTTCTTTATCCGCTCCCAATACCTCATCCTGCTTCTGGAGGATATCTACAAAAATGCGGATCTTCCTCAACGGCTCCTGCAGATCATGGGAAGTCACATACGCAAATTGTTCCAGTTCACTATTGCGCTGTTGCAAAATGGTGTTGGACTCCGTGAGGGCCGTAGTCCTGTCTAAAACCCTGGCCTCTAAGGCTTCTTCATTCAGCTTCTGATCATGTATGTCGACGCATGACCCAATATACCCATCGGACAACGTCGGCCCGGACAAACGGGGCTGGCCCGAGCAGGATACCCACCGGTACTGACCATCGCTTCGTTGGAGCCGGAACTCTACCCTGAACGCTTCCTGTTTATCAAATGAAGGCGCGTAGACCCTCATCCATTTTTGCACATCTTCCGGGTGCATGCACTGATACCAGCCCGTTTCCGTTTCATCCTGGCCGTCCTTGCCCGTAAAAGCCAGCCATGCCTTATTCAGAAAACAAAAAGCCCTGTCTTTTCCAGACATCCATATCATCACGGGAGCCATATCGGAAATGGTCCGGAGCTGCTCCTCGGTTTGCACCACTTTGTGCACTGACAACACTCCTGTAAGGAATAAAGGCTGTTGGTCGCCGTCCAGCCACATCTTCCCTGTACAACGTACACGCTCAGTCCTGTTCACAGGTGTGCTAACCCTGAAGACTTCATCGAGCACCGGATACACGGAATTTTCATGCACCAGGGACGCCTTTACGGCCGCTTGCACGCGCAGCAAATCCTCCGCGTGAATACAAGATAAAAATGACTCGAATGTGTAAAGGCCATCTTCCTCCGGAAGGCCCAACAGGCGCTTGCCTATCCTGGAACAACGGAATACGCCGGTGGTTATCAGATACTGCCAGACGCCCATACCTGCCGCCTCCAAAGCAAACTCCGGAAGGTCTGGATCCGCTGTTATAACGGCTTCAGTAAGGTTTTGATCGGGGGGACGTCGAACCATCGATATAATATCTGAAAGTACAAGAAAATTTCATGCCATACCGGGTCAATGCCTTAAATTTAGATGTATGATATCACAAGACCAATTCATCCACCACGTGTACTTCTGGCTGAAAGATCCGGCTGATCCGGCAAGCCATTCCCGCTTACTGGAAGGCATCCGCTCCCTGGGGGCCATTACAGCTATAGACTCTTATCATATCGGGGTACCCGCAGGAACAAACCGTGAAGTCATCGAAACGACTTATGCTTTTTCCTGGCTCGCTGTCTTTGATTCAAAAGAAGCGCAAGACGCCTACCAGGTCGATCCCATTCACTTGCAATTCGTAACGGATTGCAGTATTCTTTGGGAAAAGGTAGTGGTGTACGATTCCGTAGGGGCGTATTAAATACCCATCGCTGTAAGGGTAACTACTGCCCAAACGGCAACTGCGTTCTGCAACTCACATTATCACCCGGCGCTACGTGCAGATACGTGCAGAAATACCGGTAATACTGATAGCGGTATGATGTCTTTTGCAAATCCTTTCCTGTGCCGCATTCTACTCCTCCATTGAGGACATTGACGGTAGCCCCGAACCCCGGCAGGCGGCCCTTTTTCAGGTCGTCGGGGGTCGGTTCCCACTCTCCTGACATGATCTGGTGACAGGAAGGTTTGGGGGATTGTGGTGTCATCCAGAACCAAAGGGCGGAGGCGAAGGACAAGACCGGGTCGCGGATCAACCGGTCGGGATCTTTTAGCAAAGTATCCTTGTTCCCGAACCAGGCCTCGCTGAACTGCCCATAATTATAGTTCCAACTCAGTTGAGCGGGCCCCCTTCCGAAATATAATTTGCCTGTTACAGGCGGATAAATATGCTTGCTGGTATCGGCATATGCATTGAGTATTCCTTTGCCGCCATTCTCTGCCACGAAATACAAGCCCCATGTAAAATATCCCCCGGGCGCTTGTTCCCAACCTCCGCTGGTCTCCTGCGCAATATTGGCCAAAAAGGCCGCCAGTTCCCGTTTTTGAGAGGCAACATCCTTTTCGGAAAGGAACCCGGGATATTTTTCCACGGCCGCTGCAAATGCATGAAAAGAATAAAAGTCCCTCCCCTTGGCGTTGACGGCGTACCGATGGGGAAACAATCTGCTCCAATCATTTTCATTCAGGTAATGCGAGAGAGGCCCCGGTGGTGAAGGTACGGGGAAGGTGAATGGCGACCCCGATCGTGGCCGCCCGGCAAGGGCCATAAAACATATCAGTCCGGCAAGGCCCAATCCAACACCTATTTTATTCCAATGGAGCATAAATACAATTTACGCATTATATAGAAAAAATGATAAATTTGAAATACCCGTACCTTAAACCCATAGATGCCCTTTCGGTCAAATGCTTCCAATATGAATAAACAGTTAACCTGCGCTGCGCTCCTTTCCTTATGGGCCATCACTGCCTGTAACAGCGAAAAGACAAGTAGTAAGAACACCACTCCACAGGCCTACCCTGTCCTCACGCTCAACCCCAAATCTGTCGTCACCTACAGTGATTTTCCAGCCACTGTCCAGGGTAAGTATGTCGTGGATATCAGACCTATGGTAGACGGGTACCTGGAGAAGACCTATGTTCCAGAAGGCGCCAATGTCACGCAAGGGGAATTGCTGTTCCACCTCAGAAACCCACTATATGAGCAGGCAGTGGTGACAGCCATGGCGGCGATTAAAATTGCGGTGGCCAATGTCAACGCGGCCAAAATGAATGTGGACAAGGTAAGGCCGCTGGTGGAAAAGGATATCATTAGCAAATACGAATTGGAGGCGGCCCAATATACCCTCCAATCCAACCAGGCCTCGCTTGCGGAAGCCAATGCGGCATTAGCTAATGCGCAAACCAACCTGGGATATACCTATGTTAAAAGCCCCCTCGACGGGGTCCTGGGCAGCGTGAACTATAAGACGGGAGCTTTGATCAGCAGCACCAATGCCAATCCACTGGTTACCCTGTCTAATATAGATACCATATACGCCTACTTTTCTATCAGTGAAATTCAATTACTAAACCTGTCCAATCATATACCCGGCAATACCCTCCAGGACAAATTAAAGCAGATGCCCCTTATTTCCCTGGTACTGGCTAACGACACCCTCTATCCCATTAAAGGAAAATTGCAAACCGCCAGCGGCATGATATCTACTCAAACAGGATCTGCCAGCCTGAAAGGTCAGTTCAATAATCCAGCCCACGTGATCCGCAGTGGTTCCAGCGCGATCATACGCATACCCCGTACGGTGGATACCGCGCTTTTGGTTCCCCAGAGCGCTTCCTACGATTTACAGAACAAGACTTTTGTATACAAACTCATTGGGGGCAACCGCATTGTCAGCACTGCTGTTATCGCCAAACCCACCAATGACGGACAGTTCCTCATCATTGAAAGTGGCCTGAGCAGAGGAGACAAAGTGCTGGTGAGCGGCGCCAACTTAAAGGACAGCACGGTCATCATTCCCCAACCGGTTAACGCAGATAGCTTGTACGGGCCGTCCCAAACACACTAAAAATATGCTGAAAATATTTATACAAAGGCCGGTACTGAGTACGGTTATTTCCATCCTGATCGTGCTCTTAGGTATCCTGGGACTGGTGAAATTGCCGATTGCGCAATACCCAGATATTTCTCCACCCACAGTCCAGGTATCGGCATCGTATGCGGGAGCAAACGCAGATGTGGTGCTGAAGACGGTTATCGTTCCGCTGGAACAGCAGATCAACGGAGTGGAAGGGATGACCTATATGACTTCAACCGCCACAGACCAAGGGGCAGCCAGTATCAGCGTCTATTTTGCCGTGGGGACCGACCCTGACATCGCCGCAGTGGACGTGCAGAACCGGGTGTCGCTGGCGACCAGCCAGCTCCCCTCTACAGTCACGCAGTCCGGGGTCACGGTCCGCAAGCAGCAGAGCAGCAACGTACTCATCGTATCCCTCTATAGTGACAAGGCGGGCTATGACCAGACCTTCCTTCAAAACTATGCAGCGATCAATCTGATCCCTCAACTGTCCCGGGTAAGCGGCGTAGGTAGTGCGGGCGTATTTGGTTCTTCGATGACCTATTCCATGCGCATATGGCTGAAGCCGGATGTAATGGCGGTCTATGGTATCACTCCTTCGGACGTGACGGCGGCCCTCAATGAACAGAATGTGCAGGCGGCCCCCGGGCAATTCGGCCAGAACAGCAACCAAAGCTTCAATTACGTCATCAGCTATAAAGGACAGCTGACGTCCACCGATGAGTTCGGAGGCATCATTATTAAGGCTATCGGTAACGGGCAATACTTGCGGCTAAAGAATATCGCGCGTATTGAACTGGGCGCCCAGACCTATACGGGGTCAACCACCACGGACGGCAAACAGTCCGTAGGGATCTCCATCAGCCAGACGCCGGGCTCCAATGCCTCGCAGGTCATCAAGGATTGCCAGGCCGTCATTGCCCAGGCAGCACCTTCTTTTCCCGCGGGAATAAAATTCCTTTACCTCGTAGACATCAATCAATTCCTTGATGCCTCTATCAGCAAGGTGCTTCACACCCTGTTTGAGTGTTTCACCCTGGTGTTCCTCGTGATCTTCATTTTCCTGCAGGACGTTCGCTCCACCATCATCCACGGCATATCCGTGCCGGTGGCGATCACGGGTACCTTCTTCTTCCTGTACATCCTGGGCTTCAGCATCAACTTACTTACCTTATTTGCCCTGGTGCTGGCCATCGGTATCGTGGTGGATGACGCCATCGTGGTGGTGGAGGCGGTGCATGCCAAGCTGGAAAGCGGTTACAAGTCGCCGGTCAAGGCGGCCGTGGATGCCATGAGTGAAATATCCGGGGCGATCGTGTCCATCACATTGGTCATGGCGGCGGTGTTCTTACCGGTGACATTCGTGACGGGTTCCGCCGGCGTATTTTATAAGCAATTCGGGATCACCCTGGCGATCGCTATTATGATCTCCGCGGTCAACGCCCTAACCCTCTGTCCCGCCCTGGCAGCGATGTTTCTTAAACCACCTGACCATGGTGAAGAGGGAAAAAAGAAAAACCTGCTGCAACGCTTCGGGGTCGTTTTTAACGGCGGGTACAATAAAATGACCAACAAATACAGTAATGCCCTTCATTTTCTGGCAGCCCGGAAATGGCTTGTACTCGCGGGGATCGCGCTGTTTGCTTCAGCGCTTTACCTGTTGTTGAAGTCAACCCCTTCCAGCTTTGTACCGGAAGAAGACATGGGCACGGTTTTTATCAACGTCAGCCTACCCCCTGCCTCGACCATGGAACGGGTACAGGCGGTTGTCACACAGGTGGACAGCATTGCCCGGACGGTCCCCCAGATAGCCAACAGTATGACTTCACTGGGAACCAATTACATCGCAGGCAGCGGAAGCGCCTATGGTATGGTAACGCTCCGCCTGACGCCCTGGGACCAACGGTCAGGTATAACCGACAAGGACATTATAGACACGCTCACAAAGAAAACCGCCTTTATCAAGACGGCCAGCATTGTATACATGTCGCAGCCTACCATTACCGGCTTTGGCACGAGCGGAGGCTTTACACTTCAATTGCAGGATAAAGGGGCTCATTCCACCACCCAATTTTATAAGGTGGCGACTACTTTTCTGGCGGCCCTCAACAAGCGGCCGGAGATCCAATATGCAACGACTTCCTTCAATCCCAACTATCCGAAATATGAACTGGATGTAAACGTACCCAAATGCAAAGACGCAGGCGTATCTGTGACGTCCGTATTAAATGCCATGCAGGTGTTCTACGGGAGTTCGTACGCCTCCAACTTCAGCCAGTACGGCCAGCAGTACGAAGTCATCGTCCAGGCTGACACCGCCTACCGGGCCAGCCCCGCCGGGCTTGACAAGATCTTTGTCAGGGCGGCGGACAGCACGATGGCGCCCATCCTGGAATTCATCAACCTGAAGAAAATATACGGACCCCAGACGGAATCCAGGTTCGATATGTTTTCGGCTATATCGGTCAATGGCTCCCCGAATAACGGATACAGTACAGGCCAGGCCTTAACGGCCATCCAGCAGGTGGCCACCCAGACGTTACCAGCCGGATACGGCTTTGAATATTCCGGCATCAGCCGGGAAGAGCAAAATGCGGGTTCCCAGACGACGTACATCTTTGCCCTTTGCCTGGTATTCGTTTACCTGCTGCTAAGTGCGCAATATGAAAGTTACATCCTGCCCTTTGCGGTCCTGCTATCACTGCCCATAGGGCTGACAGGCGTGTTCGTATTTTCCAGGCTCTTTGGACTGGACAATAACATATACGTGCAAATCTCCATCATCATGCTCATCGGCCTTTTATCCAAGAACGCCATCCTGATGGTCCAATTTTCACTAGAGCGAAGACGTGGTGGGATGGGCCTGCTGGAGTCCGCTATAGAAGGCGGAAAGGCGCGCCTCCGGCCGATCCTGATGACTTCGTTTGCCTTTGTATTCGGGCTGATGCCCCTGATATTCGCATCGGGTGTGGGCTCTAACGGGGACAAGTCGATCGGTACAGGCGCTATCGGAGGCATGCTGTTCGGAACGGTCATAGGCGTATTTGCCATACCCTCCTTATATATCATTTTCCAGGGCCTTCAGGAAAAAGTAAAAGGGGAAAAAATAAACTACGAAGATGCGTAATACCTGGCTCATCATTCTTGCGCCTGCCTTGTTCGCCGCCTGTAAGGTAACACAGCCTTACCGGCGGCCTGCAGCAGCGACAAATAACCTGTCCTACCGGGACACGGCCGATCAGTCCCCGGGTGGAAGCGTGGCCGCGGATACTTCGGGGACGCTGCCGGCGCCCACGCCCGCCGGCGGATCGGTCGCAGTTCCCGGACCTGGACCAGTGTCCCCGGGTGGTCCAGCTGACACCGCTTCCATCGCGACAATTCCCTGGAAGCAGTTATTCGGTGATACCATCCTGCAGGCGCTGATCCAGGAAGGTATCAGTAACAACCTGGATCTGAAAATTGCCGTCGCCCGCATCAAGGAAGCCCAGGCCAACTTCAGACAAAGCAAGGCCGCCTTCTTCCCCAGCCTGAGCGCCAATGCCAGCGCATCCATGCAGTCCACAAATAACCAGGGCAATTCGATACAGACGAATCAATCTTACCAGGCCTACCTGGGATCGAGTTGGGAAGTGGACCTATGGGGACATCTGAAAAGCGCCAGCCGTGCGGAACTGGCCAGCCTGCTGGAAAGCTATGCCTATAGGGCGGCGGTGCAAACTACCCTGGTCTCAAGTATTGCGGCTGACTATTATGCACTCCTGGCGTATGACCAGGAGCTGAAGGTGACGATTGCCACGGTGGCCAACCGAAAGGAAGATGTCACAACGACCAAAGCGCTGAAAGAAGGAGATGTACTCACGGGGGCTGCCGTGATGCAGAGCCAGGCGGGGGTATATTCGGTGGCCGTGACCATTCCGGATGTAAAAGAGAATATCAGGGGAACGGAAAACGCCATCTGCATCCTGCTTGCCCGCAATCCCGGCCCTATCAACCGGGACAGCCTGGATGAGCAAAAGATAGATACCGACCTTAAGATAGGCCTGCCCCTGCAACTGCTGTCTAACCGTCCGGATGTGCAGGAGGCCGAATACCAGTTGCGCAATTCGGCAGAACTGACCAATGTGGCCCGGACCTATTTTTATCCGGCCTTGACCCTTTCAGCGGAGGGCGGGGTCTCCAGTTCTTCCCTGTCGAATTTCTTTAACGCATCCGCTCTCTTTGGCAGCCTGGTTGGGGGACTGACCCAGCCCATTTTCAATAATGGCCTGAACCGCCAGCGCCTGGAAGTCGCCAAAGGCGTTCAGGAAGAAAGCTATTATGATTTCCAGAAAGCCTTGCTGACAGCGGGACAAGAAGTGTCCAACGCCTTATTTGATTACAAAACCGCTTCTGATAAGATCAGCATCCGGGCCCAGGAACTTTTTTTCCTCCAAAAAGCGGTGGATTATACCAAAGAGTTGATGAAATATAATGAGAACACGAATTACACCGATGTACTGACTTCGGAACAAAATCTGCTGGCCGCACAGCTCAGCGCCATCAATGATAAATTACAGCAACTGCAGGCGGTGGTGACCTTGTACGCCAGCCTGGGAGGCGGGTGGAAATAACCCACATTTAAATAAAATTGATTATTTTCAAAACTCCTTCTTAAACGATTGCATATGCTCCCTGAGACAACTGTTATACTCAAAGACAATTCCGCCAACCCCGCCCCTTTGGGCCTGTTTGCTTTTGGAATGACCACTGTTCTGCTCAACTTACACAACGCCGGCCTATTCGGCCTGGACTCCATGATACTGGCCATGGGCATCTTCTTCGGAGGCCTTGCCCAAGTGATCGCAGGCATTATGGAAGCCGGTAAAAAGAACACGTTCGGCTTCACCGCCTTTATCTCTTACGGCTTTTTCTGGTTGACCCTGGTAGGCCTGTTAGTCCTGCCCAAAATGGGATGGGGAACCCCGGTGACGGGTAATTCGATGGGGGCTTACCTCCTGCTATGGGGTATTTTCACTGCGTTGCTGTTCATCGGTACGCTTCGGATCAATAGGGCTTTGCAGTGGGTATTTGCCACACTGGCGCTGCTCTTTTTTCTGTTGGCCCTGGAGAAATTTTCGGGCAATGAACAGGTGGGAAAGATAGCGGGCATTGAAGGCATCCTCTGTGGGTCGATTGCCATTTATGCGGCCACAGCCAACCTGTTGAATGAGGTGTATGGAAAGGTGGTACTTCCGTTGGGTGTCGTCAAGGCAGCCGGTACTGCTTAAAAAAATCCCAAATGGCCTCACATGCATTCAGGTTTCTGCTGGTGATGCCAATAATCATTTTGGGAAGGTAAGGCCAGCCCCCAGGCCAGGTATGCCCCCCATTGACCACTGTGTATCCGACCACCTTCACGCCGGTAGTGGCGTTTGTATATTCCACTCTTGTAAGGCTGGTTCCATCCGAAGCGCTGTCCTCCATATGGGTAGTCCGTGGAACAGGGTCGCATTGGTCAATGGCGATCCAGCGATCGAGCGCCTGCTGGTGGGAATCGATGACACCGGCCGCTCCTTTCTTAAGTTCACCCCCATCAAAAGGAACGAGGGGATCCTTGGTCCCCTGTATGTACATCACCGGGACCGGTCGCGCAGGATGGCAATCTGTGCCTTGGTCAACGGAGGCCGCGACCACCGCAATGGCGGCGATGCGCCGGCTCAGGGCGCAACCCAGCCGGGAGGTCATAAATCCCCCATTGGACATACCGGTCACGTATACACGGGTACTGTCCGCGGTATAATTCCGTATCATGTAAGTGATCAGTTGATCTATGAAGGCCACGTCGTCTATGTTCTTTTTATACGCGGGTGTGGAAGGCCTGCCATCATTCCAACTTTTGTCAATACCTGCCGGATAGACGAGGATTACGTTATCCCTGTCTGCCATCGGGCGGAAGTCTGCCAGTTTCAACGTTCCTGAAGGGGTTCCCAGCCTGCCATGCAACACAAAGAGCAAAGGCATTTTGCCTCCTTTGACCGGGTCCGTACCCGAAGGCAGATACACAAAGAAGGAACGCTCTATTCCATCCACGGTGATATGACTATCCTGTTTGGGAGCCTTTTGGGCCAGTGTCATCGTCGGCTTGCAAAAAAGAAGCAAGGGTATAAAGATCAGAAGCCTGTTCATGTCTGGGATTTAGCGCTCTGAAATTAACGGTTTTTTCTATCTTACGGCAAAGCCCCCGTTATGCCAGCCACTCCCTTCTACGATTTTGTTACGGCGGTCAATGCACACGATGCCGACCGTTTATCCGCGTTGATGACGACCGATCATGAATTTGTAGATGCTATAGGTAATATCGTAAGCGGAGTAGAGACGTGCAGGAAAGGATGGATCCAGTATTTTCAATTATTTCCCGATTATATGCTGGAGTTGACGGACGCCCTTGAGACTCCCCTTACCGTTATGGCTACCGGATTCGCTTCAGGAACTTACCTTGGTAAGCCTGGAGAAAAGAATGAAAACTATTGGCGCATTCCAGCGGCGTGGAAGGCGTCTGTACAGGGGGAGAAGATCCGCCTTTGGCAGGTGTTCGCCGACACCAAGATCCCTTACGAAAGTATTCAGCATCGGGTTCAGGCGGGCGAAGGGCCAGGCGCCCTGCCCGGGGAGAGCGGCGGCGCAGCCCGTGAAGATAACCCCCACAAGCGGGCAACGGCTATCGGGGGCGTGTTTTTCAAATGCAAAGACCCTTTGAAGGTAAAGGCCTGGTACGGCCGTCATCTGGGTCTGAAGATTGACGCCTATGGCACCAGCTTTGCCTGGAAGCAGGCGCCTGAAGGCAGTCGCAAAGGATTTACGGCCTGGAGCCCCTTTGCTGATGATACGAATTATTTCGCGCCGTCTGCCAAGCCCTTTATGATCAATTTCCGCGTGGAAAATATCGTGCGTATCGTGGAACAATTGAAACAGGAGGGCGTCATCGTGCTGGATGATATTCAGACATATCCCTATGGCAAGTTCGTGCACGTCCTGGACCCGGAAGATAATAAAGTGGAATTGTGGGAGGCCGATGACGACGAATATGAAAAATTGCTGGAAGGGATTACCTATTAGATTTTAAATCGCTCATAATCGGTAATGGAAGGCGGCCCCAGCCATTCCTGTCCCTGGCCAAGGCGAATCACCGACTCAAGCCCTTCCGAGTCCCCTTCGGAAGGAGGTGTTGGATAAGTGACGAACCAACTTTGGACATAATCGTCCAATATACCGTTCAGGTCGGGCATAAACAAGGTGAAGAAGGGCTTGCTCTCCAATTTCAGGTCCCTCATATATGCCGTCCTGTAGCTGTCGCCGATGTAAACATTTCCCAGTGCTTTCTTGCCTAGACGAAGACCTGCCTTCGAATTAAAATAATTATGCGATGCGATCAGCATATTCCTGAAGTGGCTGTAATTAACGGCTCCGATGTTGAGGGGAAAATTCGTGGAAGAAGGCCTTTCAAACTCAATCCGAAAAGCAAATTCTCCGTCTGCCTCATATTGGGACGAGATCATCCGGTCTCCCACGTTAAAATCAAGGTTGGCGTGGTGTTTGGGAAATCCCCATACTCCCTTCCCGGCCTTGATGGCGATCTCCGTGCTTACCGGCAGGTCCAGGAGAAATTGACCGGTATTGTAGCTGTCCATAAAAATGGCCGGCAATATGCGCGTAGCCGGTCTCGGGCCTCGGGTAACCGCAATGGCCAACCTGTATTCAATATATTTCCCGATGGTGGTGTTTGTATAATTGACCACGGTCACAATAAAAACGGCCTTCCCATTCCATAAGCGCAGAGGATGAAGCTCGTTTCCCGGCAATAAAGCAGCCGCTTTCGCAAAATCACAATAGAAACCCACCATAAACGCCTGGGAATGAGCCGTTTGGATGGGCATAGCATAGGGGATGCCATCTACCAGAGCATAGCGTCCTATGTACTCTTTGATTCGATTGGGAATGCTCACAGGAGAAAGTTAATGAAGATTATTTACAATCTTTCTTTTCCTTAGTTACCTCCGGGCCCGGGATTATCGATGAGCATCTCTTTATGCGCCCACCGGCCGTCGGCGGTCATACCTTCCAGAACAATCTTGAAGCGCTTGGTAATGTCGTTGTTATAAAAGGATACCCTCGCCCGCCTGGTAGTCTTGTCCAGCAAAATGAACGGTTGCCAAAATAAGGTGGACCTGAGATCAGAAGTATCGTGCGCCGGTATGGGAACTGCATAATCCGGAGAATAAAACTCCTTGGGAGGGGTGTACCCGATAACCATTCCCGATTCCATGGACTGTGTGTTTCCCGTAGGTTTGGAGGGTCCTCCCTTTTTCGTATAAATAGCAATCCCCCCGTTGGCTCCTCCCATCCCAATAAAGGGGGGGCGAAAAACCTTGATAAAGGCGACGTCACTCATAGACATGTTCTGCAACGCGGATACATCGACGTTCATTTCATCCAGGTACAACCCTGGACTTCCACCCCTCCAGGACAAGGATGTCTGGGGTCCGTTGGCGTTTATTTGCAACCCTGCTACTTTGCCTTGCAAATAAGTAAAAACGCTCATGCTGCTGGCGCCGAAAGGATCATTCTCTACGTCAAACTGATATCCGTCTCCCCCTTTAAACAAACCGGAAGTGTATTTGTCTTCCAGTTTTTCCTCCGGGGACTTTTCCGGGGCCTTAATGACAATGGTTTGCAATTGTTTAATCTTATTCAAGTTACTGCCCGTACTGTCCCTGATCATTTGCAGGTAGGCCTTGTTTTTGGCCAGCAACTGTTCGTCAGGGACCTGGACATCCGCCAGGGAGCTATCTGTCACATTGATCTTCCCTGTCCCTTTAAATAGCCCGTTATCGAGGCTCACCGTGGCCCCGGGGAACTGGTCCTTCTTGTTGAACTGGTAATAGATCTTCTGCTGACCATAGATGAAATAATTAGGTATCTGGAACCGGCCTGATGTATCGACTTCAGCAAACATAAACCGGTTATGGCCGCCGCCGCCGTCACTCATGATATTGATGTCTCCGATGGCTCTTTTATCGGACACCCCGTAAACCCGTCCCTTGATCGCCATAAAACTGTCCGGCAGAAAGCGCAGCGGGGGATAATTTTTACCTACGATATCGCTCCAATTATACCGGCGCCAGCCGTTGGTGAGCATGACCAGGTCCAATTCCCTACGCACACTGTCAATGGGATTGGACAGGTAATCCCAGGGATTATAGATCCTCCCCCTCAGTTCGCTTGTCAAAAGCAAATTCGAAATAATGTTATCCGCCTTGCTATTGACAGGTCCATCCAGGTCGGCGTCCGTTATCGACACGGACATATTGCTTTTCACCGTATCAGCATATTCGATTTCAATGGCATTCTCTCCCCTCCTCTCCAATTTCGTAGCCAATTGGTGTATGGCGGGAAAGAACATATACTCGTTGTTATCCACAAAGCTGATCCTCTCCGCCACAGGCTGCCATTGATCATCAAATAGCGTCACCGTGACGATACCACTAGGAAGATTCACCGTGGCAAATGACTGGCTGATGGTCTCTCCATTGCGCAATCGCAGCGTAGCCATGTAAAACACATCTCCGCTGGTATGACATACCAGGTGATAGGTGGCCACGGGAACGGAATCCCCGTTATTACCGGAGATCGTGTACACCTTGGACGAGTCCTGGCTGTCTATTCTCAGTACCACTCCCATAGGCCTGGCGACTGGCATAGGGGTAGTACGCAATACATTACTTTTATCTTTCCATTTGGCTACGTATACGCCGCCCTTTTCAGGGGTAAAAGCAAAGGTTCCCATGCCATCCCTGACGGACACAAAAGAAGCTACCTTGTCTCCCTTTGCATTCACGATCGTTCCCTGCACATTCACCGGGTATCCGTCCCGGTCTGCCGCCTTAAAGGCCACCCGGCTTTCCAATCCTTCCACACAATCTCCTCCTTCAGGAAAGAATCGTAATACCGTCTTGGAAACAGCCTCGGCCTTTCCCTGAGCAATGGAATTATTGAGGACCCTGAGCGGTTTAAAGAACAGGAAAGCGGTATCAAAATTCAACATCCAACGGGAATAGGCGCGGACATATACGTAAGCGGATTTATACCCATCCGGGATCTTAAAACTTCCGGCAGCGGAGGATTCGATTACAGGGGCGCTATTCCTGTCCAGGATATGCCCCTTGTCATCCAGTATCTCCACGTATAGGTTCTTGCTTAACGGGGAAGGATATCCCAGGACGGTTAAGTAAGCCTTGTACCATATCGTTTCACCGGTATTATACTGGCTCTTGTCCATTTGCAGGTAGGCCTTTTCCCTTGGATAAGAAGAAGTGTATGCATGCATCAGCGTATCAATGCGTTGTGCAAAAAGCTGGGGCGCGCTGCAGGCTAGCAGGATCGTAATTAGTAAATACCTCATAACTCCTCAAAAATAGGATATTAGGACATTGAAAATTCGTACCTAAATAATAGAATAGGTTTATTTCATGAGGGCAAATCCGCCGATGGTGAGCAATAAACCTCCTATGACGCTCAGGCACACATATAAAGCAAAATAAAAATAGCTTCCCTCCCTGAGAAGGCTCATCCCTTCAAAGGAAAACCCGGAAAAAGTGGTAAACCCTCCGCAAATGCCTGTAATCAGGAATATTCGCCATTCCGGATTGAGCCATGCGTACCTGTCAGCCATCCCATAGAGTAATCCAATGGCGAGGCATCCGCTCCCGTTAACGATCAGGGTTCCCAGGGGAAACGTGTGCATGACATGTCTGCCGACAAATACCTGCAACAGGTAACGAAAGACGCTCCCTGCAAATCCTCCGATGCCTACGAGCATAATTGTCTTCATATGCACTGTCTCGTTAGTGAATGGGACTTAATCTTTTCAGCCATGTTTTCCTGTTTTTGACCTTTTTATCCCGGATCGCACGGAGTGTCAGGTTTGAATCATCATTCAATGCGGCCACTTTTGAAACACCAATCCGCTGCGCATGATAAATGCCCGAATGCCCGCTAAAATAATATGCTGTAAAACATGCCACCGCATAGTACAGCACATTGCCGGATCCGAATAATTCCACCCCCATCAATGTACAGGCAATGGGGGTGTTCGTTGCCCCTGCAAATACAGCAATGAACCCAAGCCCGGCCATAAGATCCACAGGCGCTCCCGTGAGCATAGCAATGGCATTCCCTAAAGCGGCTCCGACGAAGAACAGGGGAGTTACTTCTCCGCCCTTGAATCCCATACCGAGCGTAATGGCAGTGAATAATATCTTCCACCACCAACTCCAATACGTAGCCCCTCCGGCCAAAAAACAAGAAGGGATGGTAATGGAATCCGGCTTCAGGCCCTTTACTCCCAGGCTCAGGTAATCCTGCGTGCCGATGGCATAGGTCAATCCTATGATCAACAGCCCTCCCACCGCGGGAATAAGCCACTTGATCCTGATCCACCGATTACTATAGTTTTTAATGGTATGGGATAATTCTGAAAATAATAAGCTGGTCAACCCAAAGGCTATACTGGCGGCAATGACCTTGCCGAGTAACCAAAAATCAACGGCAGGGCCCGCGTAATGGATAGAATAGTGGGTATGATGAATTCCCCAGGCGCTGCAGGTTATATCTGCCAACACGCTGGCGATGAAACAAGGCAGGAGCGCATCGTACTTTATCCTTCCGAGCGTCAGCACTTCCAGGGCGAAAATGGCGCCGGTAATGGGCGTTCCGAAAACAGCTCCAAACCCTGCTGCGATTCCCGTCATTAATATCATCTGAACGTCCCGCTCAGATAAGCGGAATAGCTTTCCAAAATAATTGGCCACGCTTCCCCCTATTTGAACGGCTGTTCCTTCCCTGCCCGCCGATCCCCCGAACAAATGGGTAATGATGGTGGTCACTAAAACAAGCGGAGCCATGCGGGCAGGTACGCCTCCCCCTGGTTTATGAATCTCATCCATAATCAGGTTATTGCCGGCATCGGAGTTTTTCCCCAGGTATTTGTACAGTAAATAAATCAGGACGCCCGCAAACGGCAACAAGAATAATAGCCACGTATGCATGAACCGGAACGCTATAGCCCTGTCAAGGCTCCATAAAAAAAGGGCCACCAAAGATCCTACGGTCAATGAAACGGGCAAAGCTAACAGAGACCATTTCAGTAAGTGAGAGACAATAAAGGCTTGTTCAAATGATTTTTTAATCTGCTTCATATAATCCTACAATATAAATAACTACCAGCCCGGGGGCTATCTCAATATTATTCATTTGTAGGCGCCATTAGCTTCGGCAGAAGCGGTTCAAGTAGGAAGACACCATTTCCTTGAGTCATAAAATTAGCGTATTAATTAAGATCTGACAAACAAAAATACTACCTTCCCCGCTAATGCGTCTATTCCCTAATGGCTCGAAAATACATCCTTCCCCTGCTGGTGGTGACTCTGCTGATCGTGATCGGTATCGCCTTTTTTGTCCTTCGCCCGAAACAAAAGCCTCTTACGCACGGAACCGGGTACGCCTCCGCACCTGCTGTCCTTGCCGGGGACAGTACACAGTATAGCAGCGGCCTGACAGATAGGGTACAGGCCACTTTAGCCGACGGTACCAAATTAATCCTCAACCCCAATACGGTTATCCGCGTACCCAAGGACTTTAATGTTCATTCACGACAGGTCAGCCTGGACGGAGACGCTTTCTTTGATGTCACTTCTCATGCGGACAAACCGTTTGTCGTCCATACCCGCAATCTTGTACTCACAGTGCTTGGTACGGCTTTCCGGGTAAGCGCCTTTGCAAAGGATGAAGGGGAAAGCGTGGAAGTGCTGCGGGGAAAGGTCAGGGCGGGCAAAGGCTATTCTTCCAGTGAGCGCGAACCCGAAATCCTTGGTGCGGGCGATATGGTGATGATCAACCGGTCGATTGACCTGATGGAAAAGGAAACCTTCGATACGGTAGCCCTGCAAACCTGGTGCAGGGACCAACTCGTCTTTCTCAATACGCCCTTCCCTCAGATGATCCAGCAGTTGGAAGACTGGTATGGTATTACGATCAACGTCAACGGTAATACGGAGAATGTGCACGGACTCACCGGTACATTTGACCACCAGAACTTAGTCACCGTCCTGGACGCCATATGCTTCTTATATCACAGCACTTACAAGATTGAAAAGTATACGGTGCAATTGAATTTTTAGGCTGCAGCGCGATGCCCGGCGGCAAGTTTGCCCTATCTATGCACCAAGCTGGCGCCCTTAGGACCATGCCGCTAATAAAAACCGCAGCCAGTTTCCATGCATGATGCCTGCCACGTCTTCCGTGGAATAGCCTCTGCCGGCCAGGAGCAAGGGCAGATACCGCAAGTCGGCAATCGTTTCAATGTCAGTGGGGCATTGCTCTTTGCCAAAGGCGCCGTCCAGGTCTGTCCCAATGGCCACATGGCGGGTATTCCCAGCCAACTGGCAAATATGGTCCATGTGGTCGATCATCTTTTCCAGGTTGCATGCCATGCCTTCCGGGGTTGATTTTCCCCTTACCCATCCGGGTACCATCATCCAGGCATCCAGGGCCAATCCGATAACGGCGCCCCGCTCAATCAATACCCGGATCTGATCATCGCTGAATTGCCTGTTGTGATTTACCAGCGCCCGGCAATTATTATGACTGGCCCATACGGGTCCTTTAAATAATTTCATCGCATCCCAGAAGGCATCGTCGCAAAGATGCGTGGCGTCCAGGATGATACCGAGGCGTTCCATTTCACGAAGGAGTGTCTTGCCTTGTTCATTCAGCCCCCCGGTCGCATCGGTTCCGTTGGCGTACCTGCCAGGGCCGTAATGGGCCGGACCCATGGCCCTTAACCCATACGCATGGGCCTTTTCAAGGTATCCCGGGTTGACAATGGAATCAGCGCCTTCCAGGCTTAAAATATATCCGATGGGTTTGTCTGCCAGGGACTCTCCGTTGGGTTCGGTGGCATCGGGCCCGTTGTGTTCAATGAGCCCGGCAGGGTTTAGCTGTCCGTTTGTCCAAAGGGAAATATGGCTTTCCAGCCCCGCCTTGTCCCTGATCATGACCATCTCGCCGGCGTCTTCCATGGCCTTGTACCAGGCCAGTTGTCCCTGGGTCTGCGCCCAGGCCTGCTCTGGAGAATGCCATCCGGGGAGGGGATTCCCGGGCGCCACGTATCGGGCGATCTGTGTAGCTACTACCAGCCCTATATCTCCCCTACGCAGGTCGGGAAGGGAAACAGTACCTTTTGCCCTGTCCGGCTTATCATCCATGCCTTGCTCCCTTTGCCGGATCTCCATGGCTTCAAGGCGCAGGTCCCGGTTCCATTCCAGGGCATTCATGCTCAGATCCAAATGCGCATCTATTGTAAACACCTGATTAGCGTTTTAGCATCAAGAACTTGACGTTGTGATATCCGGCTTTAGTTTGCCACGCCCTGGGCGGTCATTTCCCTATCAGGGATCGAAAGGTCGGTCAACTGTACCTTCCCTCTTTCCTTGCGGACAATCCTGGAAAACAAGGAAATCTCCTTGTCAAACAGAAAACGGAAAAAGAGTAAAAACCAGGAAGTATGTGCGTGGAGTCCAGTGTAATATTCGCCGCCTTTTGCCTTGACCTGGGGTAATTTGTTCCAGGGGATGGAAGGAAAATCGTGGTGTTCATTGTGGTAACCCACATTGAAGGCTACCGTATTCAGGATGCCATAATAGCTATACGTTTCCTGCTTCTCATCCTGCACAAGATAGTGTTCCTGTATCCAGCGGGCGCCCAGCGGATGTAATCCGATGGAGAAAAAGAAGCTGGCTACAATGAATACAAAGGCCTTGGGGCCCAGGAAATAGTAAATGGCAGCCATCGCTACTATCTGTACTGCCAGGTTGAAAATATTCCAGCTATCCACGGGCTTGATTTCCTTCAACCGGGAAATGCGGAATAATTGAAACAAAGGATAAAATAATAACCAGAGTACCTTCCCGATGAAATAATTGTTGATAAGCTTTGCTTCCCATTTATTGGGCAAGTCGGCATCCAGCTCATGCACTCCCTGAAAGGAATGGTGCTTGATATGGTAACGTTCAAAACCGACCGAACTGGGAAATACAAGAGGAATATTGGCCAGCATACCTGCCAGCCGGTTGGGTGTACGACCTTTAAATAGCAACATGTGCGCACACTCATGTATCATTACAAAGAGGGCGTGGTCGGCAAATGCACCGATCAGGTAAGCAGCCACCAATACCAACCACCAGGGTTGATTCGCCAAAACGGCGGCCAGTACTATCTGCAAGGCTACAATCCCTACAATGATCCAAATGGTATTGCTGTTTTTTCCTATGAGTTGCCTGATCTCCGGGTGCTCTTTCAGTATCTGACGCGTCCTGATCCGGTGGGGCTCTCCCTGCAAGGAATGAACAAAATCTGTTTTTTTCATGTCTATTGATTAATATCAGGGAAAAACAGCCGGAAAGCTATCGAATATTGGCCGGGCGGACAAGAATTAATGGGATTTTAACGTTTTTTGTGCCATGTTTCAATCTATTGACAGCTATGCCGCCCGATATATCAGTTCCTCACCGGAAGATATATCCATATTCAATGCTTTACTGGAGCCACGATCCGTGCCCAAAAAAACAATCCTGCTGCAGGAACGGGAAATATGCAGGTTTGAAGCATATGTCAACAAAGGTTGCATCCGGACCTATTATATTGACGAAAGAGGCGCGGAAGTGACCTTGCAATTCGCCATAGAAGATTGGTGGGTGAGCGATATCGCCAGTTTTCATGAACAGAAGCCCAGCCGCATGTTTATTGAGACGCTGGAAGACTGCGAACTGCTGGTCCTCACGCCTGAAACGAAAGAAGCCCTGCTCCGGAAAGCGCCTTGCTTCGAAAGGATGTTCCGCCTCATGGTCCAACGTAACCTGTCAAGACTGCAAGAGCGGTTGTTCCAGACGATCGCCACTACTGCCGTGGAAAAATACCTTGACTTCCTGGAACGCTACCCTACTATTCCGCAGCGGATCCCCCAGCATTATATCGCGTCTTACCTGGGTTTCTCACCTGAGTTTTTGAGTAAGGTGAGGAACAGGCTCTATAAGAAATAAGGTTCTTGTCCTAGTTCAATGCCCAGTTCTGCTTGAAGTTGCACCTTTGTGGTGTTAAAAACATCATTTCAACTAAAAGGAACATTATGGAAGATAAGATACTAGGCATTCATCATATCACGGCCATCGCCGGTGACGCCAAACGCAACTTTGATTTTTATACCAAAATACTGGGCCTTCGTTTTATAAAAAGGACCGTCAATTTTGATGACCCTCAAACCTATCATTTCTACTTCGGAGATGAAGAAGGAAATCCCGGTACCATCCTCACCTTCTTCCCCTGGGGCAAGTCGGTAAGACAGGGCCAACGCGGGGCGGGTATGGCGACGGAAATAGGGTATGCCGTCCCCGAAGGCAGCTTTGATTTCTGGATCAAACGCTTTGAGGAAAACAACGTGATATATAATAAGCCGGCCAAAAGGTTCGGTGAACAATACCTCACGTTCCTGGACCCCGATAACCTGAAACTGGAACTCATTATCCCTGCGACACCTGATAGCAGAAAGCCCTATGAAACCGGAGACATTACAGCAGCAGTCGCCACCAGGGGCTTTTATAATACGACGCTTACGCTGAATGATATTAAGCCTACAGCGGCTATACTGACCGATATCTTTGGTTACAAACTGATAGGCCAGGAAGTGAACCGCTATCGGTATGCAACGGACAGTATCGACACGGCCAATATCATTGACCTGGTAGAATTGCCTACCGAAAAAAGAGGCATAGGAGCCGGCGGAACAGTCCACCACGTCGCATTCAGGGTTAAGGACGATGCCACGCAAATGGCATTCCGCGAAAAGATCGAGGCGGCCGGTCTGCACATCACTCCTCAAATTGACCGGAATTATTTCCATTCTGTCTATTTCCGGGAACCGGGCGGCGTGTTGTTTGAAATAGCTACTGACAATCCTGGGTTTACCGTAGACGAACCCCTGGAAGAACTGGGGAAGAATTTGAAGCTGCCTGCACAGTATGAACCTCTACGTAAAAAAATTGAAGCGCACCTGGTGCCGCTTGGTTAAAAACCTTGCGGCGGGTGGCGTCGCGCCACTCGGCGTTGCGCCACATTATTAAAAGTGATTATTATGGAATTTCAACGGTTAAAATATATTTATGAACCCTCCGGTGTGGCAGCAGCAAAAACCCTTTTGCTGCTCCACGGCACGGGTGGTGACGAGACAGACCTGATTCCGCTGGCCCGCCAGTTTGGAAAGGGTTTCAATATCCTCAGCCTTCGCGGCAATGTGTCGGAAGGCGGCATGCCCCGATTCTTTAAACGCCTGGGGATGGGCGTTTTCGATGAACGGGACCTGGCATTCCGTACACACGAAATGGTGGCGTTCATCAGGGAACTGGCTACAAAAGAAGGTTTTGATGCCGGTAAAATTATCGCTCTGGGCTATTCAAACGGGGCGAACATTGCCGGTAGCACCCTCCTACTCTATCCGGATTTTCTGGCGGGTGCGATTTTGTACAGGCCTATGCAACCGTTCAAGGACGCAGAAGCGTTGCAGAAAAATCATGGATCTGCCAACATGAGCGATGGTTTGATTGCAGACACCCCATACAACCGACACGTACCCGTATTCATGAGCAATGGCGCTGCCGATCCTACGATCAATCCCGCTGCGACAAAAGCATATGCAGCCATATTGACAAATGCGGGATTTGCGGTGGAGGACCATACGTTACAGGCCGGTCATAACTTAACCCAGCAGGACGTCCAATTATCCGTTGACTGGTTCAAAAGAAATTTTGAATAATTTCGGGGTCAAATATTGCTGATGAAATATTTCCCTATACTACTGGCCGTGGGTTTGATCGCTTTGGCCGCCTGCAAAAGCCCTTCTTCAAAGCCAACCGCACCCGCTGATTTGCTCGCGCAGGCGGGAAAAAGCCCTAATGTCAATGCCGGTTCGGGCAAATTTACCATTCAGGCGCCCGAGGGATGGCAGAAATGGGATACATCGCTCAGCGGCGTTAGAGCCACTGTAGTGATCGCACCTGGGAATGGACCGGGATTCCGTCCCAATATCAATGTGGTAAGCGAATCAATGAATAATCATTCACTGGATGATTATTTTGATCAGAACGTCGTAAACATGGGTAAATACCTGCCTGCGTTTACGGCTGGAGAACAAGGCAAGAAAGAGATCAATGGAATGCCCGCCAGATGGTTAAGATATAGGCAAAGCCAGAATGGTACCGATCTGGAAGACTTAATGTATGTCATTCCAAAAAACGGGATCGCTTATATTATCACCGGTACCGCCCTCAAGGGGCAGATGCAGGAATATCAGCCACAGTTTGAAGCGATCATTGGTACGTTTCAGGCGAACTGACAGCGGGGGACGGTCCACAAAGCTCTTCAAGCCATCACTAGCATGTTAATAAAAAAACAAACTTTCAGTATATTTTGAAAGTTCAGAATAATAAGTATATTTGCGTATGGAATTGGCGGAAGCAAAGCTTAAGTTTATTGAGGCCTGGGGTAAACTGGGGTCTGAGTGGGGAATCAACCGCACGATGGCTCAGGTACATGCATTGCTACTCATCTCTCCCGAAGCGCTGACTACGGAAGACATCATGGAAACGCTCAGCATATCCCGGGGAAATGCCAACATGACCCTGCGCGACCTGATCGGATGGGGGCTGGTGGAAAAGCGGCATAAAGCGGGCGAAAGAAAAGAATATTTTTTTGCAGACAAGGACACCTGGAATATTGCACGGCAGGTGGCGCGTGAACGCAAGAAACGCGAACTGGAGCCCGTATTGAAGATTTTAAACGAGCTTTCTGAAGTCAAAGGAAATGATAAAGACCCGGAGTATAAGACTTTTAAAACGTCCATCACCGATATCAATAAACTCGCTAAGAATGTAAGCAGGACGCTGGACACGATGATGAAGGCGGAGGAAAACTGGTTTTGGGGCGCCATTTTTAAAATGTTCAAATAATTTTTTTATTCTATACTTTCATATTTTCCTGAAACTTCAATAATTAAAATTCTCCATGAACACGTTAAAGGATCATATCATACTCTATGATGCCGAATGCCCGATGTGCAACGTATATACGCGGGCCTTCACAAAAAGCGGCATGCTGGAAGATACCGGAGGAAGGGCTTCCTATCAGGATATGCCAGACCTGGTATGTCCTTTTGTAGACCGGCAGAGGGCGGTGAATGAAATCGCCCTGGTAAATAAAACAACCGGTGAAGTCAGTTACGGTATTCATAGTCTGTTTAAGGTCATCGCGCACTCCTTTCCGTTTTTTAGTCCGCTGTTTTCCATGAGGCCTTTTGTCTGGTTGATGACCAAAGTGTATGCATTTATTTCCTATAACCGGAAGGTCATTATACCGTCCGGGGAGCACAGAAGTCCTTTACAACCTGCTTTCCGGCTTCATTACCGGATCGCTTATCTGCTGTTTTCCTGGTGGGTGGCCAGCCTGATATTGACCGCCTATGCCCGCACCATGGTGGGTCTCTTACCTATGGGTGTTCCTGGCAGAGAATATTTGATCTGTGGAGGGCAGATACTTTTTCAAGGTTTGGTCGTTAGCTTGTACGCACCGGCAAAGCGCTGGGATTACTTAGGTAATATGATGACTATTTCCCTGGCAGGCTCATTGATGCTGATCCCGGTAATGGTTGCTATAAAGGCTGCTCATCTTTCGGCAGCCCTTGCGGTTGTTTGCTTCTTAGCAGTAGCCGGGCTCATGCTGGTGGAGCATATCCGCAGGACGAAGTTATTATCTCTTGGATGGTTGCTGACCATCAGTTGGATATCTTACAGGTTAATGGTACTTTTCCTCATCCTAAAAAGCAACTAACATGAGGTATCATAAAATTGTATTGGCGGGAGGCAATGGATACCTGGGATCGGTGTTGGCAGATTATTTTAAAAGCCTTTCCGATGAAGTGATCCTGCTGAGCCGCCAGCCGAAACCGCTCTCAGGAAATATCAAGACAGTTGTTTGGGACGGAATGAGCGAAGGAAATTGGGTGGGCGATTTGGAGAATGCGGACCTGCTGGTGAACCTTTGTGGAAAAAACGTGAATTGCCGTTATACGGAAAAAAATAAAAAAGAGATTATCCGCTCTAGGATCGAACCGACACTCCTTCTTGGAAAAGCGATCGCAGGATTGCACCAGCCGCCCAAATTGTGGATCAACGTCGTTTCAGCTACTATTTACCGCCACGCGGAAGACCATGGCCAGGATGAAAAGACGGGAGAGATCGGATCGGGTTTCTCCGTCGACGTTTGCAGGCAGTGGGAGCAAGCCTTTTTTGCATCGGATACAGCGCATACCCGTAAAATAGCTTTGCGGATGGGCATTGTATTCGGACATCGGGATGGCGTTTTTCCGCGTTTGCTCAATCTGGCGAAATTCGGCCTCGGAGGAAGGCAGGGAAATGGCGAACAATATGTTTCCTGGATACATGAGCAGGATGCAGCCCGTATTACGGAGTGGCTAATGCAGCAGACGGAAATAAGCGGTATTGTCAATTGTACCGCACCTAATGCTATTAAAAACAAGGAGCAAATGCGGTTGATAAGACAGACGTACGGCATTAAGCGGGGAGCGCCTGCCCCTGCCTGGCTTCTCGCCCTTGGCGCACTATTGATCGGTACGGAAACGGAATTGATTTTGAAAAGTAGGTGGGTGGTACCTAAGCGATTAACGGACGCGGGATATGTGTTTGAATATCCCACTATTAACGAAGCCATTAAAGCCTGTTTGGCGTGAGAAAAATATATGATTCAGGCAATACCGGACGGGCATTTTATCATTTCCACGCCCCTAGCATCCTTCTCAGGGCAATGATCTCTCCGGTGTGATAGCTGGTGTGGTCTATGATCAGCAGGGCTTCCCGGATCAGGTTCTGCCCATCCCCATGGGGAAAGGGGGTAAACAGGTCCGCATCCGGGCTTTTCAGCAGGCGAACGAACGAGTCCCGGTCCTTCTGGATCTTTTTGATACTTTCTGTCCACACATGCCCTGAGTCCGGTGCAGCCGCTTTCGGCCAATATTCATCCGGCCATTTGGGAGACTGATGATCCGGCTTCGTGGAAAATTCCAAAATATCCCACTGGGTGATCCGTATATGTTCCAGTAACTGCCAGATGCTGTAGGGCAGCCCCGGGGGCCTTATGCCACGCAAATCGGCAGGAAGCTCTTTCAAGGCATCCTCCAGCGTGGCATGGGCGTTCCCGCCCGTCAAGGCCTCGGATAATGCCTTTATAAGGGCCTGCCCATTTTCATGGGCGGTCACCGGGCTATTTTCATTGCGTGCCATAGATGGTTCAAATTTAGGGAACCAGCGGCACAAATAGTGCCACTAATTCCCCCCTTTCGGCATCTATTCATCCGGAATAATGCATAGGTTTATGGTACAGAATTTGGGATTTGGTAGTACATTCTTCCAGCATATGACTCACTCTGCTTACACATTCGATGCCATCATCATCGGCTCCGGCCAGGGCGGCAACCCGCTGGCTAAGAAATTGGCCGGCGCCGGCCTTCAAACCGCATTAATAGAAAAGGGATTGATCGGCGGCACCTGTATCAATGTAGGATGCACACCTACCAAAACCATGATTGCTGACGCCAAACTGGCCTTTTCCGTAAGAGAAGCGCCATCCAGGGGGATCAGTACGGGGGAAATATCTATAGACATCCGACAGATCATCCACCGAAAAAATGGCGTCGTAAAATCATTCAGGGAGTCTTCCGAAAAAGGTCTGAATGAGACGAAGAACCTCACCGTTCTGAAAGGGGAAGCCAGCTTTACAGGCCCTAAACAGATCAAAGTGATTACGGCAGAGGGCGTGAAATCCACTTATACGGCTGAAAAAATATTCATCAATACGGGGTGTAGTCCCACCATTCCTTCATTGGAAGGCCTTGATAAGGTTCCTTTCTTTTCCTCCACCACCTTATTGGATATCCAGGAGATCCCCCAGCACCTTATTGTTTTGGGAGGAGGCGATATTGCGTTGGAATTGGGTCAGCTATTCAGCCGGCTGGGTGCTACGGTGAGTATTATAGAACGGGGAAAGGCGCTCCTGTCTAAAGAGGATGATGACGTACAATCGGCCATTCAAAAGATCCTGGAGGAGGAAGGCCTACACGTATACACAGATACAAAGGTCGAACGGGTGAGCACTGACGGAAGCGGTCATATCCAGATGGACCTGATTCACGGAGGGCAAAAGGAAGCCCTTACGGGCTCGCATTTGCTGGTAGCTACCGGCCGATCGCCTCAAACGGTCGCTCTGGACACGGATAAAACGGGAATTACCCTCGATGAAAGGGGCTTTATACAGGTAAACGAATACCTGGAAACCAATGTGCCGGGCATCTATGCATTGGGAGACGTAAAGGGAGGGCCTGCCTTTACTCATATTTCCTACAATGATTATGTCATTCTCTACAAGAACCTGCTGGAAAATAAAAAGCTATCTGTGAAAGACAGGCAAGTACCCTACTGCGTTTTTACGGACCCTCAGCTAGGCAGGATCGGTCTTACGGAAAAGGCAGCCAGAGCCCAGGGCTATTCCGTAGCCACGGCAGTGCTTCCAATGGACTACGTGGCCAGGGCCATTGAAACCGGGCATACCAAAGGAATGATGAAGGCAGTGGTTGATACCGGTACCCGGCAGATATTAGGTGTTGCCTTTCTGGGTGAAGAAGGGGGAGAAATGATGACCGCCGTTCAAATGGCCATGATGGGCGGGATCACTTACGACGGGATCAGAGACATGGTCATTGCACATCCGTTGTTCTGCGAAGCATTCAATAATCTGTTCGCGAAATTTGATTAGCGAATAAACCCGTTCACAAAATTTGACTAACCAGGGCAATCGGAAAGCTTATGATAAAAGTGGATGGGATCAGTAAAACGTTTGACTCTCCGGGGAAGGCGGGACGGAACGGCGCCGGGCAAAAGATGGCTGTGGACCGTGTATCCTTTGAAGTCGCGGAAGGCGAAACGCTTATTTTACTGGGAACAAGTGGCTGCGGAAAGACGACTACCCTTCGCATGATCAATCGTCTCTTGGAGCCATCCGGGGGGAACGTGTACGTGAACGGAAAAAATGTAAAGGAACAGTCCGGCGAAACTTTGCGCCGGTCAATGGGGTATGTGTTGCAGGACAGCGGCCTTTTTCCGCATTACACGGTAGCCGAAAATATTGGCATTGTTCCGGGCTTGCTCGGATGGGATAAAGAAAGAGTTGCCCGGCGGACAATTGAGTTGTTAGAGAAATTACACCTGGAGCCGGGAGAGTTCCTGCACGCCTATCCAGGGCGGTTAAGCGGCGGACAGCAGCAAAGGGTAGGCCTGGCCAGGGCATTGGCTGCCGACCAGCCGGTACTCCTGATGGACGAGCCCTTCGGTGCGCTGGACCCTGTCACGAGGGCCCATGTGAGAAAAGATTTCCGGTCCCTGGACGAAGTCAGGAAAAAAACCGTCGTCATGGTGACCCATGACGTTCAGGAAGCATTTGAATTGGGAGACAGGATTTGCCTGATGGACCAGGGGCGGGTCGCGCAATGGGGCACTCCTGCCGAGTTGTTATTCCATCCAGCCAACGCCTTTGTCTCTTCCTTTTTTGAAGGAAGCCGGTTGCAACTGGAGATGGGGGTTGTCCGGCTGGAGGATGTATGGGACTGGTTGCCGAAGGCCGGTGGCGCCGATAGTGCTGCGACGCTGCCGCACGGCGAAGAATGGGCCCAGGATGGCGCCGGGTCTGACCTGGGGGGTGTGACGGCGGGAAGCAGCATATGGGAAGTGCTGCAACTGACGACGGGGCAACCGGACGCAACGGTACAGGTCCGTTTCAAAGAAAAATCAATTGTCGTCAATAGCAGCGCATTAATGACTGCGTTCACGGGTTTTAAAAATAAGTAGGGTACATGGCTGATCAACCACCAGGCTTCTTTTCTTTTGTGCAGCAACAATCCTCCAAATTATTGGAACAGACCGTGGTGCATATAGGCCTGACCTTCAGTTCCCTGTTCATTGCCATGGTCGTCGGCATCTCATTCGGTATCCTTATCAGCCGAAGAAAATCGCTGGCAGGAACGGTGTTGGGAGTGGCTGGCGTTTTACAGACGATCCCCAGTATTGCCCTGTTGGGATTTATGATCCCCTTGCTGGGGATCGGGGCAACGCCCGCTATTGTGGCCTTGTTTTTATATGCTTTGCTGCCCATCATCCGTAATACTTATACCGGCATATCAGGCGTAAGCCCTACGATCATTGAAGCGGCCAGGGGAATGGGAATGAGTACCGGCCAGATCATGCGCAAGGTCCAGATCCCGCTGGCCATGCCGGTCATGCTGGCCGGCATCCGCACAGCCACGGTCATCAATGTGGGTGTCGCCACGCTTGCTGCTTATATTGCCGCCGGAGGGCTGGGGGAATTCATTTTTGGAGGCATTGCCCTCAACAATACCAATATGATCCTCGCGGGCGCTATCCCCGCCGCCTTACTGGCCATCGTGCTGGACTGGCTATTATCCCTGCTCCAACAAATGGATATCCGCTCTATGAGAAAACTGCTGTGGATATCTCCATTGGTGGTCGTGCTGTTTTCTTCTTTTTATTTCTTTCCTTCCACCAAAGGCAACAGCAAGCTGGTGGCCGGGTTCACCCCGGAATTCATGGGGCGGCAGGACGGCAACCTGGGATTGATTAAAGTATACGGCCTTCATATCCGAACGCTGGTGATCAATGACAATATCATGTATAACGCCGCTTATGAAAAAAAACTGGACGTCATCAGCGGCAGCAGCACGGATGGAAGGGTGAAGGCGTTTAACCTGGCTATCCTGGCGGATGATAAACACATATTCCCGCCCTATTATGCGGCGCCCATTATCCGCTCCGCTACTTTGGAAAAATACCCGGAGCTGGATACGGTGTTAAGCAAGATCTCCGGCATGATCAATGACAGCATTATGACAGACCTGAATTTCAGGGTGGATTACGGGAAGGAAAGCCCCGAAGCTGTTGCCAAATCATTCCTGGTTTCCCGGAACTTGTATTTGCCCCCGAACAATGGACAAAGGGGAACGATCATTATCGGATCGAAGATCTTCGGAGACGGGTATATCCTGGCGAGTATGTACAAAATGCTCATTGACGGCTATACAGACCTGCATACGGTGACCAAGACGGGCCTGGGCGGCACCACCATTTGCTTCAACGCGTTGGTCAATGAACAAATAGACCTGTACCCTGAGTACACGGGCACGGGCCTGCTGGTCATTCTTCAGTCACCGCCCTCCGTATTGGATTCATTAGACCATGACCCTCAAAAAGTGTACGATTACGTAAGCGACGCATTCATGCAGCGGTATAGGATCCGGTGGCTGAAACCTATCGGATTCAATAATACCTATGCGCTCATGATGCGCAAAGATCAGTCGGACGCTCTACATATCAAGACCATTTCATCGCTCAGTCAATATATGTCTCATTCAAACCGCTAAGTGTATGCAGTTGCTGGATCAATATAATATCGTAAGGAAAAGGTCCGTAGATATTTGCAGGCCGCTGAAAACCGAGGATTATGTCGTTCAGCCGGTAGTGGATGTCAGTCCTCCCAAATGGCACCTGGGGCATATCACCTGGTTTTGGGAGACCTTCCTGCTCAAACCTTATTTGCCGGGCTATGTGGAATTTGACCCGGAGTACAATTATGTCTTTAACAGCTATTACGAGTCGGTGGGCGCCCGGGTCATTCGCACTAACCGGGGTAACTTAAGCAGGCCGGCAGTGGATGAAGTCATGCGTTACCGGGAATACGTGGACGAAGCGATGCGATCCTTTCTGCAAAAGGAACCGGAACCCGCCATCCGGGAGTTGATCCTGTTGGGCTGCAATCATGAGGAACAACACCAGGAATTATTGTATACGGACATCAAGTATATTTTGGGACATAATCCCCTGTTTCCGGCCTATGGAGATTTTTTGTACCACTTGGGCGAAGCCCCAACGGTCACCGATATGATTTTCATTCCAGAAGGAATATATGAGATAGGTCATAAGGGGAAAGGCTTCTGCTTTGACAATGAGCTGGGCCGCCACAATGTATACCTAGGGTCCTATCATATCAGCGCTCAAACGGTGACGAACGGGGAATACCTGGCGTTCATGGAAGCCGGGGGATACCGTGATTTCAGGCACTGGCATGCGGAAGGCTGGGACTGGGTCAAACAACACGCCGTTACAGCTCCCCTATACTGGCATCATATGGACGGTGGGTGGAAACAATACGGATGGCACGGGCTGCAAACAGTTGATCCGGAAGCGCCGGTTTGCCATATCAGCTATTACGAAGCCGCCGCCTATGCTTCCTGGCAGGGGAACAGGCTGCCGACGGAAGCAGAATGGGAGTGTGCGGCCGGCAGGTTTCATTGGGGCAGGCGCTGGGAATGGACGGAAAGCGCTTACCTGCCCTACCCCGGCTTCGCCAAAGCGCCGGGAGCCATAGGAGAATATAATGGTAAATTCATGGTGAGTCAGATGGTGCTCCGGGGTGCGAGTGAAGTCACCCCTCCGGGTCATAGCCGGCCTACGTACCGGAATTTTTTCCATCCTTCTCTCAGATGGCAATTCACTGGCATAAGATTAGCGAGGTAAAATGTCTGTCATTCTATAACCGGTAAACGAAAAGCTATGAACACCCTTCCCACTATTGCGGCGCCTCCTGCCAGGAGAGCGCCTGAGAAGTTTCATGCCCCCTTTTACAGAGATGTGATCAAGGGGCTAACGGCTACCCCTAAATTCCTGGAGTCAAAATACTTCTATGACGCGGCAGGGGACAGGCTTTTCCAGGAAATCATGCGCAGCCCTGAATATTATCCGACGGGTTGCGAGACGGAGATCCTGGCCAGGCATTCCCAGGACATTATTAAGGCCATCCGGTCGAACACGGGCGACTTCGACCTGGTGGAACTGGGGGCGGGAGACGCTACTAAAACAAGGTACCTGCTGGAAGAGATGCTGGCGCAAGGCATCGACTTCACCTATTTCCCGGTGGATATTTCCAAAAATGTGCTCCGTTCCCTGGGTCAATCCCTGCCGGATCAATTGCCTTCCCTCCGTTGGGAGGGGTTGCACGGGGAATACTTTGAAATGTTGCAGGAGGCCGGTGAACGTTCCGGGAAAAACAAGGTCGTGCTATTTATGGGCGCCAATATCGGCAATTTCACACCGGAAGACGCCTTATTATTCTGCCTGTCTATCAGGGAACAGCTCCGGCCGGGAGACCTGCTCATGATTGGTTTTGACCTGAAAAAGGAGCCTAACACCATCCTGAACGCCTATAATGACCGCAAAGGGATCACCAGGGCTTTTAACCTGAACCTCCTGAGCCGGATCAACCGGGAATTGGGCGCCGACTTTAATATCGGGCACTTTGAGCACTACCCTACTTACGATCCGTTGACGGGGGCTTGCAAAAGTTACCTGATCAGCCTTCGGAAACAACGGGTACGCATCGGTGCGGACGTATACGTGGATTTTCAGGAAAATGAGCCGGTATACATGGAAATATCACAGAAATATTCCCTGGAAGAAACTAACCGGATGGCGAGCTCTTCAGGGTTCGAACCCATCATCCATTTTATGGACGGCAAAAGATGGTTTGCCGATAGTTTGTGGAAATGCCGGTAAGGCGCCCCGGCAAGAGTGGGCAGCGGAGCGGCCAGCAGCTTGGATCGCCAGTGGGGGTTGCCGTCGGCAGCGGTCGGTAGTTTTAGCTATATTGCGGCATTTTCCAATCATGTTCGACGACGGTAATCATATATTTCAACTGGCGGCACAGTTTATCAACCAGACAGGGAAACCTGTTTTTTTAACGGGAAAGGCCGGGTCCGGAAAGACAACTTTTCTGCGCTATATCAAAGAGAACAGCTTTAAGAAAATGGCGGTGGTGGCGCCTACGGGAGTGGCGGCCATCAACGCGGGCGGCGTGACCATGCATTCCTTTTTTCAACTTCCCTTCGGCCCATTCCTTCCAGCCGATCAGGCGAATTTGCTCAAAAATGTCCGGTTCAATGCAGACAAACGGCAACTGTTGCAGGAATTGGAACTACTGATCATAGATGAAGTAAGTATGGTTCGCTCCGATATGCTGGACGCAATCGACACGGTCCTCAGACATTTTCGAAACCAACCCGGGCAGCCTTTCGGTGGAGTACAGCTGTTGTATATCGGGGATTTATTTCAGTTGCCCCCGGTCATATCCGATGGGGAATGGGATATCCTGAAAAGATATTATAAAAGCCCCTTCTTTTTCGACGCAAAGGCCTTGCAACAGGAAGCGCCCCTGTACCTGGAATTACAAAAGATCTACCGGCAAAATGATGCGGACTTCATCCATATCCTGAATAACATCCGCCACAATCAGGCGACACAGGCAGACCTTGTACGGCTGCACGAACATTATATACCGGGCTTTGAGCCGGCCAAGGCCGACAACTATATCACCCTGACTTCCCATAATGCCAAAGCCCTGGACATTAACCAGACGGCGCTTGATAGCCTGCCGGGTCATGAATACGCATTCGAAGCTGTCCTGACCGGTGAATTCAATGAAAAATCTTTTCCTGCGGAAAAAATATTGCAGCTCAAGGAAGGCGCTCAAATCATGTTCATTAAAAATGATAAGGGCGAAACGCGGCGGTATTTTAATGGTAAGATCGGCACCATTAAAGAGATGAACGCGGAAAAGATCCAGGTCACTTTCCCCGGAGAAGAGGGAGAACTGACGGTCGAACAGGAAACATGGAAGAACATCCGCTATCAATATAACAATGACAAGGACAGCATTGAAGAAGAAGAACTGGGAACTTTCAAACAATACCCTATCCGGCTCGCCTGGGCCATCACCATTCATAAAAGCCAGGGGCTGACGTTTGAAAAAGCTATTATAGACGCCGGGGCTTCCTTTGCCGCAGGGCAGGTGTACGTAGCCCTTAGCCGCCTGACAGCCATGGACGGATTGATCCTCCGTTCCCGCATCCACCCGCACAGCATCAGCACCGACCCCAGGGTGATTGCGTTTACGGAAAGCAAGCTGGCGGAGGGGGCGCTGCAAAAGGAGCTGGAGGAGGAAC
>Ga0302312_10000164_pt1 | contig 61037 bp, 39 predicted proteins | sample III_Palsa_N2_1_FD_200529 | JGI IMG/M metagenome (GOLD analysis project Ga0302312, IMG submission 200529) | Peat permafrost microbial communities from Stordalen Mire near Abisko, Sweden - III_Palsa_N2_1 | ecosystem: Environmental > Terrestrial > Soil > Palsa > Peat permafrost | place: Sweden... | reverse complement strand
GGTAGCACGCAGTAGAGAGTCATGCAGGCGCTTTATGGTTTGGTTTATGGTTTGGGGGTTTCTTTCAGACATGACAGAAAGAGAAAAAAAGAAGAAAAGAAAGGAGAATAAAATTTGCTTTTGTGTTCGTCATTGCGTTTGTGTTCCCAAATTAGACCATCTCATCTGTGCTGTCATCAACTCATCACCACTTTTATGGAGACGCATGCCCAAATTTATAATCAATTTCCACGCAACGCTGTCTGGGTGCAAGCACTTGTTTTTGTGCAAATATTCCAATTGATGATGTTCAGAGTAATTGTATTCGAGAGCATCCATTCCGACAAGGAAAAATCCAAGAGTTTCTTCAGTTTCTTTTATTTTGTCAGTGATCAGCTGCATCCCTGCCTGTTCATCCGAACCCTTTTTGTCATCTTCTTCAAGGAGAAACCCAGAAAGATTATTTGCTAAAATAAACGATATCTGACACAGATAATTTTTGTGGCGTGCACGTACTTCATCTGAGAGAAGGTGCCTTTTCACGTCTACTGGAGTAGTTGCTCCTATGATGGTTTTGGTGAGTGGATCACGAAGAATGGGTCCAAGCATTTCGTCGATAGAAACTATGCGACCGAGACCTTTGTTGAAGTACTCGAAGTTTTCGAAAAGTGTCTTGAAATTTTTTTCGCCACTGTCGAAATAGTATGTCACTGCGATCGTATACAATGCATCCAAATTCAACAATTCACAAGCCAAAAGGGTATCGATTGTGTCTGTATACATGTGGGGTGATTGTATCACACAGAGAGCAAGCCATGCCTCCAAACCAAGACCCAGTGTCTCATCTAACCATGTCCCACAAAATTCTACGCAGAAAAGTCCGATTTCTGTCCAGACGAATTCGCCGTAATATTCTGCGTCTGTTGGGAAGTAAGCAGAACATTGTTCGTCTGTAACTGGCATGGGAACAGGCACGCACTGTCTGAGAGTTTCCACAAATACCGGATTCAATGCTTTGTAATCATTGCAGTTAATGTTCTTCCAGCGACGAAAAATGTCCTTCAGGCGTTCGAAATATATTTTATGTGCCATTTGGCGTTTCTCGTACATGCCATCTGGTAACTCCACAAAAAGCGGCATGATTCTGTAGAAGTAACGACACCACTCTGAAACCTCGTGTGCAATTTGAAGTTGAAGGTCGTTAGTCAGGTCCATTTGTTGTTGTTGTTGCTGAAGTGAACAGAGAGAAGGAAAAGGAAAAAAAAGCGAAAGGTGATATTTTTTATTATTATTATTTCACATCAATCTCCGGATATACAACGTTTATTTTTATCACAGGTAATCCATTAGTTGATAACTTGTCAGTGATTTCGAATGTGGCTGTTGGTTTCTTGTACATGTCAAGAATGAGATCTTCTTCTATCACACCTATTTCGTATGCACCTTTGAACAAGGCTGGTGGCATGTTGTCTTTGATTTCTTTGACCTGTTCTCTCGAATGAGTGTAGACAAAGGGTTCTCTTCCCTTGTGATTAGCTCGCTCGTAATTAGAAATGAAGTCTGTGTAATATTTCTTTGTCAAGTCATCGAACTTCTTGTTGTATTTGGTAGACCACACTTTAAGGATGAAAGGCTTATTTGCTTCAATGGTTGCCTGTTCTTCACCTTCTTTGTCTATCATTCTAGATGCATAGTATTTAACTGGAAACTTCCCTCTGCATGCAGGTGGTTGCATTGCAATGGTGATGAGATCTTTTTTGTAAGGAACTTCCAAGCAGAGCAGCAACGAATATTCTTTACCGGGTAAAGTAGAAAAGTGATCACCCGATGCAATCTGCTCTGGTGTGGGTAACTGACTTCGAGACACAGAAAGCTGTCTCTGTTCTTGACACATATAATCTTTAGGATGACCGTTTAAGTTGTATGTGAGTGGTGCTGTAAAATCAAGACTAGGGTCATGCGTATCTCGTGCAAGTTTTTCATCTTCTTCTGGATTATCAGCATCGGTAGAAGAATATTTCTTGTTTGTAGGTGCTTTGCATTCTATAGTTACCTTATCCCATGGGTATCTAATCCCCTTTGCAAGTCCAAGCAACCAAGCAAGCCAGCTACATTTTTTCCCTGTGGCGTTGATATCAAGGGAAGCTGTAGACCAAGCCATGCCAAGAGTGTGATCATATAACACCCCACAACTGTGAAACTTAGGATTCACCCCTTCGTCTCCATACATTTCAACCAGGAAAACAAAGCATAGAACCACAAGATCTTCAAAAAGATGTCCCAGTGCAGTGGGTAGCGTATACCCTCTTTTGTATTTGGGGGATGTGTCGATTTTTCCCGATAGATAGTACATAACATCATCTGCACTGTCATGTTTGGAACATCCTGGAGTTAATGAGCAATCGGTAGAAGCACCCACTGTTTCTGCCTTTTGTCTCCATGTTTTCCATTCTTCTCCACCCTGATCCAAACCAAAAAACCTTCGTAATATCTCTGCCGTGGGAAGTTTTGCCTTGAAGTTGATCGGTTTTCGAGTGACACCTGGGTTTCCAATAAAGCTTCTAACATTTCCAAGTGTTTTGCCATATGCATGCCTCCATTCTATGCGAGGTTTTTCTGTAGACTTCCAAGTGATGATGCTGTGATGCCTTTTCTTGCTTGCTGGTTTAAACATGACATAGAAAAAAAAGAAGAGCGACGACGAGAGAAAAAGGAAAGAAAGAAAGAAATAAAGAAAAAAGAATGATGGGGAAAATACAAAGATATTTTTTTTATTTATTTTTTATTTTTCTTTTTAGAAATGCGTTTAACAACATGCTTCAATGCAAGATTTGTCATCTTCACAGAAATTGTATCCTTTCCTGTTTTATAAACAATGTTACAGAGAAGCATCTGGATGTCCATTGGGAGACGCATGGCTATCCTATAAAATCTTTGCGGTGACGCCAGTATATTTTTCTTTTCAGTGTAATCATATCTAACATGCACCTTTTTCTTATCATTGATGACTAAATAATTGTCGCAGAGAAACACGACATTTGAAAATAATAATGCTGCATGAGAATCTTCCCACCCTCGCTCTACCATAACGGAAAACCTGGTCATTTCAGGATTTTTAATGAAACGATCTAACAATCTGGAAACTTTCCAGGATGTCGCATCACTCGCATTGAGCAGTTTGATGTCAATCTCGTTGCCTCTATAAAGTACGAATTCCTCAAAAAGTTCTTGGTTATAATTCTTGAGTGCAAGCGTATACTCAGAGTTCTTGTCGATGTTAACTCTCTTGTCTTTTAAAAGAAGACCTATACACACGTAATTTTCATTGTCACAGGCTGCACTAAGAGGAGTAGTAAAACCTAATAAACAAGCAAAGTTTACATCTATTTCTGGGTGCTCCAAAAGAACGCTGACAAGACGGGGATGTCCCACCAGACACGCCCATGTCAATAGTGTTATGTCGCCGCGTATAAAGGGATGGTTGATGTCAAAGCCTCTCCTTTTTAAGAGGAGGGGGACAAGTTTGCAAATGTACGAACTGCGTTTTTTGTCGATTGCATTTTGGATTATCGATGGGTTTATGGGAGCTTCGTCGAATGAAATGGAAAGAATCGAGTTCGAATCCTTCAAATTTAAAAAATCATCTAAGTCATCGTCTACATTTCCGGTCACGTCTTCGTCTTCGTCTTCAAGAGAAGATTCAAGTTCATCTTCGTCAAACTCAGCCATTTTTCCCCTTGAAAAAAAATAAAGAAAAGGGATTGTTGAGAAATGGGTGATGGTGGTGATGGATAAAAATACAAAATGATGTGTTTTTTTATTTTTATTTTCTTCTGTTTATATCATAGGGCGGTTTGTGCTTTGGTTATGATTTTTGGTTATGATTTTTTTAAATTTCCGATCAATAACAAAAAGGGGCTGGGTTTATATTTTTCTTTTTTTTCTTCATCTCTGATGATCCGATAATATCTTCCCCTCTGTCAAAAAATGACTAAAATCCCATGCAGACTTTCTCCAGACGCATTATGCAAGAAAGGAAATGGCATTGTCTTTCCTCGTGTCAAAGAACTACTTGATTGGTATTCCCCAGACTTTGATTCTGCCACAGCCGACACATCTACTACAAGAGACAAAAACAACAGGGAGCGGTGCAGTTACAAGAAAGTGATCAAGGACTTTCCAGAAGGTTACATGATCATGTACATCTCTCAGAACTTCGAGGTTGACGAGGATGGAAAGGAGAATGAATTCCTGACCGTGATGATGAGCAGGGTGATTGATATCACTACGATTGAAACATTGTACTTGCCAATGTCATTGCTTTTGTTGTCGTGAAGAAGAATGTGGCTGTAATAATAATAATAACAAAAGAAAAAGAAAAAGAAAAGAAAAGAAAAAAAACGTGTTTCTATTTTTAAAATCATTCCTTTCTTTTTTTTCTTCTTATTTCAAATATTTTTCTCTTTCTCTCTTTTTTTTCTTCTCCGATCACACAAAAACCCCCTCTTTTTTTTCTTCACCTCCGAAAAAAATGAAAGAAACGAGGTTGTATATCAAAAAGACATTGCGTCAAAAGAAGCTCTTAGACATTTACTTCAAACGAAACCCATTTTGTAAAAAGTCATGGATGGAAAATGTTGCTGTCAGCACAGGATTGTCAGAAGATTGTGTTAGAGATGCATTCAAAGCAATGAGAAAAAAGAAGACACTCTCATCTGAGTTCAATATCCACGAATCTTCTCTTGGTTCTGGAGTATTGACACGCATGATTTTACACAAAAGAGTTGGCAGTCCCACCGTGGTAGGTCCGATAAAGTATTCTTTCATAAACATGAAATCTGTGATGACCTCGACGAGATCACAAAAATCGATAGGCAACGAAGAAATCGACTCCAAAGAAGAAGAAGAAGAAGAAGAAGAAGAAGAAGAAGAAGAAGAAACATTATCTACTGGTAGTGTGAATGATATTGTCGATGAAACTACACAAGAAAGCATTGTTTCTTTATCTTCTTCTTCATCTTCTTCTCCAAACATAGAGAATGAATCCTCAGAGTCTGGATATTTTGAAAATTTCTATAACTTTGCAACTATCAGTGGACATTACAACAACAGCAACCAACAAGATGAATCGTTGACTGAGAGTGTCGAACAAGCAAAGCAACTTCTTACAGATATATTTGTGGCATTTCGTCCAGGAACATACGAAAGATCTGATATTCTCAAGCACTTGGGTTACCTCTTGACACCATCTGAGATATCACATTGTAAAAAGTCAAGTGAACTTGTTGATTCGGTTTTTGAATGACAGAAAAAGAAAAGAAAAGAAAAAAAAGAGAGAACAGTAATTTGTGTGTTGTTGTTATTATTATTATTTTTCTTTCTCTAACAAATCATTTGTGTGCACATGTCAGTGTTTTTTCCCCCATCGACCTCTCTCTCACTCTCTTTTTTCACTTTCAGTGTCCTCCGGCAGCAATTGCATCAGTGACCATGATACCAGGCTGCTTTCCTGTCCTCCTGTTGTTGTTGAACCAACTTTCGTCACCGGGCCATAGGTGAATGTGCTTCTCAAACCTCTTGTCCTTTCCACTGATTTTTGTGTAATAGCTCTCTTGAACACAGATTCCAACAAGACCAAAGACATTGGACTTGGCAACAAACATGCTCTTTGTCTTCTGTTTTGTGATTGTGTTGGAGTAAATCTGGTTCAGGTACATGAGGACGTAAGGGGCAAAGCAATGATGGAATTGCTTGTTGTTTTCAAAGGTCCCGGAAATGAACTCAGTGGGGATGAAGTAGTAACCAAAGAAGCTGCATCTCTCTGGGAGAGTAGACTTCCACGAATTAAAGGTGACGAAGTGATTTCCGTGGTTGTTCATGGGGTTTGGCACCCAGTCGTAAAGGTTATTTTCCCCTTGTTTGCTACGCTGAATAGACAAGAATGATTTGTCATCCTTCTTGGTGATCTCGGTCACCACGGTCATATCCCTGCGCACTATACCTTCTTGACCAGGAACGTAGAAGATCATCCTGATGTCAAGATCAACCTGAGTCTGGAAATTGTTTTTCTGCGCCATGGTAGTGTTGACTTCACTCACTCCGAGATAGCCTGTTTTGGCACCGGCCACAACTCCGATGGTAGCGTGTCCACCATAAGTGATGTGGGGTGTCCACAAAATCATGTTGTACGGAAACGGCACACCATGCAGCAAAAAATCATCAAAATTGTCTGCCGTGATTTCAGTATTTAGATATACTTTATGAGCAAACTCCACCCGTTGTTCTATGCTGAAATCTGCATGATTTTTAGTTCCTGCACCACCAGCAGCACCGCCAAAAGAACTAAAATCGGGTACAAAACTGTTAGAACCAAACGTGGCAGTAGATGTAGTGGGGTTACTTTTGTCTCCACCACTGCCTTTCAATTCTTTTGAATAGTCAAACAGAAGTCTCTTGTATGGAAGAGAGCTACTGTCATCCAGATAATTTTTCCATGTTTCATTTTTCACCAAAAAATTAAATGCTTCGGTTAAATTTCCAGTCGCATTGGCATCCCCAAATAGTGAAAAGAATTCACTCATGGAATTCCAAGCCATTTGGGCAAATTCCTTGATTGCATCTCCAAAAGTATTGGAAGTAGCATCAAATCTATCAATCAGATTTTTTGAAAATGTTTCCTTGTCGAGGTTTTGCAACACGTTTTTAATAAAATGTGAAACGATTTTATCACCATCTTCAGCATCAAACAATGAAACTGCGACTATAAAATCTGCAAGGTTGTAGGTACTTCCGAGATGAACACCATCCATATCATTGATCAGGTCTTCGCTTGGATTGTTGGGAGTGGTCACAACAACTTTTCTGAGAAGCTCATTGGCACGTGTTTCTCCATTATGATCCAATTTGTCACCACTGAACTCACCTCCACCAGTTGTTTTAGCGTGCTTTGCAGCATTCCACACATTGAAATGTTTTGAAAAATACCCATCCCATGTCTTGCCGATGCTTTTCCTTATCCAATTTTTGACAACTTGTTGATCAAGAAATTTTTCATTGATGTTCCCAATTTTCTCGAGGGGCGCAAAGTTACTGTCATAGAAACACCCAACAAGCGCGTCACTTTTTTTGTGATCGTTCAGCGTTTCTTTTGCGTGTTCCAAGAGAGACAGTGGTTTGTTGAATGATATTTTCTTGAGCTTCCCCCCGTCAGTGAAAAAATTGTGTTTGACATTTTCCCACATTTCTTTGTATGTCACAGTCTGACGGCCATCATCACCATGATAATGACGCTCGATCCCTTCAAAATCAACAGCCTCTGTCTGGACAGCCACTGATCCTATGGTGGCATACTGTTGCAAGGCAGATACGTTGGAGAGGGGAGTCTTGAAAAACTTGATCTCGTAAAAAGGGGCACTTCCATCTCCGGTGACAAGCACTGGCTTGGGGCCTATTTTGGCGATCTCAGCAAACTTCTCTCCCGAGTTGGCAAAGGTGGCAACGCTGCTGTACAAGTTCTTGACTACAAACTGCTTCATGGTGCCAATGTAAAAATCGGGGTCGTTTCTCTGAAGAGCCCTGAGCCTGTCAGCAGTGTCACTGTGAAGGCGCTCAAACACATTCTGTGGATGCTTGTTGATGACGGCAAACCCGTTAAAGAACTCATCAAGCAAGTCAGAAAGGGTGATTGATCTCTTCTCTCTCTCTTTCACGATGACATCAAGGGGTTTGCAAATGACAGACATAAAAAGAGCCAAAATCATGCACTCCTTTTCCTCGTCGAACATGTCAAGAGATGCCTTGATGACAGTGGCCAAAAGAGCCTGGGCATTGTCATTTCTGAGTGCCTTTGTGGGAAACATGTGAGTCAAACCAAGATCAACTGGAAATCCGGTGCCTCCTGTGCTGTTGAAGTTGAACGTGGGACCACCAGTGTGAGCACCAACAATCTGAGGGGCCGTGGTAACCATGCTCATCCTCCTCTGGACTATACCAGCAGTGTCAGACCCAATGAACAATGGTTCAAAGGCAGCGCTCAAAAAAGGGTGACTGTGTCCCTCTGGCCTCTTGCTCAAAATGTTGAAGATGGTCGGGAGGATGTACATGGCATCCTGGTAAAAACTGGGACTCAAAACATTGATACCTTTGAAATATCCATTGGCTGCATCATCTTTTGCCGAACCCCTCTTACCTTGCATCAAGTTAGCCCTGTTGGCAGATGCACCAGAATCACCTTCAAGTTGCTGAGATTGACCTCCATTGGCGTATCCATAATCATTCATAGGCTGACTGCCCCCTGGTCCTACTGACATTGGTTTTATGACCATGCCATTTCCAGCCATGGGATATCTTCCCTGTTTTGACATGACTTGGGTTTATGTTATACTGTTGTTTATTCAAAAGTGTTGATGTTTTTTTCTATTTTCAGAGAAAAAACGAAAAAAAAAAATCAGTGTTCAAAAAGCAACCAAGTCAGGAGGAAGAACAACAACAATGAAGAAAAAACTTTCTTTTTTTCGAAAAAGGCGAGCGGAAGATGAAAATACAAAAGATTTGAAATCATCAAAACTATTCTTTATGTTGTTATTTTTTTCATGCGATAAAAAAAGGGAGAGAGACGAAGAGAAAAAAGAAGAAGAAGAAAAATGATCATTTTCCACTATCATTGTATTTTTTTCTACTTACATGAAAATCACAAGATGATTATGATGTCGTCGTTGTTGTTGTAAAAAACTTCACTTATTGTGTGCCAACGGTGTGATTTTTATATATATATTAAAATGTCTTTTTGGGAATCACCACCAAGCACGTTGTACAATTCTTCTTTTTTTTCTAACTCGTGACATCAAAACAAGAATAGTCATTTTTTTATTCTTTTCTTCGATCAAAACATTTGTATCATCTTTCTCTCGCCTCCTGTTATTATTTTTTTCGATTTTCCTTGTGTGTAGTTTTTGGGTTTATAAACTGTTTCTTCATCCTAAAATAATTGCCCTTTTAGCTCAGTTGGTCAGAGCGTCGTGCTTATATCCACTTAACCCCTGGCATACTATTTTAAGGTTCAGATAGATTCGGTTTTATCTTGTAGCAACGCGAAAGTCGACAGTTCAATCCTGTCAAGGGGCACTCATTTTTTTCTTTTTTTAAAAAAAAGACAACAATAACATGCCTCCAAAGAAAGAAAGAGTTGTCACGAAAGCATTCATGGCAAGCAAGATTCCCTTCGAAGACAGAGATAAAAGCAGACACATTCCAGTACATACTGTGTATGGAAAGGGGGTCGCTGCATTTAGGATGGCAGAATCATTGGCTTCCCTTTTGAAAGATGTGCAAGATGAACGAGATACACATTGATTTTTACTATGTTTTTGATTTATTTTTTTATTTTTTTTTATTTTTTTTCGATGTCTAGAATACAATATAATGATAATATTTAAATCAATCCACACTTTTCATTTGATTTGCTGGGGTTTCTTCTATCTTTTGTTCGTGTTTTTTTTTCTATACCTGCATTTTTTTCATTGGAGATACAAAGACAGACAACGATGGGAAAAAGAAAAGGGAAGAACAATACTGGAACATTACCTCAACCTTCACCACCACTGTCAAATTCTATCAAAGAAACAGATGTTTACAAAGGAATTGAAAAAGTATTCAAATTCTTGACCGTGCGCTCTGATGATGAGATACTCGACTCTATGGGACTGACTGTCATCATGAGAACTGCTATAGAAAATGAAGACAATGGAAAAGAAGTGATGAAAAAGATTTTTGACATTTCCAGGCTCATAGAAATAAATTCAAAAGTAGAATTGTCTTGCTTGCAGTCATTCGAAGCACTAAAGGCCAAATTTGAAAAACATCTTTACACCATGACCAGAAAAGACAAACCTTTTGTAAATGCTGGAGAGTTTTTAGAAGACTTTAATATGTTCACGAACTCAAGATTTGAAATTTTAAATGCATTTTATGCATCTCACTATGTACATGTAACAGCTTCTGATCTTTTGTCGTCCCTGCCAGTCATTCTGTACGACAATGTAGAGAGAGATGAAATGGATTCAGTGTCACCATTAAAGGAGTTTCTTAAGCGTGTCGATGAATTTGAAAGGATGATGACTAAATTGCCAGATCACAAGACTCTCAAGGGAGCAGAGTTTTACGAGAGCATGTACTACAAGACATTTGGAAGCGTTCCAGAATCATTGATCATAACAATGACCGGCACCGATGTGCCCGAAGAAAATAATGACAAGTGCCAAACAATTGTTCAAGGCTTTCTTGATAAGTATAACAAGGAAGACAAAATCAACATAAAAGATTTTCGTTTGCCAAAAAAACGAGAGAGGTTGTTTCAGAGATTGGATGAACATTCAAAAAAGGATAGCTCCCAGGAAACAATGACAGCGTTGGCAGACCAGGAAAGCATGAAAAAAACACTTGCCTTTTGCACAGGAATGGAAAGGGTTATAGAAGATCATTACACTGTCAAAAGAGATGGCAATCAAGTTGAAATAAACATCCATAGAGAAGATGATCCTGATTTTAAAGGCATTCTCAATTCCATATTGAAATTCGTGAGGGGGTGGGAAGAAAAAGAAGAACAGGAGATAGCCGGCGGTGGCACAGACAAGAATTCTTCCGAACCAACATCAACAAAAACAGAAAACGGCACCATATTTAGTGTATTGAAACACGACGGCAATAAGAGAGCTGATTACAACCAACTTGCTCATTACATGCTCTTGATGGACTATAATGCAAATGTGCACTCTGATGTTTTTACCAAATCTTGTTGTTTTCTTACAGCGATGTGCTCGATTGTCATGTGTATTTTGGTGACCTCTCATCCGACATCGGCTGCCATAATTTCACAGGTCAAGGAAAACAACAGGATGTGGTATTCCAATCTTGCTGGAGGGGCAGGACAGGTTGTTGCAGTTTTGCTGCCACTCATTGCCACGAGTAATCCACTAGCTTGGGGTGTGGGTGCCATAGCCGGCCTTTTGTTAAAGGGTTATGAAAAAGAAAAGAAACAAACAGAACAAACGGCACATGAAATCGACCCGAACGCAAACGAAGATAACCCTGACAAAATTAAGGAACTTGAAAGGAACAAGAAAGGCACAGAAAAGAAAATCAATGTCACAACTCGGGTGGGACAAACTTTGAATTTGGGAACAAAGGCCATTTCTGTGGCATATAAAGTTTTCAAACCCTTCTCGGTTGTTAAAATAGTCATCCCTCAAATTGCCAGCATATTCACTGGGTCTATCACCAACATATTCTGCAACACCCTCATTCTCCAAATGTATGCAACAGGAAGTCAGAATGGAGATAAAAGCGTGAATTATGCACAAACAGCGGCTGATTCGTATAAAGGACTGACGAAAGTGGCTTTCCAAGATGCAGCACGGGAGGGTGATACTGACATCATCTTTTTCGCGGATGCGTTTGTCGCAAAAATGAAAAACATTTCAATTTCTATGCTAAAAGATCCAAATATCAGAAAGGCGCTACACATGAAACCACTGGAAGAAGCCGCAAAGCTCTACGAGATCCTTGATGCGTCACTTTCGTTGAATGCTTTGGGAATTTTGACTTCTGGTGGGACGACAATAGCACGCTCTTTGCTAAACAGGGAAGAGTTTATTAGTAAGATGACCGAAGAACTCACGCGATTTGCTTCGAATACAACACGGATGGTAAACTCGTTGACAAATCCACTCAAAATGCTATTTGGGAATAACGATAAATTGTTTGGCATGGCAAGCAATGCAGCTGGCAATGTCGTCGACGAACACGTAGATTGGGTTCAATGGATATTGTCATTTATATGGAGGTCTACAAATTGTATTGTTACATATTGTGGACATGGATATCAAACCACGATTTACAGCTTGTGCCTCTTTTTGTTGCGAAATGACACATGCATGTCCATTTTGACTTTAAGGGATACAATGCCCTTCTTCCCCACGATGTTTTCAGCTTCTGCGTGTATAATAGCTCAATCTGCACTGTACTCCTTTTTGGCAGTGAAAGATGGTATGAACTCACGTATGTTTGAACATTCAGTGGTGACAACGGTCCTCGGGGCGTTTTTTAGTGGGCTGGGGATGAATTTTTCTCAATTCTCGTACGTGGAAAATGATTTGTACGCACCTGGCACGTTCACAGAAATCTTCGTGTATTCAGTGAATCTAATTAAAAAGTTGTACAGAGGGGGTCTCCAAGCCAGAGATTGCGCTCGTCAGATCGGAAAATTGATTTTGCTTATCACCATACGGATGACTGCCATTTTCTTGATGAGCTGTGTGGCTGGTTACATCATAGAACCTGTTCTATCGTTCAAGACTATGTCAGTGTCAACAAATGACATTTCTTATGAAGATTTGACGCAGAGTGTCTTGTCTACATTGATGATTTCTCTGCCTAGGGTGAAGTTGGCGTTGGGGTTCAAAGCTCTCTTTGGTTACTATTCGTTCGTGGCCATCTTTGGAAACGGAGACATAATTTCACATAAAATTTCCAAAAGTCTGGAATTTGTGAAACCTAACCTTGGAATGACAGCGTCTAATGTCGCGTTTACTTTGGGCGGAAACAATATTTCAAAGGAAGCGGTCAAATTTGGAGTGAACGCGATTAAATGGTACCAAGTGTTAAAAGAGATGGACACTACCCACAAAACAACAACCAATTTCAGAGAAACGAGAATGTCAATAGCTATCATGGATCAAACAGTTAACTCGATTGTAAAACTCGACACGACAACATTCGAAATATCCCCAGAGAATTATCAGCTTTACCTTGGAGGTGGTACCCATGAGAAGAATGATAACTTGTACAAGATGTACAGGTCAATCCACATGAAAGTCACTCTCAGAACTGGTGTCATGGGTGCACTATTGGTAAAGACTTATACAGTGAATGGTGTCGCCACTAATATTTACAGGCCATTCATACAAACATTTCATCGCACTGTGGGAATTTCTCTTGTAGAAGAAAACAAGAAGCATGAACTGGTTCAATTTCTTGCTGGGATTTATTCTACCAGGCTTGTGAGTGACAACCCGAATGCTGGAGATATTGCATCTGGTGATATTTACAAGATTAGTAAAGAGGTGGCGGATAATTCAGTGTTTAAACCATTCTCTTCGAAAGATCACAACGGACCAAATATGAATTACATGGAAGATGAAATTGACACCATGCTGCAAAAACAAGATGACTACACGCAGTTATCTGACAATGACACGAAAAGGAAAATTTTGATAAAAAGAGAGTACGTCGAAATAACATCCTTGAAAAAGACACACGAACAACTAATGGGAGGTGTGTGCAAACTGAATGTATTTCAAGGGGTTGCTGTGTCTGATCTGAAATCTGGTATATATGTCGTTTGCTTCACTTGCATCGAGGAATAAAAAAAGTAAAACGGCAAAATAATAACAATAAAGATTGTCTGTGTGTATCATTTCCTTCTTTGTGTGCTTCCTGTCTATTTTTTCTTTCTTTCTTTCTTTTTCTAATCCTGCGAACATATGCCAGAATTTTCTAAACCAAAGAGAGATAACCTTTCTACATCATTCAAAAATGCAGTGAAGCGGTTGTCTACGCAACCAGATGACAGTGGAGGGGAGAAGGTTGATATTATAAAACCACCTGAACGATCAGAAGATGTGGTCATTAAAAAGGAAATGGTCATAAAACTAATTGAGGGGAATGAAGAGGCTTCTCTGGATGATCGCTCCATAACAATGAAAGTTCTTGCTATCCCTGTCAAGTCATACCTCTCAGAATTCAGGATGCAAACAATAGCACAATGTGAGAAGTGGCTCAGGTACTTTATCAACAAGCCTGTTAGGTTTGAACATCTTGACATCAACATAGGCATGATTACCAGCATAGATATAACCCCAGAAGGAATGTATGCAAATATGGTGGTTATGTCTGTGAACAGTGGCACAACTGAGCTTGAGAGAAAGGCCATAAAATACGTCAGAGACAATCTGATAAACAAAACTTTGTCGGAGGTGTCAGTGGCATTTCAAAGATTGTTTCCTAAAGGTGGCAGCAAGTATGCCATCAGAATTCAACCAAAGGAAATATCTGTAGTTTTTAAGGGTGCGCTTGACACGTATATCGAATACGCAGAATTTTCAGGTAAGAGCAGCATTTTCTATTTTTTTCTATTTTTTTCTATTTTTTTCTTTTTTTTAATATGTGCCACCCAAAAAAACTCTGAAAAAACGAGTATATTGTGTCACTTGTTTTTGTTCGAGGATTCATTGAAAACATCACCACTCACCTTTTTTCGCATTTACTTTTTTCTGATTGCAAACACATTGGTTTTTTTCACTTGTCAACCTCCTTCTTCTTTGAAGTCATCTTCGTTTTTTTTTCTCGAAAAGAGGTACATCACCAAGTGTGTTAAACATCTTTTATTGACTTGATTTTTTCCCTTCTATTTTTTTTTCTTTTTTTTCAAAAAGCACGCAAGAAGAAGATCTCCGATTTCGAATCTATCATGTCTGTAACACCTGCACAGAAAGAAAAAGAGGAGAAGAAGAAGGTTGCTGATGCTCCTGATATTTTCGGCGAACTGTTGACTTCAGATGTCAAGAACTCTGAAGATGGGAGTTATCAAGATCCTACAGAGGAAGCCAGAATGAAAGATATCATGATGAACATCTATGGTTTGACAGACGATTCAAAGTACTCTGCCATCCCCGCTGGAGTCAAGGAACATTTTTCCACGTACGCCGTCGAAAAGGTGGTTCCTATGATCATGCAGTTTGAAAAGTTCGCCAAGGAGAGGGATGTGCTCGAGAAAACTGTTGAGGGTGTCAAGGCAGAGTATTCCAAGCTGCAGGATGAGAACGAGATGATCGTTTCTCAGACTAACAAATTTGTTGAAAAAAGAGGTATAAAGCGACAAGCTGATGCCGAAACACCTCTTGATTGCTTCGCCGTTGTTTGTGAAATGTTGAAAAAATCTGAAAATTCCCTTGCTGCTTCCCAACAAAAAATCGGCGAACAACAAAAACAGATTTCCAGGTTGACCAACATGAGCACTGCACCCAAAAATCTTTCAAGGTTGATGAGGAGGGAAGGAAAGAGTGTTGAGCGTGATGATCAGTACGAAAAGCAGCTTGTGAAGTTTTCGTCTTCGAAGCGCAGTAGGGTCGAAGAGGAGAATGAAGATGATGATATGGGTGGAGATGATGATGATAATGGTGGCACCGAAGAGGGTTATGGCAATGAGGAAGAAGAAGAAGAGAAACAGCCTATTCAGCGTAGAAGTGCTAACAAATCCAAGTCCGTCTCTTCTGGAAATGGCAAAAAGACCAAGGAAGAGAGTAACGTGATTGATATTTCATTCACAGAGGGACTGATCAAGAAGTATCGCGAAAATGGAGGAAAAGTGAATGATGATGTTCCCATTGTTTCTCAGGATGCTCTTGAGACAGTCAAGCGAATGTTTGATCCCGAAATGCTCAAACTTTTGACTGAACCCAAAAACTTCAGGTATTCCAAAGATGATTTCAAGATTCAATCTATGAACAGGGCAAAGGGTTCTGCTGATTCCAAGGAATTTGAGTAAATCTGACCAAACACACACACACACACAAAAACAAAACGATTTTTCTTCTTCTTGTCATTTGTGTTTTCGATGGGCATTTCACACTTGTCTAATGATGCCAAACAAAAAAAAAATAAACAGCGAAAAAAATAAACCCGTGGCATTTCCTTCTCTCTTGTTCCTTTTTATTTTTTTTCAGAGGCAAGATGAACAAGAAAACAAAATCACTCAAAGATGGCAAGGTTCAAAAGTTTGCGGCACTGTCATCCAAATCAACCACACAAAGAGAATATTACTTAGAATCATCATCTGGCAACAAAGACTCTAAAAATGAACATGGTGGAAGCGAAGATGATGACTATTCTAGAAATTTTGGAAATGGATATTGTGCCGTTTCAAACATAGGATTTAGATGTCCGCCCACATTATTAGAAGAAATCATGGGGGTACATCACGATAATACAAACACTTCTATTGAAGAACAACAACAAGGCAAGTCTTCATCGCCATTGATATCTGATGTTTCTGCGAATGAAATCAAAGAAGACTGTTCTTCCAACGAATTAACACAAAAAATTGAAATGACTGCAATAGAACCTATTCTCGACAAATCAAACGCTCGCGACAAGCAAATAAAAAAGGAACCCCAAACAAAGATTGCAAAACAAAGAATCAACAAACCAAGAGCCAGCAAGGATAGAGGATTTATAAATGCTTCGTTTTTGAGAGTGTTGGCGGTGTGTTTGTCGAAAATAAAATAACAACGGGATATTTTATGGTTTTTTTTATTCGTGTCAATAAAATTCAACTTTCCCACTCCTTGTGATTGCATCAAGAGGAATAAATAATTAAATATTTCTGTTTTGTTAAGGTGAATATTGTTTTTAAAAAAACACGCACACACCCTTTCAAGAAACTGTTTTTTAAAATTTATTGAGACATGGATCACGATAAACGAGACAACGATATTGTCAGTAAGTTAAAATACCTCGACAGCATAAGTAAAAAATGCACAGCTTTTACTGGGTTTGTAGAGAATAAAACCCTTGATCTCGAAACACGTAGATTGCGTTTGTCAGTGCTTAAATCGACACAAAAGAAAATGGTTGCTGTCATCGGTGTTTTGGAATCTGATAAGACCAAAACTAATGCACAAAAGACCGAACTTCAAAAATATGGAAAAATTTTAAAAAGGCACACTGACAACATAAAACAACTGGAATCCAACATGCCCAAAAACAACAATCCTGACCAAGCAAGGGGAAATGGTGGTGGTAGTCAACAACAACACCAACAACCCCCTCAAGGAAATAAAACGACCAACACCACCATTGATTACATTGCAGCTTCTGCCGCGTTGATGTTTTTCGGAACAGTGTATTCGTTGATCGACGACGAATTCAATTTCGAGCCAAACAATGAGATGGGCAATGACATGAAAACGTATTACCAACAACTTCATGATGAGGTGATGCGTAGTGTAATTATCAAAACCCTCATAAGTGAATTGAAAGAAAAAAAACACCAACAGGATGGTGCCGTTGATAACTGGGTGAAATCCAAAACAACTTATCAGAGTTTTATCCATCTTGCAAATGAAAAAAGGGAAGCATCTGACAAAAAGTGGAATTTGACCAAGAACGGTTTTATTCTCGACGGAATGAGAAATTTGCCAAATTTGGAACACGACTTGGCATCCATTTTGAGAAAAGCTGTCACTGGGTTGGAGGAAGACGAAAAAATCAGAATTTATTTTGAGGGAGGCGATCATTTGCTAACTGCCAGTATTGACGCCAATGATGGATACAGAGTTGTGTCTGCACAGGGCGACGAACACGACATCGACGTAAAAGTAAACATCGGTGATATTCCACCCGAAAACGTCGGCGATGGGATCCATTTCAAATATAACGTGGGATCAATTGTCGACAGTGCATTCACAATCAAACAAAAAAATAAATGATCATTTATTTTTCTTTCTCAAAAAGATGATGATAATGATAATAAAAAACAACAACAACACAATTTTTAAAAAAAAATTATTTTATTGACTTCACCCATTCTTTTATTTCATCTTTCAATGTTTCGATTTCCGATATAGAATCCCGCCACCTCAAAAGATCTTCCACACAGGACGTCTTCACAATACTAGAGAACAAAGGTAAAACAGGTATGCATGTTTCTGTGTGCAGGGACAATGGCATGCGAATTAGATGACTCAAATCTTTTGTCACGGGAGAATCAAAGGTGTTTCTTGTAGCGTTAGGAAATATGGACGACCTGATGGATTCTAGAAAAATCATTCTCCTGTCTGGAGCCATGCATCTCATGAAAGGTGAAAAAATCCACAGGTGCCACCCTCTTCCGCCAGAGAAAAAGATGAAGAAGTCTTTTTCGAATTTCAATCCCCACGACTCTACTAGGAGATCTTTGGCCTTTCTTGCGGATGACAGAATGAATCGCTTATAACACAGCGTGCACACCGTCTTTTCATCTCCGCAATCACAGTAAGACATTCGAATTTCTTTGACTAAATCGTAATCTATGACAAAGGGTCTGTCGAAGGATGCATTTTCTCCATTTCTATACACAGTTTGACTGGCACAAATTTCTCCGCCACATACTCTTGTTCCGCTAACATCGAGTTGTGCAAGATTGGAAAGTTTTACGATGTTCTTTATCATGGGAAGAGATTCAAGAGAATAATTCCTTTCTCTAAACACCTTTTGTTGTTGGTGATGCTGTGAATAATACTGCAATTTATTAGCAGCTGCTTGTTCTGTTTTATCTGCAAGTGTGGTGGTAGTTGTGTGACTGAAAGACAGTTCTGTGATCAATCCATATTGATTATCATGACACGAGAAGAAGGTGCTGATCAAGAAATCAAGAACTTCATCAGTGAAAAAGATGCTGTCATAATACACTTCCCTCAGTGACGATTTTGTATAAGGAGAAAGTTTAGATGGTGTGATCAATACAACACAAGGCTTCATTATATTTTTTTTCTCTCTCTAAAGAAGAATGAAGAAGAAAAATTTGTTTGTTGTTTGGAAAAAGAAAGAAAGAAAGAAAGAAAGGGGAAAAAAATATTTTTAGTTTTTTTCTTTTTCTTTTTCTTTTTGTTTTAATTCGGAAATAAAAGTGCTCTGAATGTAGCTATTTGATCAAACGTTCTTGTCTCTGTGACACCATATATGATCATGCCTGTTAACACATAGAAGTATATTCCTGTGTGAGTGAAGTGCATTATCTCCGAAACATCCCATGGAATATTTACATTCACTTTCAAGAATACAATGCTTATATAAAATATCTGGAATGCCAGAGCCACTATTGGAAGTGAAAAATAAAGCGTGGCTTCTTTTAGAGGAAGTGTCCCGACATTGATAGCCTGAGATGGGGTGAACACGATCACAAAAGGGGAAAGTACCAAGAAACATCCAAACACAAAGCATGACATCTTATAAAATACGAGCTTCACCACCTTGCAGATGCTTTGAGTCCTTCTTCCTGATGAAAATCCAGTTCTTGTTCTTTGAAAGAGAGAGGCCTCTTTTATTCTGATTGTCTGGCAATAACAAAACAAACCACATCCAAAAATGAAAAGGCCGATACTCGGAGCTGGATTGTCTATGTATCCTAACCCAGAAGATGCAAGGACGAATAGTGTGGTGAATCCCGATAATCCACCACTCACCATGGTAGCATGAAATCCTAGCCTTCTCCCTTGTCTTGTCACCCATAGCATTATCAAACTTACAGCCTTGAATAACCACGAGGCTACTAACATTGAAATGAGAGCAGCCCCAAATGAAAATGTTGGACCCTCAGCATAGATGGTTTCTGTGTTGTGTGATTTTATAGAACTGATTTTGAGTGGTATCATGAAACTTATGGTGGCCATATCGCTGTAATAAACGGATGTCATGATTATAGCAAATGTGTCAAAGAAAATCAACACCAGGGTGAAAGTGGTGAACAGGTACATCTTTGTCATTTTAACTGGCAAAGAAGAAGAAGAAGAGATCCTTCGTGTATGTTGCGTGCCATTAGAAACATCATCATCTTCTATCTCATCTTCAGATGTGACCACTGTCGTGTTTCCTCTTCGCTTCTTTGTAGTATCCATTTTTCTTCTTCTTCTTCTTCCTATCTATCTCCAAAAATAACAACCAAAAATCACAATATCAAGAAGGGAGAGTGTTGTGTGTTGTTGTTATAGCCTTTTTATTATTATTATTATCATCATACACACACACAATCCATCCATCATTTTTTTTTGGTTTTCTTTCGAAATAAAAAATAAAAAAGCATCAGTCTTCTTGGTCATCAGAGTCTTCGTGATCAGTAAAGATTGGACTGTCATTGTTGTCAGCGGCCCCTTCTTTCACGAATTCATATTCGCTGTCATCACCATCTTCGTCTTTTGTGGTTCTGTAATCATCCCTGTAAATTTGTTCTTCTGGTGTTGTGACATCTTGTACGGAAGAAGCTGGCGAGTTTGGCTCGATGGTCACTACAACACTTTCTTCTTTTTCCCTTTCCTTTTCTTTTTCTTCTTCCTTTTCCTTTTCCTTTTCCTCTTTCTTCTCTTTTTCTTTTTCTTTTCCCTTTCCTTTGCCAATAGTCAAAACTTTCAAAGTCCCCATATCAACACTTCCCATGTTTTTGCTGTACTGTAAAAAGTTTCTGTGAAACAGCATGGGATACGACCCAGCTATCAAAACTTTCATCTGTGCTGTTTGTGGCAATAGAGTTTTTGATGACATCTTGCAAGAAAGAAGAAGAAGAAGAAAGGGGGAAAAGGAGAAAGAATGGGTTTTCTTAGTTATAAAAATAGAAATTTATTCTTATTCTGCGCAAGTGACAAATTAAAAAAACTAAAAAAATAGAATGTGAGAAAGAGAGGAAAAATGTGTACGTGTGCGTGTTTTTATTCTTTAATCCCGAGAGCCTTCTTGCTGAGTTCTGTGGTTTTGTGAAGGAATTGGGTCACTGCACGCTTATGTCTTGTGAAGCATGCCACTGATTCGTCCTCGCCATCACCACCCTCGAACTTTGACTCTTCGCGTCGTTTGCAATGTTTGCAATCGTGAACAAGGATGCAATCCTTTTTGTTCTTGAGAGACACGAACATGATTATGACAGAGATAACAAGCAAAAACACCGCATAAGAAGCAGATGACTTCCAAGCAACTGGGTACATGTATTCGTTGTTCAGCATGATCTGTTCCTGTCCAATGGTGTATCCGATGAACAACCACGACATGATCATACCATAAAGCCACTTCTTCGCAATAATCACATCAATGAAAAATGTTCCGAGGAAGATAAACACACCGACGAGTATGGCATACAAAATATCGGGACTCATTCCAAGACTCTCTGAGGTGAATTTTGCAGCGAAGAAGAGACTGGCAAACACCTGGAGAAAGTGATAAGCCTTCAGTGCAATAGGGGGGATGATAAAGGAAAATTGTTCAATGCCACTGAGGAAGTAAATCCACCTCTTCTCAGAAGAATATTTCTTGTTAGCGACCTCCCTTCCTTTTCTCATGGTATTCCAGATGTACTTGAACTCGTGTGAGTCAGCGAGCATGCCAATGAACATGAAAGATCCAATGTTGAATCCAAAATAAAACCAGGGGCTGTAGTTAAAATACAACAAGGTCTCGCCAACTATGCTACAGGAAAAGTAAAAGAACAGTTGAATGCCACCCTGGGCGAAATTTGACTGGTGGAGAGTCACTGCCACGTCCTTTTTGTTCATGCAACACAACATGAACCATGAAACGCACATGTCAAGGAAAAGTCCAAACTTTCCAAGGAAGAGTATCACTGCTGTGAAAGTCACAAGACATGTCATAACAGATGGATACAGCGCCCTGATAGAATCCTCGCTTTCTGGAAGGTGCCCAACAAGTGCTGCCAATTCTATAGCAGAGAGGCCCCAGAACAAGATGGAGTTAAACACGACTGCCACCCAGAAGATTATTTTCTTTGTCTTGGCCTTTTCATCAGAAATGACATGCATAGAACAACATCCACAATCCTTGTCGCTGTTTGTTCCCTCCCTGAGTGAGCTGTCAGAACCAACATCCTTTTCATGGTCTGTTTTAGTTGTTGGTGGAGCTGAACTCCCTTTCTTTGGCGACATTTTTTTTTCAAATAAAAACCCAACTCAAAATGTTTTCCTTTGTGATTTCAAAAAAATATAAAAAAGTGTGTGTATGTGTGTATGTGAACTTGCAATATTAAAAAGATGGCATGTTGTACTTTTACATTATTTCATTAATTTTTCTTTCTTTCTTTTTTTTCCTGTTTAGAATCTAGAGAACATAACACAACATGTGTTACGATTCATCATCACAGAGAAGATATAACAATGTCTGTTCAAAAAAAATAAAATAAAATGTGTACATAGCAAAAAGAAGAAGAATAAAATATTTTTTTTTCCTTCAAGATTCTGTTTCTGCCTTTCTCATTCTTTCAATGATATTCGATAAACTTTCTTGATAAGTAGTCGACATGTCTGTTTTTACCACATAACACCAGAGCGAATAGGCAGTTGCTATAGAAAGATCGTCATTATCTATAACATCGTCTCCGCTACCTCTGTTTTTGTTTTTTCCCATGATTTTTTTGTCTTTCAGAACCACATTGTTGAGATTATCCTCTAAAATACTTCGCACCAACTGTTTATTGTTTTGCATTCTGAATCCATTGTAATTCAAGCTCAAGTTTGTCTGACACTCTATGTCTGGACTCAGGCAGAGCATTCCCATGTTTATTTTCTCTGCCATGTAAGTAAACATGGATGATTTTAAAGAATTTGTGGGATTCATTCCAAGCCCTCCCATGGTATCAGGATTTCCCTTTTTGACAAAGTAAGTGTTTTCATGGTTTCTGAACAAGTTTGCGATGCACTGCATCGTTCCCAGGGGTTTGTTTTCACAACATATCACTATCTTGTTTTTAGGGAATGCTTTCTTGATATATGTTATGAAGTGCATAACTCCCTCTGCTGTTTTAGCATCGATGTCTTCTCTGACATCATATACAGATATGCAATGTATCTATCATGATAATAACAAAAAAAAGAAAACAAAAGGGATGAGAATAATCAAATACTTTTTTTTTCTTGCAAGCATCGTTTCCTCCAAAAAATGAAGCTCATAAAAACGGGGTGCTTCTTCTATGATCGAAATAACGAAAAGATATTTTTCAACAGGAAGAAATTAGACGAGGATGATCTCCTCGCACCAGACAGTCTTTACTACGACCCAGAAGATGTGTGTTGGACAACACGCTTGTATTTTCACCCACTCAGTATGATAAAACTGTTCTCTGCCATGGTTGATAATTTTGAGTGTCATTCAAAACAGATGGAGTACCTTGAAGTTTCTCCCACAAACCCATGCGTGTCAGGTTCAATGCTTCTCCCCTCCACAGAACACGCTGTTGCTTCCATGAGACATTCAATAAAAACAAGAGACCCCCTATTCATTCAAGTGTGGATTCTTTATCTCTTTGTTTATTTCCCTCCAGCAAGAGGTGTTCTTTCAGTGATTTCAAATCAGGCGGTCTTCTTTTTGTCAGATGCTTACCTCAAAATGAGGTTCTGTGTTTTGTTTTCTTCCCCGGCAAAAAGTGGAAAGATGGAAGAGTGGGTATCGACATGGACTTATGCCACTTTACAACCTATGATCATGCGCTCTTATCATTTGATGTGGCTGACAACACACCCAACACTCAAAGATCATTATTTTTTGACAGAAACGACTGATTATGGTGAAGATTCCACCATGCTGGGTAACGAGTGGAGACCACAGACATACGGAGAGTGGGAATCATTTACACTTCCTGGCTGTGTTGCGGATTTAGGGAGAGAGTTAAAAAAAGATTTCATGCCTGTGATTTTGAGCATGTGTGTCAATGAAAAAGACGAAAAACTTGTGTACCCACTCTTTTGCAACCTTACAGTGTCGATGATACCTCCCATAACAGGTTTTATAAACATCTTGACTACAGTTTTCATCACGCACTCTTTTGCACGAAGAAAAACAGACAGTCATGAAAAAGGCGAAGATGATGACAATGAAGAAGATGAATGTTGTGACGTCGACAAGTATTATGGAATCGATGATGAAGAATGCTCTGAAGTTTTTGATAGTGGAGATGATGAATGAACGAATGATTTGCAAACACGGGAAGATAAATAAAATAAAAATAAAATAAAAATAAAAATAAAATAAATTTTTTTAGTCCTTACCATAAACATTTTGTACTCACTCATGTATGAAGTACATACACAAGCCATGTAACTGGCACCACCTCCACTAGGATCTATCCCAACATGTATATCATCCTTTTCCAAAACCTTGAATTTAAATCCATTTCTGTTGACCAGTTGATCATGAGTCACAAATCTGGTTGCCTCTGCGACTAATTTTCTGTTAAAGTAGGCATAAGTGTCATGTTTCACATAAGACATGAGCTCTGTCTGATACGCATACAAATCACCCACGGCTTCATAAAGAATTTTGACTTGACCTTCCTTTTCTGCACTCTTGAAATAAGGTGACCATTGGCACATGTGTCTGCACTTCATCATCAAGTCATCTGACAACAAGGCACATTTAGGACAAACTCTGCTCATTCTCATGAAAGAGTAGGCATCTTGTTTCTCTTCCTTGTATCTCTTCTCAAGTAATCCCATGATACCTCCATCATAATCTGTAGAAATGAGCCACGCACAGACATTTGGAGATGAAAGCATGGGAAAATATGTTCCCGTGAAAGCCTTCTTTTCGATCCATCCAGATTCATCGAATATCTTGAGGAAAGTACCATCTCCTCGTTGAGTCTAATAAAAAAAAGAAAGAGAGAGAGAGAGAGAGAGAGAGAGAGAGAGAGAGAGAGAGAGAGAGAGAAAAGTTAGCAACGATCCTAAATTTTTATGATGACTACAGTGCATCCTTGGGAGAGAGGTGATGATGATGATGATGATTGCGCTTGCTTGATTTCTAAAAACATACAAGATTTTTTTTTCTTCTTCCGCAGAAAATAGAAGAAGGAAAGAAAAACAGTGATGATTTCGAAGTTTTTTCTTTCTTTCTTTCTTTCTTTGACAACAACAAAAAAAACAAAAACATTTTTTGAATAGTGTGTATATTTTTTCTTGTGCGTGTGTATGTGCATCCATCAACTTTCATCTTGTTGGTTGTCATACTCGCCATCTTCGTTTTCCTCCTCGTCGTCATCATCGTTTCCGAAAAGTTCCATTTGTTCCTTAGAAGATGCCGAGTTCTTGTTCTTTCTCTTGCCACCCCCGTTTTTGTTCTTTCTGTTTGAAGAAGTGGTAGATGACGACGAGTCCAACTTGTTCTGTGACCTTGAGATGATGTTAACTAGCAACGTCTCCGTGTCAGCCGAAGTACTAGACAGGTGTTGAGATTTGGAGTTCTTGAGGATGACGACACCAGGGATGAGCTTCTGGAAAAGGGTGATCTCCTGCTTGTTGAATGTAGATCCGTTGTTGTCTATCTCTGTGAGGATGGCATGGAATGGTTCCGTAATCTTCTCGGTCGCAGGATCAGTTCTCACAAAATTCTTTTCTGTCAAAGGACTTGCGCTCTGGCCTGTAAAGCTGGTGAGGACTTCTGATACGAGCATAGAAACATCCACGTCACCTACAGTTGTAGGAACGATGTAGTCTGGGAAAGAATTCTGGGCACTCTTGATCTTCCGAAGTAGCTTTTTGTCTGACGCACAGGAGATGGCGTAGATGATAAGTGATACCAGCGGTGCGTACTTTTGTAAATCAAACCCCTCTGAAGTGTTGCCGTGGATCTCCTCTGTCTTCTTCTCGACATCGAGTCTGATCTTTTTGTTGAGACCCGGACAATTCTTCAGCAGTGAACCTGGAGTAGTTGGTGATGATGATGATGTTGAAGAAGACGGAGATGATGACGAACCAAGAGCATCGTCTGCTTTCCTTTTATGAATGGTGGGATGAGTGGTAGTCATATCTCTTTTTTTATCGCTCGAAAAAGAGAAATGAGTTGCGAATGTTCAGAATAAATGAAGAGATAGAAGAAAAAGGAAGGCGCGGCCACACTTGAATAAAAATATGTGTATGATGACGATGATGACGAGAAAAAGGGGGAGAGAGGATGATTTCCCTTTCTTCTCTCTATCTCTCGAATGCTCCGCCAACTTTTGCTTTTTATCGAAAGAAAAATCATAACCACTCCTAGATATGGTTATGATTATTTTCTTTGGTTTGCTCGATTTGTTGTGGAGCCATTTTGGTTTATTTTTATCTTCGGGGATTTTTATTTTTTTTCTTCTTCTTCTCTCAAGACAACCCATCCTGTGTTTCTGCGGATAGGATGTCATCTTCTTCATGAGTGGTCGATGTAACCGCATTGATCGTGGTTTCAATTTCTGAAGTAAGGTTGTCCTCTGTAGTTGTAGTATGGGGAACAATCCAGGCATCGCTGTTGTTGTTTCTGCTGTTGCTGTTGTTCCTGTCGTTGTAATGGCGATGGTTGTTTTGCCTGTAGTTTTCCCTGGGGCGATGGTTATGATGATGATGATCGTTTCGGTTTCTTGTCCACGGAGCTGAAGATGTGGTGGCAGTATTGCTGTTGTTGAACGGGCGCTGTTGACGAGGATGTTGAAGAGGAGAAACCGCCTGTTGGCCACCAAAAGCGTACGGGTAAGCAGCAAATGCACCTGCCCAAGAGGAATAGTTTGGAATACATAATCTTGGATCGAAGACCCCTCCATCGATGCTTGAGTTGTAGTCGGTGTAAACTGCCTGTGCTGTTTTCCTTTTGCCGTCATCTCTTCTTGTCCTGCTGCTGTCGTTGTCACTGCGACGAGGAGAAGGTGTTCTCGATCCTGAAGATGAACGAGAGCGAGACCTTGACCTGGATCTTGATCTTGAGGCAGAACGACGACGACTCCTCGAACGATCTCTTGTCCTGGAAGCGCTTCTCGATCTCCGCCTTGATGTTCTTTCATGGGGACTCTTAGACCTTGACCTCGAGCGAGGAGGGGATAACACGGCAGAAGATGAAGAGTCTGCTGGTGGCGGTACCGGTGATATAGATCTTGAGCGTTTCCTGTTTGTGTACTGGTTGTTGTTGTTGTTGTTGTTGTTGTTGTACTGTCTTTGGTACCCGCCTCTCTTGTTTCCTGCGAAGCGAGAAGTATCTTGTTGTGGCTGTGGGATGTTAGGTTCCCTGCGGCTGCAAACATTCTTGAAGTAGATGTTGTAGATCAGTACAGAATCCATGAAGTTGGCAGGATCCAAGCGCATGCTAGATTTCCACGAGTCGTACTCGATAGGATATCCCATGCACGTCTTTGAGGTGGCCTTGTCTGATTCGGAATCATCGGTCCAGATGAGATCCTCTGGTACGACGGACCTGACCATGGCAGATATTTCTGCAATTTCCTCCTCGGTCAGCTTGTTGTAGAAGGTCGGGTCTGTTGTAACTGAGTGGTAAACAGAGTTCAGGAACCCAAAGACGATGCAGTAAAATCTCTGGTTGTGGCTGATGCTGGTGTTGTGGATGTTGCACGAGTCGGCGTGAGGACTGTGCTCAGGGAGGAAGTCCTTGTCATTCTCTGAAAACGAGTGGGTGTCCTGGTAGGGGATGGAGATGTGCATCTTCTTTGTACGGAGCATGTAAAAATGCGACTTGTCACTAACTGGAGAAGGCAAAACAAGAAAGTCGTTGTTCTTGGCAAACTTATCAAGTGAGATGCACACCGACTTGACAGACAACATGTTCATAAAATATTTAAGATCGCCACCACAACAACATTCCGTGATTTGATGAAGAGTCATCGCAATGGCGAAACGAAGGTCTGATCCTAAATTCCTTGCATTTTTCTGATCCGTCTTCTCGAAGTGAGTGTAAAGAGAAAAGCTCGACTTCTTGGTCTCGAATGTGAGGGCGAAGAAAGGTGACATGCTCTTATAAGACCCGGGAGCACCGCTCAATTCGACTCTAGGCAAAGCATCTCCGCCGCCACCACCACCATTTCCTCCGCGAAAATCGTTTGTCCTTGATTTGTTTTGGTGCTTGGTGTGGGGATTTCCAGCAGAAGCGAGGAGTTGGTCAAATAAGTTGAACTCTTGAAAGGTGTCAAATTTCATGAGAGTAAATCCTAAAAAGGGACTGAAACATGGGAAACGATCGACTTTCACAGACGACAAAGACACAAACTCCTTTTCGGCGATGTGACGCTTTCTGGAAATGACCGACATGAATTGAAGCTCTCTGAGAGCATGAAAGGAATCTTCAAAATAAAAAATCTTTGTGAAAGTGTCGAGATTGAAACCAGTGATGGCACGAGAACCATTTCTCCTAACAAGAGATGCATCAAGCATTCGATCGACAACCCATTTCTGAGTTACGACAACATCAGAATCACCCTCGTTCATTTTTTGGATAGGAGAAAGAGTGGAGTTTTTTTGGGGGTGCTGGTTGAAAAAAATAGAGAAATGCGGGGTCGGAGTTTTTTGTTTTTTGAAAAAAAAGAAGGTGAATGAAGAATAAAGAAGAAACTTGGCGAGTTATAAATGAATTTATTTGGTTATGATTTTTTTTTCTTTCTTTGAAATGCAACAACAACAACAATTAGAAATGGTTATGATTTTTTATTTTCTTTTTTTATTTTTAGATAATCAGGGGTAGAATCAATGACAAGGGGGGTTGTTCACTTCAGAAATAGTGTCTGTTAGTGTTAGGGGTAAAATCATCTTCTTCGTCATACTGTGGCTGCCAGTGTGGGTAATCATCATCATCATCGTAGTCATGTGGCTGTGCTTGTTCCTCGTATTCTTCCTGTTCGGACTCATCAGTCGAAGATCCATTGTCATGGAATGCTTGTGTTTGTATACGATGTTCATCATCCGAACCATCGACTTCTTGAAGAGAAATGACTGTCGGTGATTGAATTTTCTCGGGTCTTGAGTCATTGACATCGATTTTCACCCTCTTTCTGATCAAATCACTTATTTCCAAGTCCTCGTCGTCATCATTGAATCCCAAAAGATTTCTAGGGGGTAGTGGAAACCTCGAAGAAGAAGAAGAAGAAGACGGCGATGATGAAGAAGAAGAAGAAACCCCCCAGGGCTGTGAATATTGCGTTTGGTTTTGGTCAGGACTCGCTTCTCTTTCATCGTCAGTCTCAGAAGTATCACTGTCTTCGTATGTAAGATCATTTATATGAATTGGACTGGTCCCAATGGAAGAATATCCTTCATCTTTGTTCTCTTCGTCTTCATCACTACTGAAATGCAGCGGGGGTTGATATGCATGTTCTTCTTCTCCATCTGAAACATTATCATCTGGATGAACTTGGCCATTTCTCCAAGGAATATCGTCTTCATCGCTGCCGAAATCCATTTGAGGTTGAGATGCTTCATCTTCATCAGGCATTTCAAGTTCGTGTTTGGGTGGTGTTTCTGGAACAAGCTCGATGTCATCATCCTCCCCATCATCTGTTTCATCATCATTTTCTTTGTCGCTGTTTAACGGAGAAGAGAATAACAATGGGGATATAGTTCTTGGTGGCGATGATGATATCGGAACAAGATAATCCAAGTGTCTCGGGCTTAATGTCGAAGTTGCAGAAATTGGCACGAACGTGGAAGAGAGTATGGGTAAAACACTTTTCATCTCCCTTTCAGTGATTGGGATACCAATTTGAATTCCGAATATAGTTTCAGCTGCCAAAAACATGACATTGCTCCGTTTATTTTGCCATGCTTCTTCCAAATTTTCGTATTCTTCTTTGAGCTTGTTCATTATCTGTGCTGTTGTTCCACGAGACCACACTTCATAATTTGCAGCCGATGACACAAAAGTATCCGGACTCTTTCGCATTTCCAGAATCAGCTTTTTGAAAAAGTCAGACATGGTCTGGTGATGGGGAGAGGTTTTTTGAAGCAGAGAACAAAGACAACTGAAAGAAAAAAACTTGTTTTTAAACAGTCATTACTTTATTTTTTTTTGTTGTTATACATTCAAGAAGAGGAAGAAGATGATGATGATGGTGATGAAATAAGAGAACACGACTCGCGATCTATCATGTAAAGTTCTGAAAAGGCCACATCGACCTCCATCATGTGCTGGGACATTTCAAAATGGTTGATTTGTGCTGACCTGATCCTAGAAAGAGTGTTAATTCCTTTGATCGTGACGTTTCGAATGAGTGCTATTGATTTGAAGTGAGAGATGGCGTTTGCAGTAGATGACCCAAATTGAAGAGGAAGACAGATAGACCAGTTGCGTTGGGCCATGTAAATTTCTTTATCCGACTTGAGCATGATGGATTTTACGGCACACGCCATATCAATCCAAGTCACATCAGAGCAAGGGTAGCATTCCGTGTTGCCTCTTTCGGTTTGATGCCAAACGAGAATGTCGTTTACTAGCTGCCTAAGAACGAGTTTTTGAAATTGAGATAATTGCAACCAAAAACTATCAGAAAATTCGTGCAACGGAAGATTTGGATCCAAGTTCAAACAATCATAAACATTAATCGCTTCAGAAAAAATGATATCGTCCATTTTAGGTTTCCTAACAGTGAGGCTTTCTAAAAGGTCTGGCGCCAACTCGTGAGATTCTAATAACGATGATGATTCATCATCGTTTATCCACGAATCATTGGAAAAATCCCCCTCTCCAGAAAGCATCTCGTGGAGAAAGAGAAGATCATCTGTAAATTTGAACTCGTTGGACATTGAATCTAAACATAAAAAATTCAAGGACAGTGTTTAAAATAGGGAGAAAAATGAGGAGGAAAGAAAGAGGGAAAAATGGACCAAATACCTATTTTTTATTAATTGTTTATTTTTTTATTTTTTTATTTTTCCTTTGGTTATGATTTTCTGAAACTTGGTCATGATTTTTTGATTCCCACTTGGCATCCCCATGTTATTTTTTTATCATGGTTATGATTTTTAATTTTTTTAAAAAAGGGGGGTGTGCGAAATCTTCTCACCGTGTGCATACCCTCCCTCAAAATCATTAATAATATTCGTTGACATTCATAGAAACTTGATTCCTGGAAAACGTCGGAAAAGGTTTTTTGTTTATTTTTTCTGTTTTCTCTTTTGGTGTCATAATAAATCCGAATAAAGCACCATAACAGCATGTCTTCAGCAACAGACAGCCTGATCATAGACAGAGACAAGTTTATCAAATTCCTGAAGGCGTGTCACGAAAAACCTCCAGCGAAAGAAAAAAGAAAAGGGAAAAATGATCAAGGTGACGAAGATGACGAAGAAGAAGAGGAAGAACATCAAGAAAAAAGTGTCCCTACTGCGCTTATGACAACACAGAAAAAGACATCCAAGTTAGTGGCTGAAAGGAAAGTCAAAGAGGCTCTTGCCAAGGACGAAAGAGCGAAAATGAAAACAGCACTGGTTTCTTTACTTGGAACCAACATGGCAGAACTGTGTGCACTTTCAGGAAATCCGATAACAGTCATGGCAAAGCTGGGTCCCAGGGAAAATACAGAAGACATGTCTCGGCTTTTAAAAGGGGGGTTTAATTCTGTTGAATACTTCAAAAACATCGATGCCGTGTGTTCAATAATCTTCCAGGAAATAATCGATGGCCTTGCTAAAGATGGAAAAACAGACAAGGTATTGAAAATGTCAGAGCTTCATCATCGCTTTAAGGCAGCCCAGATAGCTTCTGTTTTCGTCAAAGAGTATGTTGTCAATAGCCTCCCGGGATCACCAGCTGATTTTGCAGCAAAACAGAAACAGTTACAATTCAACAATTACATGACACTGTATTCGATCAAAATTCCAGTACTATCATACATATCCTACATGTCAGAGAGTGTCGATGTTTACGAACGCAGAATAATTGCCCCAATTGCTAAATTGTTGAAGGGGATATCAAATGTCTGCGGGAAATTCAAAGAAGATAAGAAGATCTCTTTGCCCTTTTCTTCTTCTTCTTCTTCTTCTTCGGACCAGGAAGATGGCAAACCAGAGGAAGAAGAGGAAGAGGAAGAAGATGTAGACCTGTCTAGCGCTTTGGGCATGTTCATAACTGGACTCGAAAGATGTAAAACCGCCTCCCCAGGAGTGATAACAAGAGATTTGGATGACTTGATTCAAGAACTGAATACTGAAAAGATTGGTGCAGTTGTCACACAAGAATCCATTTACATGAATACATATGGAACAAGAACCACTCTCTCTGGAAAAATAAACAGGGGTGTGAACAGAGCCATTTCTAAAATAGAAGCGATGCCAACCAGGTCAGCTGAAACATCCAGGATTGTTACGATGTTAAAATCAACATGTTCAGAATTCAAGAACAACATGGAATCTTTAGTGTTTGACTCAGTGAAGATAAAACAAGAACCTGGTGCACCACTGTTAAACACAAAGGAATCAAAGGTGAGTGCATGGGAAGCCAAAGCAAATGAATTTTCGGATCCTTTCAGTGGTTCGTTCAAAGATGCGACGCTTGAAATGAAAGAATCCGTTTCAAGTGATGATTATAGCATGAACGACAAGTGCAACGAAATAAATGCCGGTTTGATAGCTGTGTATAACGAATGCCAAATAGACACCATTCTTTCAAATGTTAATACACAGAGGGCATTTATTGACATGATGCTTGCAGAGAATGCCACAAATGCCAGTCTTTTGGTCAATGCAACCACGATTCACAGAGATGCTCGCAAATCATTTGATGACGAGAACTTTAGTTTTGCGAAGAAAATTTCTAAACTTCTTTCCTATGTACAGTCTGATATGGACGCACACTCCACGTTTTTTAGCAAGGCCAGCATTCGCTTGAAGTTGATGATAAACAAGGCTACCTCACTCATCAAGACGAAAGACGAAGTTGATTTGTCTAAACTCGACAAGCTTGATAACATCACAAGGTGTTTCAACATTGTTTTTTTGACCAGCGACAATGAAAATAGTGGTGACGAGGCAATGTTCTTGTCTTCCACCAACAGCGAAAATATGGATGACAGCGTCATTAAAAAGGAAGATGAAGAGGAAGAAAAAGAAAACGATGACGATGATGACTTTTCAACAGAACAAGAAGACAGTGAAGATGACGAAGAGGAAATGAACGAATTTGACAGCAATGAAAACACAAACAGGAAGAGTATACTTTCTATCTACCAAGCAGCTTTTAAAGTTCTCGCGTCTACCACCACAAAAGAGCGAACCAGGATAGAGGCCAGAATAAAAATGATGGACGAAACAAAAGCAGCTATCCTCGAAATCATCGCCAAATACAAAAACATTTCAGATGATGTGGTATTTCCCTTTGTCGACAACTACTTTCTCGGAGCAACAAAATACCTGAACTTTGTGAGTGTTCTGATTAACACCAAAGATAGACAAGCAGCTTTCATCGCATTCATGAAATCACTTCAAAATTCATCTGAAAGTTTGAAAAGGGAAATCAAGAACATATCTTCGACAAAGGATCTCGTTTCCAGGTCTACACAGGGTGCAAAGAAAAAGCTAAACGCTCTTCGGGCTTTTCTTCAAAACAATATTGAAAAGGAACTGAAAGACAAAATATCTGCAACCGCCAAACACAAGACATTGCTTAGAAAACATGCGAAGGAAATAAGAGATGATGACAAACACGAGAACATCGACAAAATCTTTTCTGAGTTGGGCGCGGAAGAAATGAATTCGTTGAATTTTCAACAAATGCTGGTGACTTCCATCAACGCCAGATTGAATCAATTTTCCAATGACTTTGATGCCCTTGTCGATGAACTTGAAAGCATCACCAGTATATCGCTTGCAGATGATCAGAGATTGACAAATGTTCTCTGGTTGCTAAAAAAGATAAAAGGCACATCAAGCTACTTCATGGAAGGTTTATTCGAGGGGAGAGTGTTTGAGCGTGCATTTGAAACTTACCTCGGAAACAGCAAAGATGTCATAGATACTGATGTATTCAATGATGACGAGGAGGCTCATTCACTAAACACGGATGATTTGTCAGACATCACAACCTTGGCAGAGAAAATCGGGAGAAGAGATGGTTTCAAGAATGCCTTGACAGAAATCATAAAGTTCAAATCCATTACTACTTTCTTGGACATGGAGGACAACAAGCAGCCATCATCAGACGATTCCAAACTATCAGATGTGTTTCGGAGCTTTATTAAAGGAACTGACACCAAGACGTATGAAATAGTAATCTCTGAAAGAAAAGAATTGACAACTTGTGCAGAACAATCCAAAACTTCGTATACTATCATCAAGACAAATGCATTTTATAATGATGACACGACCGAAGAGAACAGCAGGACGATGTCAGCTCCTGTTTTGTCAGCCTCGCTTGCCACAAGACTTTTTACATTTAATGTGTACGGTACAAATGGAGATTACAGTGACAACAAGGAATTCAGGAAGCAATACCAAAATTATTATCTGAAACTTGCTGGAATAAATACGATACCTTCCAAACAAACCCCACTGAAAGAAAAAGACACAAAAACTTTGTGCACTATGTCTGCATCCGCAATACTCACAGAGCAAGCATTGAAAGGTATACCACCCCTTTACTGGATTTCTTATCTTGACAAGGGCGATGTACCAATTACATCTCAAGAAATTTTCATGCAACTTCATTCCTCTGTCATGAGTCGTGATTTTGAAAAGATAAGTACAGTGCTTGACCGCATTTCTGAAGTTTCTATCCACCAGTCGTTACCTTACAATGAATTTAACTGCATGTTTGTTGTTTTGAGAGCATACATCACACTTCTTAAGGTTGTATACACAAGAAATCGCGATTCAAAGATCGATATTTTACAATACAACCTCCAGGGTCACTATGTCTATTCGTCTGATGCCTCCAACAACAAGAAAATAGCACTGATGTTTGGTCACGATCCTTACACCGACACAAAATCTGGTGAGGGTATACTTTCAGCGGATGTTCCTGGAAACAAAGAAGCGAATGTTTTGTTCCAGCTTTGGTATTCTATGTACGTGAAAGATTCCTCAATCCTGTGTAATGTGGTCGAAAACGAAGAGTTCGGTGATGCCGTTGCTTTGTCTCTTGCGGAAAACATCAGTCCTGGCTTCCAGAGTGTGATTAAGTTCAACGAGATCCTCTTCTCAAACAGGAAGGCATTTTTCAATGGGCATTGGTTCAACAGGCAGTTTAATGGATTGCGTGCCAGGAGAAATAGGGATTCTCCACCAGAAAATTTCTTGTCGAAAATAAAACGCATTGCCACCATCCAAAAACTTGCTTGGGTATCTTGTGCTTCTACAGCAGCCAGGATGTCTTATATCATAGGAAATGAACTCATAGGCCACCAAACCCAGGGCGAATCAGTATCATACTACACAAAGCTCGCCAGTATGTTTTTCTTGTCAGAATTTAACTTCAGTACGTCTTCAGTTTATGGATCAAGTTCCCTTATGAAAAACGAGATGGTGTTGTCTGATAATACTAGCGAATCGTATCATGAGATAATGGAGGCAGAGATTTTACAAGAGAGATACAGAGCAAACAGAGTTTCTAGGTTACTTGCACATAAAGACACAGCAGTCACAGCTTTGTCGAGGTTGGGACCTATCTTGTGGACTGCGACACCAGATGGCAAGCAATCTTTTTCGAATAAGCAAAAACGAGCATCAGAAGAAGCAGAATTCATGAGTGGATTTTCTGTTTCTGGGCAGGTCAGTGATACACAGATTGATTACCTAGAAAACATTTTGAATAATCTCGGGCCGTATGCCCTCAAGGCTTATACTAGGCTATTGGTTAATGTGCCCACAGATCAGATTCGCGCAGAACAATCATCAGCTTCGATGACTTTGCAATTGCTTGCAAATGATTGTGGAAAAAATAGGGAAAAGGAAGAGTATTTCATCTCCGGTGCAATGTTGTCGTTGTTCAAAACTGGAAAGCTGCCTTCACCAAGGATAGTAGATGTCGTTACCTCTATCTCAAAAAATGTCGAATACCTGTCATCTCACACATTCATAAAATACTTCAGGATGATCAAACAGCTTTGCTCGAGCAAATTCATAGTCGAGGGAAATGAACTTTCTGATGTCATTGATGATCTCGTTGCTTTGAAATCACAAAACATTTCTCAAACTTTCAATGATTCTCACAAAAACTACGCAAGTACTTTGCACACCCTTTTCAAAATCATCGACAGAGACAATTCACAAAAAAATATGGCATGCATCAAACATTTTTTGACTGATGTGCTTGTGCCATACACAGAAAACACAGTTTTTATGGACAGTGAGATTTCCCCATGCTTCGTTTCAAACTCGCAGTTGTTGCTTTTGCCAGAAACCAAACTCAAATTGTTAACTTGCATGCTCTTGGGTAAATTTGCCGGTGGACAAGGTATCGGGATATGGTCTCCCCATGCTACTGTCACGACTTCTAACGAAATGAAAAAGTTGGTATCAAAGACATTGACTCTTTGCAAATCAAGCGTTGGCATTTTTCACATCTTGTGCAAGCATCATATAGTTGACATGGACACAGAGATACTCACAACTTACCTTCAAGATGTGGCCATTTCTGAAGGTCGCAGAGAAGCCATCAAAGAAAATGTCACAGGGTTGCAATATCTCGTATCCTTTTTGTCAGGATTGAAAGAAGTTGAAAAGGACGACCAGCTCAAAAACAAAAAAGTGAAGGACGATTACATTGACACCCTTGAACAGCAACAACAACAGAAACCACTACCACCACCTCCACAGGAAAGAAATGGGAAGAACAACAAAAACAAAGGGAAGACCAACAAAAAATCAGCAGACAATTTCATTGATGAAGATGAAGAGGAAAACAGCGATGACAGCTTCTTTGACGGAAGTGATGGTTCTGGATATTCCTCTTCTGGTTCAAGTGATAGTGAAGAAGACGATGATATGGATAAAGAAAATCGCACTGGTGGTAGTGGCGGAAATGAAGAAGATCAGATTTTGTCTGACGAAAGACTCACTGAATGGAAAAAGCAGTTTGATCTGGGCGTCGTTGTTAAAAACAAGGACAAAAAACCCCAAAAGAAAAAGATAGATAACATTCTCGATCATCATTCTACAAAAACACTGGTTACCACCGCAGCATTCATCAAGCTGATCCTTCTTGATACCAAGGATGTGAATGATTATACTTTCAGAAAAAGAGATGCGACGGTGGCAGAGATCACATCTGGAATCGAAGGTGGCGAAAGCAGTGGAAGCAAAAGAAAGGACAGAGAAAATGGCGACGACAAAGGAAAGGTGTCAAAGTATAAAATGTCAGACGAGATAGAAGAAGATGATGCAGACGGAGAAGAAAAGCCAACCAAGAAGGCAAAGATGGACTCTACCGAAGGCAAGGACAAGAAAAAGAAAAAAGAAAAGAAACCTGCTGATCCCATTGACATAACACCTGGAAATAGCAACGATGACGAGTTTCTTGCTAGAGAGTCTGAGAAAAAGAAAAAGAGAATTGCAGATGCTGAACTGAGATTACAAAAGGAAAGGGAAGAACTCAGAATCGCAAACGAAAAAAAGAAAGCGGAAACTGACAAGCATCACATCGAAATTGTGAAATATACCCGTGGTGTGTTCAAGGTTATCCTGGACATCATGGAGTCTTACATCGCCGCCAGAAACCTTGGGATGAGTGACATCCCAGTGAGTGAAATAGATCTCAAGGTTGTCTTGTCTAACAAAGTCATACCCAGTGACCACATGAAAAACTATCGTATGAGTTACATAGATGGGGTCTTGAAAACCGTGCTCCTCATGCATTTTAAACCCGCCGATAGAGATGGCGATGATGTTTATGAACGCGGTGAACTACTTGGTGACGACGATGGTGATGAAGACGAAGATGAAGAAAACGGAGAAGAGGATGATGACGAGGATGAGGATGTAAACTATGACACCCTTCAATTTTCTTCAGTGGACAATGCGAAGTTTATTGACAGTTCATACATTTCGTCGGTCAGACCCACATCACGGAAAATAGACAGTAGTCACTATGAAAGATTCATTCTTCTTACCACACAGACTAGAAACATTAACGACCCGTCAATGTTAAAGAAGAAGAGAGAACTGATGCTTGCTCAAAAAGAAACATCGAGAAAAATCGGTGACCTGAGGCTAAAATCAAGCTCTGTGACCAAGAGAATAAACAATCTGAAAAAGGAACCCATTGTCTTGTCTGGAAATTCAGAAGAAGACAGAGATGCCAAGAGATCAATCGACCGCGAGATAAGAGATTTGGAATTTTATCGTGTTCAGGTGCTTACAGAAATGGAAAATTATGAGCAGAAGTTGAAAGAATTGAAATGGATTCCAACTCTCGAACAGGTGGTTCAATACAATCTTAAACAACAGGAACAGATCGAAGAAAAAAACGCACTGAATAGGAAACCAAAGGTGATTCTCTCAGAAGCAGAAAAGAAAGAAAGGGCCGAAACCATCGCTGAAAGGAAAAGGGCGAAAGAAGAAAGGGAAAAGGCAAAGGCAGCAGATAAAATTGCACAACAACAGTCGGTTTCCATGAGTGTATTTGGTGAAGAAGACTACAACGAGGAAGACGATGATGATTTTGACCCGGACGCCGAAGAATCAGAATCTTCTAATAACAGTGACAGTGACGATGACAGCGACAGTGACGAGTCTGATGATTAAGAAAAATCAACACACCAAGAAAACTCATGCATGTACATATCATAGAAGACAAATATAAAAAAAACAAGCAGAAGAAAAAAAAGATAAATCAATAAAAAGGTGTCAAACACAAAATAAATGTGGTGGACGTGACTTCATTGCAGTGTTTTTCAAAATATCTATTTTTTTCTTTCTTTCTTTTTTCATTTTTTTTAAAAAAAACCTTCTGAGAAATGAATGTGGGTGTCAATGGAAGTGCAGCGGGTGGTGCTATTGGAACTTCTAGAGGAGACAATCTCTCCAAAAAAACTGAAGATGATGTTGAAGTAGACGAGGCATTACATTCTTTGTCAAACATGCAAAATGATCAATTGGATAATGTGTATGCCGACCCAGCACTCCACAGACTCAGGTTTAGTCAATATCCTAAAAAGGAAGATGATGCACCTTTGACAAAATCATCACTTGAATCTGTGACTAAAACAGTGTCTCTTTATAACAATCTTGAAACTATTCACGCCAATATTTCAAATGTACTGGCCTTTGCTGTGAACGAAGATGACATGAAAAAATTCAATCAAATTCCAGGGTACACCCAACTCACTGGTGCGGATCCCAAAAAGGCATCAACAGCGAGTGCATTTGCTGATCCAAACAGCTTGAAAGATTTTCTGCTTTTGAACACTGTTTTGGGAAACCTCAAGGTAACTCAGGATTCTAGCGTGTCCCTGATGCTTCCAGGAGTTGTCAATGTAAACGCGAAAGGTATCATGGAAAAGGCAGAAAATGTCATTGTGGCTCAAATTGCTGATTCTAAAGCGAAATACGCAGACGTGTTAACTAACATAAGAAACATTGCCAAAAAATCAGAATTCGCTTCTGTTTCTAACTCTTTTGTAGTTCACACAAGCAGAAACACTCACGATGCCATCATGACTGCTGTCAGGGACGAAGAGGAAAATGATCAAGATGATGACGATGATGATGATGATAATGACGAGGATAAAAGCACTGGAACTGGAAAACAACAACAACAACAACATTTTGATAACGATGTTGAAGATCTCGAAGGCGATGATTATGGTGGTGGCGGCGGCGGCGGCGAAGAAGAAGACAGCGAAGACGGAAAAATAGAAAATTCAAACAAATTAGCAAACAGCATGAGAGCTCCGTTCATTGTTTACCTGAGTGAAGAAGAACAGATAAAATCAAGGACAATAGGAATCAAATCTATGTTTTTGTTTTCTAACTTGGCAGACAACCTGAGAAAATTGCTGACATACATGACAACTTATTGCTACGATAGAGACATATCACAGTGGCAGACAAGGCAAGTTAAAGGAGAGGCATATAATATGCTTGACAACAATGAAGAAGTCAGCTTCGTAAATCAAAACGCGTACTATCATGACTACAGCGAAACTGCTCATGTCCCAAACACATTCGCAAAGGTAATATATTCATTGCTTTCTCAAACAACGGTTCAGACAAAGGCAGACGGTAGCCTTTATCATGGTAAGATATGTGGATGGTTTGATGGTTCCGAGCAGATTATTTTGACTGAGACTACAACAAATATCAAAGATGCTATCAAAGATGTTGCATTTCCACCACGCACTTTGTTGGAGAGTGTTTTTTACAGCAAAAAAGTCATGGATGATTTGAAGAAGCAACTACACGACATCGACAAAGGCATAAAAGGAAATGATTATTCGGTCTCTTCGACAGTTGTTTCTGAATTTGTTAAATCATTGAGTAAGTATCTTTACTTTGCAATCATAGATCACAGTCTTCCAGTTGTCGAAACAATTTTGATCCACATGATCACACACCCTAACATTTTCGTGAAGGTTATAAGAAACAAATTTATTCTTGGTGTTTCTAAAGTATCTGTGCTTGATCTTATAAAACACCTCGAGACACAGTCAGATTTGGACGAGATTGTCAATGAAGACAGATACGAACTGGACAAGACAGAAGAACTTGGTGCGAAAGACGAAGAAGAGGGAAAAAAGGAAGAAGAGGAAGAAGAAGGTTTAACATCCCCACTCATAGCACTAGGAAACTTGCTAGGGAGAAACAAGAACGATCCGATATTTTCTTTTGAGAGTGTACTGAGAGATCAGTGTGCACGTGTCATGCTGCTCACCAACAAGTTGTATAAAATTCAAAGGGCATCTCTTGATGTTGACGAATTGACTCAAAGCAAAGCCTCTATTCGAAGAGCTCTGTGGTCATTCTCCATGCCTTCCAACAATCTCGGGAAAGAGGTTGTTGCTTTCTTGCATTCGATCATAAAGAACGTCAAGGTAACACACATGTCAAAAAAATCATCAACCCCTTCATCATTTTCCATGAAAAACATTCAAGGTTTGATGTATGACTCTCTTTTCAGACAAGTGTTTGCTGGATTTTATGCTGCTCGCATAATTCAAAACGAAAAAGAGATCACCAAGTTCATAGATTCATATTTCTTAGAATGCACAACCAGAACTTTTACCAACAACGAAGCGGAAGCACACTGTGATCGTTTCATGCTTAAATTGAAAGGCAGCATCTCTGGGAGAAAATCAGAGATATGGTACAAAGTTCTCGATGATTCTCTTTCTCCAACATCACTTGGAACTACACGTAAATTAAGAAATGTCATTCGCGAAGGTGTGACATTGTATGCCAGAAGAAAAATGGTGCGCGAATTCTTGAAGCACATAATCGAAAATCAGGTTGTCGCATCACCAGAAACTTACAAAGACATCGTTGGTTTTATGGATTCAAAGAGCAATGACTTCAAAGAACAGACAAAAAGATTCCAGACACTTTCAGATTTTTACCAGATGGTGTCAAATTCGAGTGAACTTACCACACTTCAGTTTGGATTGATATTCTTGGAATCCACAGACAGATTCGCGAACTTTGAGACCATAAAATCCGTGACATTCTCTGATGAAAAAGAAAACAATGAAGATGAAAACGACGAAAGAAGAATGAGCATGCTATTCGATGTTTTGTTCGAAGGTGATGAAGATGGTAAACATGACCTGGAAAAATTCAAAGATACATTGAAAGAACTGTGCGGCGAATCTTACAAAAAGAGGTTCATGCTTCTCTTTGACATGTATCACAAAGGAGCAAAATTAGAAGAAAGAACCACAGAAAAGATTATCGAAGCAGTCTGCAAGGACTACAAAACAAATGTGTTATACAGTTCTCGCATAAGCAAAAATACCACCCCTTTGTGGCTTTCAGTCATTGCTTTCAGATGCAAAGAAGTTTCTAACTTGATTTCTTTCAGGAGCAAAGTGTTCATTCCTCAGTTCGAGCTAAATGATTTGGCCCAGAAAACCGAACTCTTTTTCACCGATGCCTTTCGTAAGACACCATCAGTCAAGTACCTGAAGCGTTTTATGTTCAAGTCCGTCAATGTATCTTCAAATTGGGAGTTCAGGCCACCCAAACCCAGATCAAAAGGAGAGCAATCAAAGCCGAACATAGAACACATCATCAAAGGTTATACATTTTACTGCCACGAAAACACCTTTTCCATGTCCGCGGTTCGAAACAATTGGATGTCATACGCCGCTGCCCATTTGACAAAGGGGAATGTCATTTCAACAGAACAGCTACTCAATGATGTTCATGATCATGTATCAGAGTTTCGTCATTACTCAAGGGATACGAAAACCACCGTGTCAGAATACACATCTTCTCTCGTAGCTCTCGCAAGACTTGGGTATCTCCCAGACAATGGATGCGATAGATACACTGGAGTCGATAACAAGACTGTTGATATCAAATACCTGTTGAACCTTGGTATGAAGCGTGGCATTCTGAGAAAAACAGACAGGACTCGCATATTAGATGCATATGTGGTCACTAGACCTGAATTATCCGATACCATTGACAAGTTCTCTGTTTTCATTTTCTCTGGCGCATCAGCAACTAAACAGGAAAGGAAAATTTGGGAATTATACAAATCAACCCAGTTTACACAGTGCTTTGACGGTTTTGCAAATCTGGTGAACAACACGCCTGATTCTGCGAATGACTTAGAATCACTGTGTAACTGCGTTGATGGTGTGACAGGATACACCACAGTATTGAACAAGATAGGGAAAATTCTCTCTGAGTCAGAGGACAGTGCACTCAAACATGCAAGATATGCAAACTTGTCCAGAGAATGGGGACTTGCCACTGTAAACAAAAAGAAAAACGACAAATCCCCGAGGAAGATTTACAAAAGGCAGAGAATTGTCGACGGATTTATCAACTATCACCTGGAACTCTTGTGTGCATCTATTTACATCGAAACTGCAAAAGAATTTGAGAATGAGTCAGAGGAATTCGCACCAGAAGATATCCTGGCAGCTATGTCGAGTGCAAAAATAGAAAGGTATCAAGATTTGGAAATTGTTATCGATGGTAAAGATGACGCGAAGAAGGCAAGAAGGGATGCACATGATTTTGACTGGATAGACGAGAAGTTTGGGATAACAAAGATCAATAGGCTTGACAAAGAAACAGAATCCAACACAAGGTCTCGTCTTACCATAAATGATATCGACAGCATAGGGGTTCCTGTCCACAGTCAACTGTCGATCAATACACTCGTGATAAGTGCTTCTCAGTACAGTGCCATACACGAAAAGGTTTCTGACCTGCTGTCCTCCATCTCACCAGGCGCTGACTACCAAAAAATAAACAAGGGGTTCTCTGCACTTTTCGACGAAGTGAACAGGAAAGATTGGGTTAATATTTTCGCATTATCAAAGTCAATTGTTTTGCATGCATTCATTCTGGAGAGGGAGAAGATTTTTGAAAGTGCCACAGAGGCTTATGTCAACAAGGTAGCTACAGCTGCTGAAGACATGGGAGCCATAGAACAGGCATCACAAGAGAAAGCACAAGCCGAGAAAGAACTGAAAGACCTCGGAGACAATATACGCAACAATGCAAACATACCGATCGATGACAACATTGCAGTGCAAATCAAGAATCCAAGAGAGGCATACTCAGTCGTTTACTCCCCAGCAGAAATGACACCCGGAGGGAGTTATAAATATCTCCCCTTTTCGATGACACCCAACGACATGACCTTTGCCATTCTCATGATATCTTATCTGCAAGGCAAGGGGACAATTGACAGCGACGAGAAAAACAAGTCAGTATACGAAGTTTTTTATAATTTCTTTAGAAGGTTGCAGCATAGAAAACCAGAACAAAACACAGCCAATCCTTTTGATTTTTACTGGGACATGTTTGTTTCGCTGAGACATCTCTTGATAGAAAACACCGGTGTCAAGGAAAGGTTGACAGGGAGTGTAACAAAGGATACCATGTCAAAAAAGAGAGGAGATGGCGAGGGATTGCTCAACTCTCCACTTTGTGATTTGTCATCTTCTCTTGGCAGACATCCAGGTGAAAACTACAACCCTTTCAAATGTCAAGAATGGAATACATTTATCAAGTCCGGGTTGTTCATGGAGCTTGCCATTTCTATGAATTCTGGGATGTTTGATGACACTCACAGTGAAAATTTGACACGCTCAAAGCTGACTCACTTAAAGAACATCATTTATGATTCAGTGATAAAGCCACACACAAGCCTCATTAAAGATGACCCCAGACCAGAGTCACTCAGAGATTTCGACAGCAAAAGAGTCGTTGCTGGAACTTCTCGTGCAAAACTCCTTGATCAGTTTATCAAGAACATAACTCAAGACAACATGACTATCCCGGGTTACACAGAGAATGGAACGGCTCGTGTGTTGCAGCACCTTATCAATCTTTACTTTGTAAGGCTAGGAACGAGTGAAGAAGATGCCATGTTCAAGTGTCTTGATTTGAAAAAACTGACAAAAAACTTGGAAACATTTTTCGGTGAGGTTTATGAAGAAGTGACTGTCACTTCCACAAAGGATGGAGAAACACAGAATCGTTGTGATTACACAGAATTTTCAGACATGGCATTTAACAAGGTGTCATTCAAGATAGGCGGTCCTGTTGAAAAAGAAGTGTCAATAAACAATGCCCCACTCAGGACCAGAATACTTGACATGTCAACCAACAAACTCGTGCCAATTTATTCTCGTGGCTCTTTCATTGCGTCGCTGGAGGAAGCTTCGGCAACAAACAGGAGAGTGGGAAACAAGAGAGGGGAACCATCACGTGAAGAGAGAGATGTCTTTTCAGGAAAGGGAGATATTTCCATCAAAGGTACTAGCACTGAGATAGTGAATGAGCTGTCGGTGATTTCTGATTTCTTCGGTCGCATCCTATCTAAAAGCGGGGCAGAGCATGTTTACTTCGACCAAAATGAGTGTAAAATTGGAAAGTCTTACATTTCAAGTGATGTGGATGAGTTGCTATATTACATTCAGAAACTTGCCAGGAACACTGTAGAACAAGAATTCAAGAATGAGTTGGTGGGTGTTCTGGAGTTCACAAAGAATATGTCTTCGAAGTGCAAGGAAATGAAGAAAAAATTAAAACACACACGCGCACTTTATCCATGGATCATCGAATTCGTTGACTATTTCGTGGACAGTATGAACAAACTCTCTGTGGTCATACAATCTGTTACAAACAGCTCTACTCTTTCGAAATCAATCAAGAGCATAGATGATGATTACCAGAAAAAGAAGACAGTCACGGTGCCACTTTTTGTTTATGGAACAGGCGACAATTATTTCATCGGTGACAACTTTCTTGAACGGACTCGAGAAGTAAGAGAAAACTTCTTTCTTGTGTGCGATCAGGAATTCTCTTATTGTCTTGGGAAGTACAAACTTGGAAGTCTAGTTTCTAGAGTTGGGAATGCTATCGAAGAAAACACCACCTTGCACGAATCGCTATTGAAACAAGACATGCTTACACAGGCCAAGTCATTGCTTACCAACACAATATTCGAGAGACTTTACTTAACGTCACAAAAAAATTACGGTCATGTGAGCAACATCCTGAAAACTGTGGCTAGGCACATAAAGAGATGTTACCTTCAGTTTGAAAAATCACAGGCCGAAATGTTCGATCTTTTGTATCAGGCCAAGACAGCTTCCACAACATCCATCTTGACAGGCGATGACACAAAATTCTTTATGGCTAACAAGAACACTCGTTTATTGTTCCACATGATAGAATACATGGCTAATGACGAGAACAGTGAAGTGATTAACATGGAAACCATAATGGAGATGAGAAAGGTTGCATTTGACATTGCTTGTTCTGATATGAGTGACATTGTTAGGATCGACGCCATCACTCCAAATGATACAAATCAACTGGAAGAACTTTTCAGGTACTACGGTACTATCTACAAGCTCAACCCACACAACTCGAACATTTCTGATTTTTTGACAAGCCAGGTGCGTGGAATAACTGAATCGAAGTTGGAGGAAACGTACCAGTTTTTCAAGATGATAATTCGTCTGACAGATACCATGATGGGCATCAGGTCGAACACCAATGGATACGAAAAAATCAAGGGAAGAAAAGATATCAAGAATTTGTACCCAGGTGGAACGAGGCCAGCACATGAAAACGAAGAATCGTCCAGTGCTATATTTTCTGTGCTGGATACAAGTTTTTCAAAACCAGGGAAAAGAGATGTTGGGATGTTTATCGCGCTCCGGATTCTAGAAAAGTGGCAGCATGGTTTGCAGTTTGTGACTGATTCTGTTCATACACTGTCATCAAAAGTGGAATCGACAGCACAGAGAAATGATCTGAAACGCCTTGCGTGGAAACAAATCAGGGTCACACCAAAGGTGTTGGAAGTGTGCATTGCTGCTTATACATCATTCGTCGAAGAGAGGGTTAATAATGCATCACTCACCACAGACGAAGATCTTTGCATCACCAATTTATTTGTTCGTATCAACTACATATCAACTCTCTTCTTTGATTTTTGCAACGGTGTTTACGATCACAGGACAATCATAGAAAATTTTGTTGAAGAAATCGACACTTGCATCAAGGATGACGACGACAGGGCATTTATTGGCACTCACACAAATAAACTTGTCACCCTGAGTGACATCTACGAAAACAAGATTTCTACTGTTTTGGACGCGATGATGAATCACACTATACTGAAAGACTTGAACATCCCAAGTTTGGATGTTGTGACAAAACACTCCCAAAAAATAAACGAGATATTATCCGAACTTTCGTTGTCGTATCGGGTATTCAAGAATGACATGATAAATGACATCAAACGTGCATGCATTGCGTTGAAGGTTATCAATTCAGATACTGTCAAAACACATCTACCAGCCATGGTAAATGCATGTGTCAAGTTCAGGAAATTTGGTGCACTCAAATTTATCTTTGGGATTGCAAGAGAGATCATAGTTGATATGGTCAAACAACTCAAGAGAGATGATCCACAGGTACTTCCAGAAACCAAAACTAGACGCCACACACTTGCCGACAATCTCTTTTCCACGCTACTAAAGCATGAAAATGAAGATGGCGGTGTATTGATCAGTAAAATCTCTTTGGTTGCATCTGCTCTCGATTTCGCACCAGACACTTATTCGAGATACGAAAACAGGGTGGCTGTGACGAATAACGCATACTTGAAAAATCAAGTCAAAAGATACGAAGATGCATGCAGTAAATTTGGAAATGCAGTGGATGTCTTTGTAGATCAATGCACACGTCCTCTTAGAACAATCCCAGTTACAGATGTTTCACTGCAAAAGAATGCCTCGATAGTTGATCCTACTTCATGGCTTCTTCCCTCCGACAAGCAAACGTCGCCCTGGATTTTTGAACTTCACGGCAACGCGAAACTCACCAAAGTAAAACAACTCCTTGGAGAAAACAATTTGAATTTGTATCTCGGCCACGCTCTTCAATCAAAGGGTGCCAGTGACGCATTTAACACACATGCTGGAAAGCTTGGCATTTCGTCCAAAGTGACTTTGAGTACTGTGTACGATCAAATTTTCAAACTTTTTAGCCCAGTGTCAAAATTTATTGACAACCCAAGCTTGACCAAAGACATGCACAGTGTCATAACTTCTGCACACTGTCTTGATTTTATCAACAGGATTCTGGCGAGGGGCGGATACAAACCATTCAACGAGTCAAGTTCAAGTGAATGGTATTCGAATTTCATTGGTGTAAACAACAAAACAGACAATGTATTATCTTCGTGGTTTTCTGGAAACCTGGTGATGTGTCTGTTTGTCGTGAGATGGAAGATACTTTCTGCCACAAGAGATGGCACATTCAAGTTCGCACAAACACAGTTGACTCCGAATCTCGATAATTTTCTCAACCCCTTGGTGGACAGGGTTGTAAATGCACTAGAAAGCAAAAGTTTAGAAATCTTTATTCCCATGAAAGATAAATTTGGATTCGATGACTTTGAGACTTCTAAATCAACCAATCTACAAAAAGCCTCAACTTTCATAGACCAAATGATTTCGAAATTCAAAGAAACAGCACCCAGAAAACCGAAAGGAAAAAATAGAACCACAGACGAAGGGCAGAGTGGTAGTGGTGGCGGTGGCGACTTTGTTGTTGACCCTGATGTGTTGATGAATCCTGACTACGAATGATTCTTCTTTTTGTTTTTTTAAAAAAGGCAATAATAAAAAAAGAGCCAAACGTTCTTCTTTTTTTTCTTCTTCTTCATTTATTTTTCTTTCTCCAAAACACTCCCAAGTCTCAAAAGTTCTTTTTCGTCAAGCTCTGATGCCCATGCAAGATATGTACCGCACTGTGTAAGAGATGCAAGCATGTTCCTTTTCCTGAATTCTGTTGCACACAGCTTTGTGATTTCTGCGTCAGTGGTGTTTTGGTTGAGTTCAAATGATGCACAAAACACTTCTATCAAAAAGTCATTTGTACGTTTTATTTTTAGTGCAGCTGCTGCAACATTCGTTTTTATTTCTGTGTCATCCAAGTAAGAGGCTGACTTATAAACGTCATACATAGACACGCCATTCATATCCTTGAACTCGGTTTTTTGAGAGCCATACCGAAGATTTATTATGAACTGGATGGCTTCGTATGTGGCAACAGACTCGTCAAGAAAACACTCGGTTGCATGAGTGGCATTAAATTTCAACAGTGTAGCAAAGTAGTTTGAGCAAATTAACACTATTTTGTGGAAGTTCACATAATTTCCATCACGAAATCTGAAAGTGAAATCATGAGTATTTTTCATTTTCTGCAATTTCTTTGTTCCTAGGGCAAGATCAGTTTCTTCAATGACAACAATGTCATCTTCCATTTTGTGTTTTTTTTTAAAAAAAGGAAAGAAGATGATGATTATAAAAAGAAGTGCGGGAATGTTTTTGTTTTTGTTTTTTTTTGTTTTTCTTCTTCTTTTTTCTTTTTTTGATTAGCGATGCATTTGATTGTATTCAGTTGCAATGGATAGAAGCCTTTCATTCATCACTGGTCCTGATCTTGATACCATGTCTTCGAAATTGGTAGTTCGATATTCATCGTTGTAATTCTCACCCGATTTTTTAGGATCGAGAGACATTTCGAAAAACAAATCCATGACATTTGTATCAACACACGCACAGTCTCTTAAAATTCTCCACAACAAGGGGTGCATTCTGTTTGAAATAAAATCAAAAAACCCATGCGCGTCATTTTCCATATTCAACAGAGCATAAGCATCTGCATCATGTTGTTTTGCGATGTATTTTCTTGTTATTGGTGTAGGAAAAGAGATAGGCATGTGAGTGCAAATGTCAATGATCATCTTCATATATATGTTTGCATTCCTGACATTCCTATCCTTGACTTCTTGTGTGTGATCGTGTATTTTAGAGTCTATGACACATTGGGCATACGATCTGCACATTGTTACCATGGGGGTCAGAATTGCCGTGTAAGTATCATCAAATACAGTGTCTTCTCTTGGCAAGAGGCAGTAATCCACTGATCCTCGGGTAGGGTTGTGCAGTGACATGGCCATGCTTATGGTTTCTCTGTGTTCGATGTAATAATCAATCACTTTCCTGAATATCGCAGTTGGAAATTTAAACACCCTGTCATTCTCTCTTCTGAGCAGGTAATGTAAAAACATGGATGCTATCTTCTCGTCTGGAACTGGGAAACAATATCCACCGCTTCCTGGTAAGAAGAAATCAAGGGCAAGTCTTATTTTATCCTCTCTGTCTTCGATTGTGTTGATGGTAGCCAGTCGGTATGCCTCTTTCATCTTTTCATAAAGAGATGCTGGGAGAGAACCAGCAGCATACAGCATTGTGAAAACAACCCCACTTTTCTTGATGTCTTGTTCTGGGTGTTCTGCGTTTCTATAATAGTACACACTCTTGTCAAAAATCGTGTAAGGTGTTCCATACTGAATTCGCATTGATAAATCAGCAACAAACTCCGAAAATATCTTTTTACCACTTTCAGCTTCATAAGCCAAATAAAATGCAGCCATGTCATCGTCTGTCAGGTAGTCTTCTCTTGTCGCGGCATGCAAAAGAATGAGTATGACCGCTCCCAGTCTTTGATTTATCACGGCAAGATAAAAAGCAGTAACGTGCACATTATCACTCACCACATTTTCTCTGATTGTCACATCTTCTACCATGGTTTGATGTATGTCCCTTCTCCTGTCCCAGTGTCTGAGCAAAACATAGACAGCAGATGTGAACCCGTTTCTGCAAGCGTACATGAGGGGTGTTTCTCCATTGACATGAGGTTGGATGTTTAATAAATCATTGGCATACACTTGATTCTCGTGATCAGTAAACACTACAGGATTCCATGCATAGTCAGACATCCTTGGCGTTAACATGATAACATTCACTGTCAGTGGATCATTTGAAGAAATAGCCCGCAAAAGCTTTATTATCAGTCGCATTCTTTCATATTCCAACACTGCCGTGGAATATTCTATCATCTCGACCACCAATTGCTGGGGAGTTTTGTTTAAAATTCCTCGCCTTGAAAAATGATTGTAATATTCACACCTTGGTTTCGGTTCTTGCATTAATGTTCTTTCTTTCAAATTCATGTCTGTCAGAACTTTTCCCTTGAACATCTCGGCAAAAAAAGAAAATCCCAAGTGTTCTGCCATTTTTCCGATGACAAGTGCAGTAGCAATGCAAATATTTCTGCGTCTTGTAAGCAACAACATGTCGTCTCCATTTTCTATAACCCAGTCTGAAAATTCATCTGAAACGACAGACGCTCTCTCAAATATTGCAACTGCGGATGTTCGAAGTTCTGGAGTCAAAATGGATTTTATTATTTTTCCGGAATTATAAAACATGCGCGCGTAATCTGGTAAAGCGGGATCGTTTCCTTGGTCTGGCTGTTGCTGTTCCTCGTTTTCATCTTGTTGTTGCAAAGGTTGCACTTCCATAATCATGTTTAGTATCTGTGAAATCGTTTGGTTATTTTCCACCACAAATTCATCAAGTGAAATCAGGGATACATGTGGCACCCTATCATTTATAGGAATTTCATAATCCGGACTCATAGAAAATGTCCCATCATTGTGTTCGACTATCATCGGTTCTGGAACAACAACAACAGCAACTGGTGGTTCTATTTCGACAACAACAGCAATATCAGGTTCGGCTACAGCATCTTGTTCCATTGGAATCACCACGGCATCTTCCTCGGGTGGTGGTGGCGGTAGTGGTGGTGGTGGCAAATTTATAACCGGTGCCGGTGCTACTGGTGGTGCTTGAAACAGTGGATTTCTTCTCATTTTTCTTGTACATGTGTTAGAAACAAGTGATAAATTTGTAGCGATGCCACTCTCTTTCTTTCGACAATGATGAACGAGCTTTTTTGATTTTTATTTGTACTTTAAATTGATTTTAGAAAAAAAAGAAGACAACAACAACAACTACTTGGACGAAATCAAGAGAAAGCATGAATTTGTTTCGTTGTATTCTTTAAACAAGTCACGATTTATGTTTAATGTTTCCTTGTTAAATGTTTCGTGTGACATCAATAATAACATCATATCACATCTATCTTGTATGATACACATGTCCATGGTTGTTCTGTTTTGCTTGTCTTTGATGTTAAGATCAAATAGATTTGGAAAGTCTGTTAGCAGTTTCTTTAAAAGTGAAAATGATCCATGCTGAACAAGAAGATGTCCCAGTGTGTGTCCTGTCACATCGTGAGATATGTTCTTCTTGTCGGCATTGTTGTTGTTGTTGTTGTTGTTGTTGTTGTTTATTTTTGTTTTTTTCAAGAAATTTGATATAGCTTCTTCAACAAAGCATTCAAACATAGCCATGCATGCATCAAGAATGGTAGTCATTGTTTGGTTCATCCTTTTTTTTTAAAAAAAACCGCACACAAAAGGAAGAAAGAGAGAAAGAAAAAAAATATAAAATGTTTTTGATGTTGTTGTCGTTGTCCTTGAGCAATTTATTGATTGTCGTTGTCTAACCTTAATTGTAACAGATTCGTAACAATCCACCCATCATCGTTTTCCATCACCAAACGCCTGATATACATAATTTTTGGGTCGTCTTCGTCTTCGATATTCACGTCAATCCAGTATCTTGTCATGTCTCCAGACAAACAATACAGTGAAAGTTCGGATGAAGTTTGATAATAACTTTCGTCTTTCCTTGGTTTAAAAACACGGAGAGGAAACATCACGCGTTCCATTACATAGTCCTTTGTGCTTTTCAATTTTTCTTCGGGTGTCAATACTTTGCCTTTTAAAATTTTCCCATTCCCATCGATTTTCAAGTCTTGTGTGTAGTCCGGGGAAATTTCGTAAGAACTGTAAATCGATTGAACGAACGACACCCTTTTCAATCTATCCAAGGATGATTTTATACTTTGTTTGAATGGCGGATTGAGATGTCCACTTGTATCATTTTGACTTTCGATGATCTTTTTAAATTTGTCTTTGTTTCTGTAATCGTTCAAGATCAGAGATTTTGAAGTGACTGACCAATGAACCTTGACATTCTCTTTGTTTATTCTGTGTACCATTTTGTCTGATGATGCGAGTTGCATGCAGAATCCCCCGTTTGATCTTTTTATAAGTGTGATGTGCTTTTTTAGAGGACACTCTTCGTTGCTATCGAACGTAGTATCCCAAAGATAATAAGAAAGACCGCCCACAGTCTCATCTTTTATTAAAATGCACACCCCATTTTCCTTGAGTGAACTGAGTAATGTCTGTGCACATTTCCCCATGTCACGAAGATAGTTTCCGATTGAATGGAAAAAACCGTACAAGTCAATATCACCAGGCACAAATGCGTATTGCTTTGTCGCTGTTTCATTGACCATGTCTCTGAGTTGGGTTGCTGTGTCAAACTTGTATACAAAAGCATCATCATCGCCATTTTCTATTTTTGTTTTGTAAAAAATAGCCATTTCTATGACACATGCAAGGGGTACTCCAGGTTCAAATGATACAATAATGTTTTCGCTATCATCATCATTTTCTAAAACAAATCGAGGTGAAATGAAGACGTCAAGGGTGTGATTATTGGGGGCATAATAATGATCATGAAGATTTCCACTCCACCCATCTATGCATGGAAAAGCTGATTCTGACATGGTCCATGAACTCCACTGTACCTTTCCCATCGATTTTATGCTGTGGCAATTTGTCATGTCAAAGAATTTTTCGTATGTGTCTGTGTCTTCGAGCGCATTCTTCAAAAACTCGTCGTTGTTTTTTAAAAACGTAGATGCATCAAGTCCTTTGGAAAAATATTGATCGCGCTGTTCTGTCATCCCAACTACAAGTGCCCTTTTCCACGTGTCATAGCATAAAGTTGCATCCCCTGAAGAAGAAAAATAATCTGCGCATGACACTGGTCCTGTTTTGCTGTTTGATGTATTATTAATAAAAGCATGGTATTGTTCATTGTTCATCGTACCTTCTTGGCTCAGTGATTGTCCTCCAAATACAATGTTATGAAAAAACACAGGAAGTATATCTACAGTGCAATATTCATCTTCGTCATCATTCAATCTCACCACAACAGGACACCACGCCAAACACATGTCAAGATATGTATCGTCGTTTATTTTAAGATCAAGTTTTATGCATATCCCAAGAGGATCATCATCACCAAGTTTCATTGCACCAGATGAATGCTTATCATCCAGACAAAGGAATGTTTTGTATGCTGCACTGTCTATTTCATACACATCCATAGTCAGGGATGACGATCCATTCAAATCGCCTATGAGTGCATTTTTCAACATGGTTATGGTTGTTTCCGTGTCTTGCTCGATGAGTGTCAAGAAATGATCTACCTTTTCTTCGATTGAAAGCGATGCATGAAAATCATCGTTTTCAAACCATGGAAAATGAGCAGAATCTTGTACACAATCACAAAGTTTTGCAGAGATTGAAAAACTTAAAAGGTCTCGCACTTCTTGTATTTCCGAACTTCCTGATAAGGTGCTCATCAAGTTGAATATGTTGGTGGAAAATACATCATTTACATTGCAGAGTGCAGGATGTATAATTAGTGACTCCTTTTCTTTTTTGATGCTACTCACTCCAACTTGTTCTAGTGTCATTTGTTTCATAGCTTCGAACACTTCATCCGAGTTGTCATACCTTAGATTATTTACGGCATCATCCAATGTTTTGATCTTTGATTTCAATTGTTCTGGTATCGCGCCAGGCTCTTTTGATATTCTTAAAGGCTTGGTGAACATCGTCGAGTTGCGATCATCAACAATGACACCCCTTTCAACAAGACTTTTGTCGAGTATTGATATCATGCGACACGCAGCATACTGTCCTGAGATAAAATATGCAAGAGGACAAACAGTTTCTACAGGATATAAAAAATGCTGTGATGTCAAAGTCTCTCTCAATAACAATGGTGTGATACTTAAAGGTATCATGCATTGTATATCTTGAGTCAAGTCTTGTGGAGAAGAGAGTTCTACGACAAACACAGTGAGAATCATGTCTACCAGTGGAGAATCGATCGCATCTTTGTATTTCAAATCACGCTGCTGAGACGCTGTAATCCAATCATTCACAAGTTTAGAAAGCTTGTTCCACGCCAATTTGCTTTTGTGCCTGAATTCGAATGGCGCAGTTAAATAAATGGTCATAACATCTTTTGAATCAGATGCGGCCGCGTCTTTAGTGTAACACCTTCTGAAAAATTCAGTCCTGGTTTCCTTGTCTTGATCACCTGGATTAAAAAAGACTGAATTTATCCTCTCTTCGAATTTTGTCACCAAGCACAGCGAATCTTTGAAAATTTGATCTTTTATGGCCTTGTATTCAAGTCTGTGCTTTGCCTTATTTTGCCCCTTTACGGGATGTTTTACTTTCAAGAAAGATTTGTTGCCGTGTTTCTCGAGTTCTTCTGTTGTTTCGAAATCATCAAAACATGATAGAAGTTTTATCTTTGGGGTGATTTTAAAATTTTCTGCGTACAATTGTTTAATGTCTGACAAAGAAGGTACTACCTCCAATACATACACTGGTTTATTGTTTACGTGTAGGGTATAATACACAGGTTGAGTCACACAAGACAACACAGGAATGAATCCGAATGATTCTCTCAAGTCAGTTGTTGATGATTTCTTGATCCTCCCTATTAAATGTTTCATTTTTTCTTCTGAATCTTTGATACTTTTTGAAACATTGCCTGGTGCATCTTTCTCTTTTTTGAAAGGCAACACGGAAACAGTCCATGCAAATTCAAACAGATTATATGAAGCGTGCCGTGTATTATCATCATCGCTGCTGTCATAGTTTTCATTCTCGTTTTTATTTTTCTTTGAGATGATTTCAGAGTGTTTTAAAGATTCTCTTTCTAATTTATCAAGCGAACTTGAAAGCTTTGGCATTTCAGAAAAAGGAAAGTAAAGCTTCTGTTCTGATTTTTCCATGAAAGAAATAAAATCCAAAAGAGACATGTTCTTCTGACAAAATGCATCGAAAAACCACCTCGGCTTGTGTGTGTGAGAGAGTAACATCTCGAGAATAAACCATGGCGCGTCAACAAAAGAAGAAAAAAGAGAATCTGTTCCTGTTCCCATGAATGAGATCATCGGACGTGGTGTGCATATTCTTTGCTCTTGCACCCAAGTAGGTGCATACTTACTAGGACTTGTTGATGTCGATGTCGATGTTGATGCTTCTGTGTCGCCCATGATGCTTTATCTGCGCAGAATAAAAAAACCAGGGAATCGAAAAGATGACAAGAAGAACTCGAGTATTTTATTGTTTTACATTATAAAAGCTTTGCAAGTTATTGTTCTTTTTTAATGTTTAATTTAGTAAACGTAATTTCAACGCGTTTTGATTTTCTTTTGTACAGCAAAAACACTCCCATTTTTTTTTCTTTCTTGTGTGCAGTGTCGCCTTTTTGCTTTATTATCATCGTTTCCTACTTTTTTTTTCTTCTTCTTGTTCTCCAGAGAGGAAAATCCATTATTTTCTTGAATCATGAGCGACGGGACCAAGGTTGTCAAACCAAAACCAAAACCAAGATCTTCATCAAAACAACTTTCAAAGGCAAAAATGTCTCATCTTTCACACAAAATTGACGAACCAGTAGATTTAACACCTGAAATCAAGGTTGAGCGCACAGAAGAATACGAGGACGAAGATCGAATTGTTTCTGAACCAGTGCTGTATCAACACGAAATAAGTGATTTGTTGGACATCAAATTACCCGAGTTGAAAAACGATACAAAAGACAATGAAGTTTTTAGTGCAGAAACAACTTCGACCAAGGCAGTAGAAGATGGTGAATCACAAACCGACGAAAAAAAACAAGAGGGATGGAATGATGAGTACGAACATTTGGAAGCTGACCTCGTTTCCTTTTCTAATGGTACGTTTTACTTACAAGAAGACCTCAAAAATGGTTGGCAAACATTGGAATTCAAATACACACATACACCAATGATCATGCACGTGAAAGAAAAAAACATCCGTGTTAAACCATTTAAATTGTCCGTGTTGCACAAAAAGGACACCGAGAAACTCAAATATGTGAATGTTTTTGCTTACCAGTACATTGTTTCGAAAATGCTTGAGATGATGTATCCTGATGATTATGATTCATCATATTCGAGACAGAATGCTATTACAATTGGGGGATCGCTGGCAGAGAAGGTGGCCCTAATTGATCTGAGGTTTCAAATACTCGCTTGCAAAGGAATCGTTGCATGGAATAAAACAGGAAACAATGAAATGGACATCTTGAAATTAAGCTCCGCGGCATGCTATGTCATGAACAGGTTAATCATGTCGACGCCTTTTTCTGATTACTTAAACAACGAAAGTATGTATCTACACGTGTTGTTGTCTGTGATGTGCAACACAGGAAACCAGTTTTTCGGAATAGATGACAGTATTGATACACAGTGGTTTTTGAAACGTGACATCCACCGCTTTCGGTCAATTTTAATCACCAAGTATATCATGGGTGAAAGGGATGACGCATTAATGAAAAGTGGTAAATTTTCTGAAATCAAGAATGGATATGAAATCATCGACGACAGCTCAAATTTCGAATTCGATAATGCAGGGAAAGGCACAAGCACTGTTGACTTTTCAAAAATATTGTGTGTCACAGAAGTGAACACTCTCGGCGATTTTCAATTGGATAAAAGTCCATTGTTTGTAGAATCTGTCATTGTCGCTGAAAAAAACAAAAAACGAACTGAAATACCCGGACCCGATTTGCTGATAAGTTTCTTGAGTGTGTATTGCAGAAACATCTGAAAAAAAAACAAAAAAAAACAATGCTAAAAATAAAATAAAAAAATAAAAATATGCACGCACTCACCCCATTTTCCCCTCGTTTGTTTGTTTGTTTTTCTTTCTTTCCATTCTTCTCCCTCTTTCTTGCATTTTTGGTGGGTCTTTCAAGTTTTATTTGGGAAAAGGATCATGACACACAACATTGCTAACCTTTTTGATAACGACAATCACTGCGCGAACAACAATGATAGTTGCTATTTTGTGTTGAGTGAGAGGATACGATTATTCACATCTACAGTCGACCCGGAACTGCCAGACAGTGATTACATTCTCACAGACACAGGTAGATTCGAGACAAAACAGAAACGGAAGACTGGACTTTTCAAAGATAACAATTCGAGGCATGTAAAAGGGTATTTTCACCTCCCAAGTCAACAGCGTATAGTCATAGCCTTTGTGTCCAGAATGAACAGAGTCAAGAGACCTGGAGAAAAACTGAAGAGACATCTTGGAGCTGGACTGGTAGAGGTTGGATTGCACAAAGCTACATCGTATACCAAACAAAATAGAAGAGAGATAGTTCGCGCGTCAGAGTCTGCTCTCATTCCATTCAGAAATTATGTGAAACAATTCATGCATTGTGACAACACCAAAGAAAGTGAGCACCGTGTAGTGTTTCATTCATTCAGGCGTCATTTCAAGGTGTTTGTAGAGCCGGTGGCAGAAAGAGAAAAGGAAGAAGTGGGTGATGAATATGACATCGAATAAGAAAAAAGAAAAAGAAAAGAAAATTATGATGTTTTTTATATTATCTTGTGAGTTGTCAAAGAAGAAAGAAAAAGAAAAAAAAGAAAAAAAAGGTTTTGAACAACACCACCCATTTATCTTTTTGTTGTTTTTGATTCAAGAATTGTGACCAAGGCTGATGTTAATCTTGATGAATTCATCAGTTCCAACTTCAATATCTTCGTTGTCGTGAAGTGTTTGATTGTTTTGGGTGCTGCAAAGTTTGGGCTCGACACATTTTCCAAGTTCGAAAAAGTGCTGACCGTGCTTGTAGGTCAGGTTTCCGTTTCTCTCTCTTATGGCAGGAATGAGTTGAAATCTTGGAAGAAAATGTTCTTTTTTAGGAACAACACTTTCACGATGTCCGTCCGAATGTTGCATGTCTTCTTCTGTAATCAGCCTGAGAGAAAACCCAACATGTTCTCCGTATCCGATGCTCTGACTGTAATCGTTGTAATCAATGTATTCTTCTTCGTCGGATTCATCACTATCACCCTTTTCCACGTCGCCATGCTTTCTCTTTTTCGATTTCACGAGATTAACATAAGAAGAATCATTCTTTTTGTGGTGCTTTTGGAGAAGGGGGCTCCAGTAATCTTTCACAAAAACGTCCCCACTTGTGCAAAAATCTACACCGTTGTTCGGAACATCACCAGAAAATTGACTGTTTGCACTCAACGCGGGTCCGATGAGATCTATCTCGTTTACAATTCTCCTGATGTCAAACAAGTCAGAAAGAGTCGTGTCATGTGTTCGGTACTTGTCAAAATAGCCCCTCATGCTGGTTTTGACATTATTGCCATATTTGCTGTAATACTCATTTGGATCACGTGTCGTGCCATCGTCATTGACAAAAGCTTCCGCAAAATCTGTCGGGCTGTAGAAATCCTTGCTGTGGAACATTTTGAGTACATCCGAAACCCTTGGGGAAGGTTTATCGATATCGAACATCTCATGAGCAATCAAAGATTCCATAGATGACATGACCTTTCCCTTTGTCAAATGCTCGAGAATCTGATTCATGCCACTCACAGTGAATGGTGCAGCACAAATACTGCCATTGTTGTCATTCGGAGCGAAAAATGTCTTGTCGTTTATGGTTCTGGTTACAACCTTGTCGTGAAAAGACACTATTCCTGCAAACGTCACAGACCCCCTTGGAAATGAAACACCTGGACATCTGGTTTCAGTAGTGGGTGTACAATTGACTGTAGTGGTGTATGAGTTTGGTTTGGCCGAAACATTGCTAGTAGGTTGATTCCTGTCATAAACTCTGAGATCCATATTTTTTTTATACTCTACAAAAAATCTCGCTGCTTTTTAGAGGGAGGGGGATGTTTCAAGATGTTAAGAAGGAAGCGATGATCACAGCAAAGTTCAAAGAATGTGTATATCACTATTCAAAAAAAATATTTTTTTCTTTCTTTTTTTTTCTTCTTCTTCTTTTTGTAAACAATATAATGTCTTCGACAGTCGCATCTTAAAAACACGATAATATAATGTTTTTTTGAATAAAACTGTATAAATCAATAAAATATTTCGAAGTCGTGTTTTTGTTGTTGTGCTCCTGCTACTTTATTTTTTTCTTTCTTTCTTTATTTCTCTTGCATCCGTGCCCATCTCTCTCTTTTTTTGGTGGTGATTTGTTTATTTTTTTGCGGGATAAAAAAAGAAAAAAGAAAAAATGGACGGTGCAATTGATGGATACAATGATTTGTATAGTGGTTCAGCAGGTATGACCTCTGGAATGCAAGGTGGCGTGAAGACAAACGACATTGTCACCAGCATCATAGCTCAACCGGAAGACATTGATGATGCCAATTATAGACCCGACGAGGGTCTCTTTGTGTTCAATACCCCCAGAGGTCTTGCTACCCACTTCAGTACAAAGATTAGTTCCCCTACCAAGAATGATTTCGTCGGGGTTGTACTGAGTTATGATGACTATCCTGGTCTGGGTGGTGCACAAAAGAGAGCGTCATCCCTGATGACTTCCGGGGCTGGTATTTTCAAAAATACCAGCAAGTATGACATACCCATTTTTGAACATGTTGCGGCTCTCACTGTTAGTTTTGTGGCACAATTTTGCACTGAAGATGCCACCATCCTCGACAAATTCAAAAACATGTATCATCAAGACATCATAGATAGACACGGAAATGATTTGCCCGCACTGACCATTCCCTACCGTTGCATCTTTGACAGCGACAATGGAGGATTGGCACACATTGCAAAGCATCATTGGTATGGAGGTGGACCCGTTGATTACTCAAACGCGGAAACCAACATAACCATAAGAAACAAAAGGCGTTCCACAGAAACTACAGATTGTTATCCTTCTGATTCAGTCAGGACATACATAACTAATGTCAGAGAGCTGGTTTCGAACATTGGACGCATGGTAACAGAGGGGGGATTCAAACCCAGTGACTTTGTTTTGTCTGGAAAAACATCATCTGAAAAGTTTGAAAAGCTCATGTTTCAACTTTCCATGGAAAACGAATTCATTCTTTCTTTGCAAGGAATGAATGGATCTGCCGCTGCTTTCAGAAACAGTGTCCCGAAAATGCTATGTGTTTCTGAGGCTTCTTCTGGAAAGAATGGCACTGTTCAGTATGGAGTTTGAACATCGATAAAAAACAAAAAAGAAAGAAAGAAAATATACCAACTATGATGTCTTTTGTTGTTTTTCTCCCAACAAAAAAAATAAAAAAGAAAAAAAAGAAACATCTGTACATTTTTTCACTCTTCTGTTTCTTCCTTCTTTTTCATACAACATCGCACAACACTGTTCTTTTTTTGTTTATTCCAGAAGTTCAAATAATGGCACCAGGACAAAACAGCATTGTTGGTGGAAGTGCATTGATTGCAAATTTTTTGAATTCATCTGGCATTGAATTCAATGACAAAGACATCAAATACGATGCTTTAGATGACATGTGGAAGACAGAGTGCTCTTCCAACAAAACATCTGCTAGATTTGTCTCCAAGCAAATAGAAAGGGTGTTTGGCGATGGTTCAACTGTAGATGTGCATTTTATACAAAGCACAGCCATGTCTTTGGTACCACACAGCGAAGTTAAGAAAATTCTTGACAGCGACAACAAGCATTCGTCAAACGAAAATAGTGGCGGATATGGTTCAGAAAGGTTAAACACTTCCAAGTTTGCGGCTGCCTATGAGATGCAGCGTTCATCATCATCGTCTTATTATTCATTTGCCTTCAAATTATTTTTGATGTTTGTTTTTTTGATGGTTGCTTTTTCGGCACTTGCACTGTATTCAATCCGTGCTGAATTCTTGGACAAGCACTCTTCAACACAACAATGAAAGAAAGA
>Ga0302312_10000162_pt1 | contig 61221 bp, 62 predicted proteins | sample III_Palsa_N2_1_FD_200529 | JGI IMG/M metagenome (GOLD analysis project Ga0302312, IMG submission 200529) | Peat permafrost microbial communities from Stordalen Mire near Abisko, Sweden - III_Palsa_N2_1 | ecosystem: Environmental > Terrestrial > Soil > Palsa > Peat permafrost | place: Sweden... | reverse complement strand
AACCTAACACTGTTAGAAATTGTATATACGTTATAAATTATAAATCACATATTATGAGTTTAATAGAAGCACTCAAGTGGCGGTACGCCACCAAGCGCATGAATGGTCAAAAGATAGACCCGGTGAAACTGGACAATATCCTGGAAGCGACGAGGCTGTCGGCTTCCTCCATAGGGATTCAACCTTACAGTATCATTGTGGTGGAAAACGAAGAACTAAAGAAAAAAATCCAGCCGGTAGCCTATAACCAGCCGCAGATCGTGGAAGCTTCTCACTTGCTGATATTTGCTGCCTGGGACAATATTACCCCTGAACGCTTTGATGAATTTGTCAAAGATCTTGCTGAACAGCGGGGTACATCGGAAGCCGACGCCATTACGCAAACGGCACGGTACAGAGAGATGCTTTTACCCAGGGCCCAGGAGGTGAATCATCAATGGGCTGCCCGCCAGACATATATAGCCTTTGGGACCGCTATTGCCGCAGCTGCCTTTGAAAAGGTGGACGCCACTCCCATGGAAGGCTTTAACCCCGAGGGACTGGATGAATTACTCGGATTAAAGGAGAAGGGTTTGCGCAGCGTAACGATCCTGGCTCTTGGACACCGAGACGAAACCAACGACCCCCTGGCCAGCAAAAGCAAAGTGCGCCGCACGAAAGAAAAATTATTCCTGGAGCTGGCCTGAAGCCGCGCCAGTGATACCGGCCGTTGCCAACCTTAACTTGTAACAGTCAGAAGCGCTTGTATCGGACGAGTCTGCTCACTTCAATCGGGTGAGCAGCTCCTCCACTTGCGTGGTAAATACTTTCAGATTTTCCTTTTCCTGGGAGATGAAACTATTGTCTTCCAATTTACCTAGGACGGTTTCCATTTCCGCTTCGGATTCGTAAACCATGCTCCGGAACGGATTGGTATAATCTTTCTGCCTGGACGTATAAATGCCTTCTACCATCCAGGATTTGGTCTTAACGGCTTGTTGCAATAGGTCCGTGAGCCAGGCATGGTCCATACTTTGAACCGGAGTATCCAGGCATTCACTGTAGGCTGCCAGGGCATTGAGCATTTTCTCCCCCGGGTAGGATGCTCCGCATTGGCGGTAAAAATCGTGCACGTCTTCCCACGATTTGATCTTGCCGGAATGGACCTTTTTCCGGAAAGTATCCATGGTTTCCTTTTTGATAAATTGTCCTCCCACATTATGCCAGTCGGATCGCCAAAGGCGTTTGGGCAGGAGCAAAAGGAAGTCGTCAAAAGTCGCCTCGGGCTCTCTCCGGAAATAGGCTATCACTTGCATGGCCGCGTGATAAGCGATAAGGTCCCTGAAAATGGGGTAGGCGGCGAAGACCTTTGTGATGACCACAGGACGGGTGGAATGTTCAAACCCTTCCGCCAGGACTTCCAGGTCTTTGAGGATGGGATCATCTGCTTGCAATAATTTTCTCCCTTTCACACGCCATTTTTCCGGGGTAGGGCCTCCGGCCTCCAGGCGGCTGCCGGGTGGCTGATGACTCTCCCCTGCGCTGTGTTGCAGATACCATGCCTTACCCGTCCAGGTTTCGAACATCTTCAATGAATCGGCTATTTCTCCAATGCTGTCGGGCGCCAGGAAATCATATTCGATGTCTTGTATTTTTTCGGTGCGTTTGTCCCGGTCTGTGTATTTCCAGGAATTACGGGCCAGCGCATACATATTGTACATGAACCAATAGGCGGGCATTACCACCAACCGGTCATGGGTTTCGTCGTTACTGATCAGGGCAAAGGGAATGGTTATATTCAGTTCGGCAGGGTAATCTCCTTTGGCCAGGATATTGAAGCTGGCAAACTTCGAATTGTGCTTGAGGCTTACGCATAAGCCCGGCCAAAAGCCCCTTCCTGCAATCATCTCTCCGTCAGGACTCCTGGAATTATGGTTGGACCCGATGGTGGCTCCCGCAGCCATATTGCTTTGTCCCATGACCAGGGAGGCGCAAAGGAACGAATTATTGTGGTGCTGTTCGTGGGCGGGGAATATGAGGGAGTTCAATACTTCACAACAGGAGATGGTCGCATTGTTGCCGAGGTAAGAGTTGATCAGGCGGGCTCCGTATTTTAGCTGAGAATGGGAGGCCATGACAAAACGCACCGCCTTGACGCCGTAGAAGATCCGGCACCCGTAGTCGATGATGCCGTTCACCAGTTCGCAGCCTTCCCCTATCTGGGAGGGAGCTTCTGCAGAGGAATTGACGGTAAGATTTTTTAATTTATTGGCGCCTTTCAGGTAGGCATCGCTGCCCACCCAAACGTCTTTGATGGTCTTGCAATTTTTGATCACCGTACGGTGTCCGATCTTCCCGTAATAACCCCGCTGGCGGTCGAACTTTTTCTCTGTAAAGGCCTTGAATTTTTCCTGCAAGACGTCGTCATCCCTGAAGCGGGACCACAGATAAGCGTCTCCTGGCAACATTCCATTGAAGGGAATGACGCTCCGGCCTCCGTTCTCATTGCAGATTTCCAGCCAGATGCGCATGTGCTCCGGCTCTCCGACCTTCACAATCCCATTGCCGAATTTGGCGTAGTTGGTAGTGGCCAGTTCTTCTATATTGACGAGGATCACGTCGCTGCCAACGATATAATGGGACAGGTAATTGACGTTGTCAATGACGACGTTATCTCCCAGGTCACAACTACAGATGGTGCTGTTATACAGGCCCACGGGCCTGCGGAGGTTTTTAAACTCCAGGTACCATGGTTCCAGCTTGCCTATGCGGATAAGCCCGTAGAATTTACAGTTTTTTACCAATTCCGGGTTAAAGGCATCGGAGACCAGGATCTTATTCCAGTCATCCGACTGGTTCCTGTTACGCACTAGGACTTCAATCTCATGGGCGTTCAGCTGGCGATATTCAATACCACTGCTATTTTGCATATCCCGCAGGTGATATTCATCTTTTCCCTTGGGCAGGTGCTCGGCGGGGATGAAATGGTATCCCAGGGAAGAAAGGGGATGCTTGGTAATATTATTCATATGGCAATCCTATCGTATTATTCGACGGTAACGCTTTTAGCCAGATTACGTGGCTTATCCACGTCAAGGCCTTTTGCCACCCCGACGTAGTAGGACAATAATTGCAGCGGCACGACACTAAGCATGGGAGCCATGATCTCATCGGCTTCCGGAACGGCAATAAAGTCGTCAGCCAATTCGGGGATGACTTCATCCCCTTCGCTGATAACAGCCAATACCATCCCTTTCCTGGCTTTGATCTCCTGTATGTTACTGATGATCTTTTCGTGGTAGGCGTCCTTGGTCGCCACAAATACAACGGGCAACTGGTCGTCAACCAGGGCGATAGGTCCATGTTTCATTTCTGCCGCTGGGTATCCTTCCGCGTGTATGTAGGAAATCTCCTTGAGCTTCAGCGCGCCTTCCAGGGCAATAGGGAAGTTGTATCCCCGGCCCAGGTAGAGGAAGTCTCTGGCGTCTTTGTATTTCTCTGCGATGGCTTTGATATGCTCCGTTTTTTGAAGGATCAGTTGCACCTTGTCAGGTATGGCAGCGAGTTCGGCGAGCAGGTGAAGGTACCGCTTTGCGTCGATCGTGCCCTTGGCAGCGGCCACCTTGAGCGCCATCATGGTCAGTACGGCCAGTTGCGCGGTGAACGCCTTGGTACTGGCAACACCGATCTCAGGACCCGCGTGCGTATAGGCCCCCGCATGTGACATCCTGGCGATGGAAGAACCCACCACATTAACGATCCCGAAGATGGTGGCGCCCTGCTGTTTGGCCCGCTCAAGGGCTACCAGGGTATCTGCTGTTTCGCCGCTTTGGGAGATCGCGATAATGACGTCGCCGGGATGGACGATGGGATTACGATACCTGAACTCCGACGCATATTCGACCTCCACTGGCGTCCTGCATAATTCTTCGAAAATGTATTCTGCTACCAGGCCCGCGTGCCAACTGGTGCCGCAGGCTACTATGATGATGCGTTGCGCGTCTATGAGTTGCTGTAAGTGATTGTGTACGCCACTCATTGTGATTGTACCTGCATCCGCGTCCAACCGTCCGCGCAGGCAATCCAGGATGGTACTGGGCTGTTCGAAGATCTCCTTCAGCATGAAATGATCGAAGCCGCCCTTTTCTATAGCCGCGAGTTCAATATCCAGCTTAGTGATAAAGGGCGTCTGCCGTTCATTCCCGAGGTTCTTCAGGATCAGTTCGTCGGGGCGAATGATGGCGATTTCATAGTCATTGACATAGACCACTTCTTTTGTGTATTCCACGATGGGAGAGGCGTCCGAGGCCAGGAAGTGTTCCCCTTTACCAATGCCTATGACCAGAGGGCTCCCTTTCCGGGCGGCGATCAGGGTATCAGGGTTGTCCTGATCTATCAGCAGGATCACGTAGGCGCCGACGACCCGCTTTAGTGCGATGCGGACCGCTTCTTCCAGTCCGCATTCATTGTTTACCTGTATATCCTCGATAAATTTTAGCAACACTTCCGTGTCCGTGTCGCTGGAAAAAGTGTATCCTTTTTTGAGCAGTTCCTGTTTTAACTGGGCATAGTTTTCAATAATACCGTTATGTACCATGGCCAGCTTACCGTTGGCAGAAGTATGCGGATGGGAATTCCTGTCACTGGGTTCCCCGTGGGTAGCCCAGCGCGTGTGGCCGATGCCTATGGTGCCACCCACGTCTTTTCCCACCAGGGATTCTTCGAGATCCGCTACTTTCCCTTTCTTTTTATATACGTGTAACCCATTATTAAGGAGGGCGATTCCGGCGCTATCGTATCCTCTGTATTCCAGGCGTTTCATTCCCTTAAGGATCACGGGGTAGGCGGGACGGTGTCCGATGTATGCTACGATTCCGCACATAGGCTTTTTAGTTGAGTATGTTTTTTTGTAGGAGCGTCGTCTTTAGGGTATTAGAAATCGGGCCCTCCAATTTTCTTGCAAATAACTTATTTGAGGAGCGTATCCGGTCGAAGTCGGTTGAATCAAGGATGGCGGGAATGCTCCCATTCCTTAAGTTCCAATCGATATATCTCAGGTTATCGTTTATTACATTACCGGCATGCGGAGAGTTCATGATGACCGTTTGAAAATATATTTCTTCGGCGCAAAAAGTATGTTTTAAACGACGGAGCAGGTATTTGTTTTGATTTGTGTAGGTCAAGACGTATTGCAGCGTTTGCCTGGTTAAACTCCACCAGGTGGAGCCGCCGTACAATTGGGGTACTTGGGAGGAAATGGGTCGTTTTATTTTAAGCATTCTCTGGAGTGTGATCAACTTTACAATCCATTTGCCATATTTCCTGGCATCGAAAACATCATAAAAGTTGTATTGCTCCAAACGGTCCATTCCTCCCCTTGACCAAAAGGGTGCCGGCATTGTTGCATATTCTAAAAAATCATTCCTCCTGCTTTTATGCATAAAATCCTTAAAATAGGAAACGTCTTTGGACGGGAAATCTTGCCCGCTGATTAAATGAATGTATGATAATTCCGGATTTTTCAAGGCTTCCTCCGCTAACAGCAAGATACTTTTCAGATGGTTTAATCCTCCCCAGTTCACCTTATAGGCACTACTGACAAATTTCACGTTTTTTAGGGTCCTTATTCTTTGAAGGGTTTCGGCAGGGGGAGTACACTTTTTATCAATGTGTATATAGATCTCGAAATGGTCGTCGAAAAACCGGATAATATCAATTAAATGATCAAAATTTTTATAAGCCGTTATCAATATCCCTTGTTTCATTTACTTCAATAGTTTGCCATGCAGGAATACATATGCCACAGAAAAATAGATGATGATGCCGGTAACATCCACGAGGGTTGCTACGAAAGGGGCGGAAGAAGCAGCGGGGTCCAGCTTTAAGCGCTTGAGGATAATGGGCAACATAGAGCCCATCAGGCTTCCCCAGAGAACGATCCCGATCAGGGTGAAGAAAATGACCGTTGCCAATAGGAACCAATATGGCCCGTAGCTGAATATGTGGAGGTTCTGCCACAATATGATGCGCAGAAACCCGATGGATCCCAATATGATTCCAAGGCTGGTACCGGAAAGGATTTCCCGGCGCATAACCCTCCACCAATCCGACAGGGTAAGTTCTCCCAGGGCCATCGCCTGAATGATGAGCGTAGCCGCCTGCGACCCGCTATTCCCCCCGCTGCTCATGATCAGGGGAATGAACAGTGACAAGACCCAGGCATTTTGGATCTCATCCCCATAATGTTGCATAGCGGTGGCTGTTAACATTTCGCTCAAAAACAGGATGATCAGCCAACCGGCCCGTTTCCGGATCAGCTTTAACAGGGGGATTTCCAGATAAGGTTCGTTCAGGACTTCAGTGCCCCCGAACTTTTGAATGTCTTCGGAGAATTCTTCACTGGCTACCCATAAAACGTCGTCAATCGTGACGATGCCCAGCATCACGTCATTGTCGTCCAGGACGGGAAGGGCGACCCGGTTGTTCATCTTGAATATTTGGTACGCGGCTTCCTGGTCGTCGTTCACGTGAAGGGTGATGTACCGCCCGTCCACCAGGTCGCTGACCATCTTGTCCGGAGTGGCCAGCAGGAATTCCCTTATACGGATATCGTCTACAAACTCTCCTTTTTCGTTGACGACGTAGATAACATCTATGGTCTCGCTGTGCTTGCCTTCCTCCCGGATATGATCCAGCACTTCCTGGACTGTCCAGTCCACATTTACGGCGATATAGTCCGGCGTCATAAGACGTCCCACACTGGATTCTTTATAGCCTAACAGGGAGAGGGTCACTTTACGCTCCTCCGGATCCAGGGTCTTGATGAGCTCTTTCACCACGCTGGATGGCAGCTCTTCTAAAAAGGACGTCCGGTCATCAGCAGGTAGTTCGTTGAGTAACTCCGCGGTTTTAAACGGGGGCAGGGACTTGATAATGTCCTTTTGAGCGGGAACGTCCAATACCCTGAACACCCCGGCGGCCCGATGTATGGACAGGCTGGAAATGATCTGACTTTCGTATTCCGGATTCTCATAAATCAGTTCTACTACGTCGCTGATATTCTGATCATTCAACAATTCGCTGATTTTCAGTTTATCATCGGTAGCGATCACCTGCTCAAATTGCTCCTGTAGGGTAGTTGCTTCGTCTGTAAAGGGCATGCCTCAATGCTTTACGACAAAAATAGCATCCTTCTTTGGTTTGCAGCATAAATCCTCTGTTAAGGGAATATATCTTTGTTAAATGATCCAGGACTATCTCTATATAGCAGGAACCAACGGCCGGGGGCGGGGCATTTTCACCCGCCAGGCCATTCCGGCGGACACCGTCATTGAAATTTCCCCGGTTTTGGTCCTTTCGGGGACTGACAGGCAACTCCTTGACCAGACGCTCCTTCACGATTACATCTTCGAATGGGGAGAGCTGAAGGACCGGTGTTGCATGGCCCTGGGTTATATATCCATGTATAATCACACCGTTCCTTCCAATTGCGAATACTTCATGGATTACGACGATGACATGATGTTCATCAAAACGGTCAGGGATATCCTCGCTGAGGAAGAGCTAACCATTAATTATAATGGGGACTCCGGGAACGGGGCAGCCGTCTGGTTCGAGACCCGTTAACCGGGACACAGCACCCGATTTCATGCATTCAATGGCGGCATGGTTACTGCATTTAGAAAGGGAATATGGCATCCCGTAAACGCATTTACCTGTTCGGATCAATCCTGGTCTTACTCCTGGCGGTCGCCGCATTCGTGGAATGGGGGCTTAACCCTTATTTTTCCCCCAAGTTCCGCCGGCTGTTGCAGGAGGTCGTAGTGAAGGGATCGGACAGCCTTTACCGCCTGGATATAGGGGGATGCACAGTACATGTATTGGAAGGGAGCGTGACATTGACCGGCTGTCATCTTTCCATTGATAGTAACCAATACGCCCGGAAGAAGCAGGAGGGTACCCTGCCATCCCTCACCGCCACCCTGCAGCTTACACAGGTAAAGGTCAGCGGATTCAATGCATGGAAATGGTTCATGGCTAAAAGGGTGGACTGCAGCAGCCTTACCCTTGTAGGTGCGACAATGACATTCAACCGTCATCCGGGCTTCGCCAAGCCGGCGGCGGGAGCGCCCTCCAAAGAATTATATCCCCTCATTGAATCTTCGGTAAGATCCATCCGGATAGGAGAGATCCTTCTGGGGGATCTTCGCGTCAGTTACGACAATGGGGTTCCGGAAAAACCTTTCCGGTGGGGATTTGAGCGATGTGAAGCCAGGCTGGGCGGGATCCTGGTAGACAGTTCCACGGTGTCCGATAGTACCCGGATAGCCTATGCTTCCTCCCTGACCATCGGCATAAAACAGGCGTCATTCCTTACCGGGAAAGGATTGTATCGGCTGACCCTGGGCGAGTTGGACTACGATTTTAAGGATAGGGCTGCCGTGCTCCGTGCTCTTTCCCTTCAACCCGTTTTGAATGCAGTTGCCTTTTACAAGGCAGTGGGATTTCAGCAAGACCGTTATACATTCAACGTACCTAAAATAAACCTGATCGGAGTCAACATTAGCGAGCTATTGCAGGATGATCTATTCCATATCGATTCCGCCTATTTGGAACATCCGAAGATCCTTATTACGAATGACCGGAGGATGCAGCCCTCCGGCCGTAGTAAAATGGGGAAATACCCGAATCAGCTCTTGTTAAACGCCCCCGTGGACATAGTGATTCGCCGGGTGAAGGTGGAACGGGGCAGCCTGGCTTACGGGGAAACCGATGCGAAAACCGGGAAAGAGGGCTTGCTGACTTTCGGTGACGTATATGGGCAATTGACCCACGTAACCAATGTGGATGCATCGATTAAGGAGAACCCTTTCTGGAAGGCCGATTTACACGCGACCTTCCTGGACAAAAGTCCCTTGCATGCCCTGTTCACCTTTGACCTCCGCAGTCCTACAGGAAGATTTTCCGTGCAGGCCACCTTGCAGGACCTGGAGGCCGCACAACTGAACCCGGTGACAACGGCGCTCGCCGGGGCGTCCATTCACTCGTTCCACCTGGATCAATTGGATTGTTCCATTCAGGGGGACGAACGCGGCGCAACGGGGAACCTGCATATGCGGTACCGGGGATTGAAGCTGGAATTACTCAAAAAATCCAATGATACGGCCAATGCCTATTCAAAGCCCCTCCTTTCCTTCCTGGTTAACAAGCTGGCCATCCGTTCCGACAACCCCGACGGAAATAAACCAGAAGAATTTGCGGAGGGCATTGTCCAGCAAAGAGACCCCTATAAGTCCTTTTTCAACCTGATCTGGAAAACGATGTTAGAAGGCATTCGGAGCATTGCGATGAAAGGCCTCCTGAAGCCGAAGCATAAATAATGTACATTTGGTCCATACTATAGATTTTATGCAACGAATCGTTTACATCTCTGTCCTTTTCTCTTTGCTTTTTTGCACCACCTTCGGCGCCCACGCGCAAAAGATGGATAAGATCATTTCCCGTAAGGAAGTAACGCTTGTTGAACAGACCCTTTCTTCGGATGCGATGGAAGGAAGGGCTGTATTTACGCCATCCATAGACAGGGCGGCCGACTTCATTGCGGCCCGGTTTAAGGCGGCGGGGCTGCAGCCCTGGAAAGGTAGCGATTATTTCCAGCCCTTTTCTATGCAGCACGTCACGCAGGATATGGTGCAGGTTAGTTTGGGCGGGGTGACCATCCCTTCTTCCCAGGTGGCTATTCAAACGTCAAAACAGTCCCTTGATTGGACCTCATCAGATAGCTTACAGATAGTGACCGTAGACAAGGAACACAACCTTGGAATGATCATGCAATTATATCGTAAGGGCACCCAGGATATGCTGATATTGCTTGATTCGGCCAATGCCGGACGGATCAGCAGATATGCCAATGGACTGGCTGATCACTTTCCGATCACGCACAGCCTGGTCATGGTGGTATATTCCGGACAGCCAACGGCTATTTCCATTCATGCCCACAGTCAGATCACTGAAAAGCCATTGAAAAATGTGGTGGGTATTCTACCTGGGAAGAGCCGGCCCGATGAATACGTCATCTTTTCTGCGCACTACGACCACCTGGGAATAGGTAAGCCCAATGCCCAGGGAGATTCCATATACAATGGAGCCAATGACGATGCTTCCGGTACAACTGCCGTGCTGATGCTGGCCAAATATTTTGCGAGCCGCCACGATAACGAGCGGACGATCGTGTTTGCTGCGTTTACGGCAGAAGAGATCGGTGAATATGGCTCCCAGTATTTTGGCAAAGGGTGGAATGCCGATCAGGTCGCGGCTATGTTCAATATTGAAATGATCGGGACCACCAGCAAGTGGGGGACGAATTCAGCCTATATCACCGGATATGAGCGTTCGGACTTTGGCAAGATCCTGCAGCGCAACTTGACTGGAACGCCATTCCAATTCTATCCTGATCCCTACACTACTCAAAACCTGTTTTATCGTTCAGACAATGCTTCCCTGGCTCGTTTGGGAGTGCCTGCTCATACCATTTCCACTTCCAAGATGGACAACGAGCCCTACTATCACCAGTTGGGGGACGAAATAAGTACGCTTGATATGGATAATATGACCCAGATTATACGGTCCATTGCTTTGAGCTCCGGGACCATCATCAGTGGGCAGGATACGCCTTCGAGGGTTGATACGAGCGCCCTGCGGTAGGGCGCTTCCACTCGCCTTTATGACGAATATCAGAGGAGCTCCTTCAACAAAAGATGCCCTCCGGAGAATGTATCCGGAGGGCATCAGTCTTATTATTCCTAAAGAATGTTACTTGACAAACTGGCGACGGATCACATTCAGGGCGCCACCGGCCTTGAACCATTCAATCTGCTGCTCGTTGTAGGTATGGTTAACGATCACGTTGTCGGTGCTGCCATCCTTATGGTGAAACACCACCGTAAGGGGTTTACCCGGCGCAAAACCGGTAAGTCCTGTGACATCTATGGTATCGTCTTCCTGTATCTTTTCGTAATCTTCCTTGTTGGCAAAAGTCAGGGCAAGCATACCCTGTTTTTTAAGGTTGGTTTCGTGGATACGTGCGAAAGATTTTACGAGGATAGCCCGTACCCCGAGAAAGCGGGGTTCCATCGCAGCGTGTTCCCTGCTGGATCCTTCCCCGTAGTTTTCATCACCTACTACAATGGAGCCGATACCCTTCGCCTTATACGCCCTTTGGGTCGCAGGAACAGGGCCATATTCGCCGGTTAGTTCATTCTTGACTGCATCTGTTTTATCATTGAATGCATTGACTGCCCCGATCAACATGTTGTTGGATATATTGTCCAGGTGGCCACGGAATTTGAGCCATGGACCCGCCATGGAGATATGATCGGTCGTACATTTACCCTTGGCCTTGATGAGTAGTTTCAGGCCCTTCAGGTCTGTTCCTTCCCAAGCGCTAAAAGGACTCAATAACTGAAGGCGTTGAGAATCCGGTGCGACCTTCACGGAGATGTGGCTGCCATCTTTTGCGGGAGGTTGGTAACCGGCATCGTCCACAGCAAAGCCTTTAGGAGGCAACTCGAAGCCGGTGGGCTCGTCCAGTAAGACTGCTTCACCCTTTTCATTTGTCAGGGTGTCCTTCAGGGGGTTAAATCTCAGGTCTCCTGCAATGGCAAACGCAGTTACGATTTCCGGAGAGGCCACGAATGCGTGGGTGCTCGCGAGTCCGTCATTGCGTTTGGCAAAGTTCCGGTTGAATGAAGTGATAATGGAATTTTTACGGTTGGGATCATCGATATGTCTTGCCCACTGCCCAATACAGGGTCCGCAGGCATTGGCTAACACGACCCCGCCGATTTCTTCAAATGTATTCAGTAATCCGTCCCTTTCTATGGTAAAGCGTACCAGCTCTGAACCGGGCGTGATGGTAAATTCGGATTTGGTCTTTAATCCCTTGGTGGTGGCCTGTTTGGCAACGGAGGCCGCCCTGGTGATGTCTTCGTAAGAGGAGTTGGTGCAGGAACCGATGAGGGCTACTTCTAATTTTTCCGGCCAGTTATTGGCCACGACCGCTTCCGCAAATTTGCTGATCGGCCATGCCAGGTCAGGGGTGAAGGGACCGTTCACATAGGGTTCCAATTCATCCAGGTTGATGTCGATGAGTTGGTCATAGTACTTATCGGGATTGGCGTATACTTCCTCATCGGGACGCAGGTGTTCCTTTACACCGTCGGCCAGTTTGGCAATTTCTGCACGGCCTGTGGAAGACAGGTATTCTGCCATTTTACTATCGTAGGTGAACAGGGAACAGGTAGCCCCGATCTCTGCACCCATGTTGCAAATGGTCCCCTTGCCGGTGGCGCTCAGGTTGTCCGCTCCTTCTCCAAAGTATTCAACGATGGCTCCCGTTCCGCCTTTTACGGTCAGAATGCCGGCCACCTTCAATATAATATCCTTGGCGCTGGCCCAGCCGCTCAGGCGGCCTGTCAGCCTGATTCCAATGAGTTTGGGCATCTTTAATTCCCAGGCAAGACCCGCCATGACATCCACCGCGTCAGCTCCGCCCACGCCGATGGCGATCATACCCAGCCCGCCTGCATTAGGCGTATGACTGTCCGTACCGATCATCATTCCTCCGGGGAATGCATAATTTTCCAGCACCACCTGGTGGATGATACCGGCTCCCGGTTTCCAGAAACCGATCCCGAACTTGTCGGAAATGGAGGCCAGGAAATCGTATACTTCACGGTTTACATCCTTTGCCGTAGCAAGGTCTTCTACCGCCCCAACCTTAGCTTGTATCAGGTGGTCACAATGTACGGTGGAAGGTACTGCTACCTTATCCCTGCCGCAGGTCATAAATTGCAACAAGGCCATTTGGGCCGTGGCGTCCTGCATGGCTACGCGGTCGGGGGCGAATTCGACATAATCCTTACCGCGTTCGTAGGCCCGGCTGCTTTTATCCCATAAGTGGGCATAAAGGATTTTTTCCGCCAAGGTCAAGGGGTGGCCCGTAAGTTTACGTGCTTCCGCTACCTTAGCCGGGAGTTCAGCGTACACTTTCTTAATAAGATCCAGATCGAAAACCATGATACATAATTTATTAGAGGTTAGGGGGCGATAGTGGACCATGGTTCTGCCCAAAATTGGCTTTTGGGGCCTGCGGGTCCATTATCGACCTTGTAAAGGCGTGGCAAATTTACGAAAAATGGAAATGCGCCCAACGGACCTGCGAAGTATAGACAATTTTTTTTACATTCGCTTACATGAACCGGTTTAAAGATTTCATAGAATGGAAAGTTTTTGGGGTTTGTACCTACCTGGGTGAAAAGTGGGGGGTAGCAACGGCTACTATCCGGATGTACTTCATTTACCTGACTTTCCTTACCATGGGATCTCCCATCCTATTCTATCTTTTTTTCGCATTTTGGATGAATATTAAGCAATACATCTGGAGTGCGCGCAGAAACCCGATCCGGTATCTATGATTAAAATGTAGCTTTAATTAACTTACAGGCCCGTTTTTAATGCCAGCTTAGACCTTCAAATTAGCCCTGGGGAATGTGTTTGTATTGCGCCAGCCAGATAATCGATGAATTTATCTGACTGGCGCAATACCTCTTTTTGATGGCCCTTCGGGCAGCGACCCCGCAAGGGGTGGACCGTAGGTCGGCTAGGGTACGACCGAGGCGACCGCAGGTCGCGAAGGTCAGTGGCCCGCTTTGGGGCGAAGCCAGTTCCCCATTAGCGTATTAGTGGCCCTTTCAATGCGAAACAAGGGCGCCACCCTAATCTTCCAACGCGGCGCGGTCGATCAGATGCACATTCGTCATATCCAGATAATGGTTCTGCAGCTCGTGCAGCGCAAGGCCGTGGTGAAACACCCTTTGGGCTTCGTTACGGTACATGAGGGTTATCTCCTGCAAGGTGTTCGGGTCTTTGACTTCAATGCTGAAAGGGCCCCGCACATAAGTGATCGTTCCATCTGCGAAGGGGGCGGATGGCACGAATTGCAATTTCTCCAGATCTTCTTTGGTCAGGATGATGGGGGAAAGGTCGGCCGGTGAATACCATGATTCCTGATCGTCATTGGTTATTACACAGATCTGTTGGTTCTCCCTATCGAATTCGGCCACCGAGCCCCGGGTGAAGGTTCCATCAAAGTCAACGTTGACGATATCTCCTGGCTTAAGATTGTGAATGGGGATCATATCTGGATGTTTTTAGGTGTAGAAGGTAAAAAATTGTGCCGAGGTGTGCAAATTTACCTATTTGGATTCAGGCGAGGCGTACACGCCGGGGCGGTGTAACTGCATAAAGACTTCCGGGGCGTCCAGTGCTGTAAAACCAAACTGGGCATATAACCCGTGTGCATCCCGGGTGGCCAGGAGCATCCTTCTCAAGCCCTGCAGGTCCGGGTGTTCCAGGATGCACTGCACCATCCATTTGGATAATCCTTTACCCCGGTGGCCGGGAAGTATAAACACGTCTGCCAGGTACGCGGAAGTAGCATGATCGGTGATCATCCGGGCAAACCCCACCATATTTTCCGAATGATAAATACCAAAGCAAAGAGAGTGCGCAATAGATTTTTCCACAATTTCCCTGGGAACTCCTTTGGCCCAGTAAGACTCTTCCGACAGGAAATGATGAATTACGTCTACATCCAGTTGGCTTTTGGCAGTAGACAGAAGGTATCCGTCGAACTGTTTGATGTATTCCATTAGATGACTGCTTGTCTGATCTTTAAAAGTTTTGCCAACAGGGCCTCCAACTGATCCAATTGCAACATATTGGCACCGTCGCTGAGCGCACAAGCCGGATTGGGATGGGTTTCGATAAACAGGCCGTCCGCTCCGGTAGCGATGGCAGCCTTGGCGATGGTGCCGATCATTCCGGGATTTCCGCCCGTCACACCCGATGTCTGGTTGGGCTGTTGCAGGGAGTGTGTGCAGTCCATGACAACAGGCGCGTTATGCGCCTGCATCAGGGGAATATTGCGATAATCCACTACCAGGTCCTGGTAGCCGAAGCTATTTCCCCGCTCTGTAAGGATAACCTTGTCATTGCCGGCTTTACGGATCTTTTCTGCCGCAAATCGCATAGCATCTCCGGAAAGGAATTGGCCTTTCTTTACATTGACGACCTTGCCTGTGGCTGCGGCAGCTACCAGCAGATCCGTTTGACGGCATAAAAACGCCGGGATCTGAAGTATGTCAACAAAAGGGGCTGCCATGGCAGCTTCTTCATGTGCGTGAATGTCGGAAGTCGTGGGAAGGTGATATTTCTGTCCCGCTTTGCGCAGTATTTTCAATGCCTCTTCGTCTCCCAGCCCTGTAAATGATCCTGCACTGGTCCTGTTGGCCTTCCGGTAAGAGGCCTTAAATACATAAGGAATGCCCATGTTTTTGCAAAGTCTGCTGACTGTTTCTGCTACTTCCATGACTATTTCTTCACTTTCCACCACGCAAGGGCCGGCAATCAGGAAGAAATTCCGGTCGTCGTAAGATTGGCCCTGAAAAAGGTCCTTTAAGAAATTAGGTATCATACAGTAAAGGTAGGGGATGTGCAGATATTTTTCTTAGGTTTGCATCCTTGAAATGAACTGGTTATGGTTACTGAAAAAATATTGGTGGTAGGAGCCTGCGGACAGATAGGCGTGGAGCTTACGCTGCAATTGCGGCAAATGTATGGAGGGGCCAATGTCGTTGCCAGCGATCTGAGGGAAGAGCATCCGATGCTCAAAGGAACGGGCCCGTATATCCCCATGGATATTATGAATAAGGAAACTTTTCATGTGCTGGTCCTGCGGTATAATATCACACAGGTCTACCTTCTTGCGGCCATCTTGTCGGCCACCGGCGAAAAGAACCCCCCCCTGGCCTGGAACCTCAATATGCAAAGTCTGTTGAATGTATTGGAAGTAGCCAAAGAGGAAAAGTTACATAAGATCTATTGGCCCAGTAGTATAGCCGTCTTTGGTCCTAATTCGCCCAAACAGCAGACCCCTCAGCATACGATCATGGAGCCCACCACCGTGTACGGGATCAGCAAGCTCGCGGGTGAACGCTGGTGCGAATATTATAACCACCGCTACGGAGTAGACGTGAGAAGCTTACGCTATCCGGGCCTGATCAGTTACAAATCAGCCCCTGGAGGGGGAACCACCGACTACGCCATAGAAATTTACAATGAAGCCATTGAGCATCGTCGATATGAATGCTTTTTGTCGGAAAATACGTATTTGCCCATGATGTATATGCCCGATGCGATAAGGGCGACGATAGAATTGATGGAAGCAGACGCGAAGCATATTTCGGTGCGGTCTTCGTACAACCTGGGGGCTATGAGCTTCTCACCCAAAGAAATAGCCGCGTCTATTCAACACAAGATCCCGGATTTTACCCTTTCCTATAAGCAGGATTTCCGCCAGCAAATTGCAGACAGTTGGCCTCAAAGCATTGACGACTCTCATGCCAGGAATGATTGGGGATGGAAACATGCCTATGATCTGGACAGGATGACCGAAGACATGCTGGAGAATCTCCCATAGCGGGGCCGGAAGCCCGGTAGCAGCCAAGTGCCCACAGACCACGGCCGGAGGCCCGCCGGGTCAGGGCGTAACTTCACGCAGCATGAAGGTGTAGAGCGCTATCCTGTAAAATACTTCATCCTCCAGCCCTACGCGTTTTCGGGCCAGGGCATCTTTCATACCGGAACTTCTGAGTTGGAGGTATTGAAGGTAAGAGGCGGCGGCCACGTCCATTAATTCGCGTAGTTGGCGTTCCATTTCCCGGTGGGTCATATGGTCTTTTTCATGTTCCCTCAGCGATCTTATATAGAGATCGAGGAATTGAAGCCCGTAGGACTTGAGCCGGATGAAAGTCGGATCATTCCGATAACCCGGGATGTTTTTTAACTGGTTAATGCCTTGAAGGCATTGGTGCTCTTTTAAGATGGTGTATTCCTTAATGACCTGTCGGGCATTGATCTTACGATGAGTGCAAAAGTGGTTATATACGAAAACCACATATTCATGTGTAGGTATGCCCATTTCCGGCAGGACATCCAGCGCACTCAGGTGCCTGACCTTTGCTTCGGACAAGAGTTGCTCATCCGGTAGGGGAGAGGATAGAAGGTATTCCGCTGCCGCCGTTTCCAGGCGTTGAATGGTTTTTTCCAGTAATTGTTCGTTGAGATTCTTGTGCTTATGTATGCTTTGAAGGATACGTATGAACCGGGTAGAAGGGGGAAGTCCATATTGAGCCAGCACATCCCTTTCCATATCCACTGCCTGCGCAAACAGGACAGGCACTTTCCCGGGACCGCCATGTTCCTGTATTTGTTGAGCCAGTTGGTAGTATTTAGTAATATACATGACTGTCGGCGCTACATACATTTTTTAGGCTTGAGGGCGGCGGAATGTTGAAACTAATAAAAGTAATGATGATTTGCAAGCGCTATTTTTGCCTTGGAAATTCGCGTTGGACGGGCTTTCCAGATTTTTTTTAATTTTATTACCCTATAAATTTGGTAGACTATTACTTTTGATCTAATATTGTCTCACCAAGTATATGAGTTACGTGGCCGAGAGGAGAGGCAGAGGTTTGCAAGACCTCCTACGGCGGTTCGATCCCGCCCGTAACTGCGACAGACTATCATAGCAAGCAATCGTTTACCGGCCCCCTGTTCTCAGGGGGCCTTGTTTGTGTGGGCCAGCCTAATATGATAATTTAGGCTGGCCCACACAAACATCATCTGCGTCGCGATCCGGGTGCCCGCAAGGGCAGGACCGAAGGTCGGCCCCCGGTACCCCCGTAATACAATGCAATCAACATGCGGAGTCAGCAATCAATGCAATTCAATCACCATAGCGCTGGCGGCGGGGACGGTAATGAGGACGTCGCCGGAGACGAATTGGGTGATGGGTGTAAATGTGGGGGTGGTAAATGTGCCGTCGGATTTGATGGAATGGCCACCCAGGGCTACTCCTGATGTGGCCGTCAGCGAAGAGGCGGTAAGGGTGACATACGAGGCTTCGGATATGGGGGTGCCATTGTGAAGCGTGATGTTGGCATTGGTCGTGCTGTTCTTATTGATGACCGTCAGGAATATTTTCCCATTGGTGGATAGCACAGCGTAGGCGGTCATGTTCAGATTATTAGGGTTGGACAGGATTGTGGGAATGAAGCGGCCCTGACTTCCCAACTGAAAGCAAAGCATTCCATAAAACAGCGGCTCGGCGACAGGAGCGGTATTATCGATCGTTATAGGCGTATAATATTCGGTGGAACCACCGTGAAAATTAACTCCGGCAGCTCCACTTTGCGCTACATTGAACATGTAATCCAATCCCCACAGGGCACTGGCAAAAGTATTACTGACACCTTTTTTCCCTCCATCATACACGGAATTGCATTCATCCATCCGGAATGGAATTCCGGCGCCCCTGGAGGCAGCCACCGCTTCTGTCAATTCTGTAAGCAAGTTGTCGTCGGGAGTAAGCAGACGGGTGACCGTTACAGTGCTGCTGGAAGGAGGACCCATCCGGTAATAATGATGCGTAGCCATTTTCAGGCGGCTTTGTTCCTCACCAATGAAGGGCAGAAGCCAGGTTAGCTCGCTGGCCGTTGCCGGACCGGCGAAAGTAGCAGCAGGTACTGCTGCATGGATGGTAGTATAGAAATTATTCCATTCCTTTTGAAAATCCGTATATGAGTAACCGGTCGGCCGAAGGCCGAGCGTTACATACTGGTCCGGTTCATTGCCGATCTCAAAGGCGTCCAGGTAAGGGGAATCGGCTGCCGTTTTGATAATATAGCCAGCTTCCTCGGCGGCTTTGGAAGGAGTGGACTGGGCAAGGTTAAGTCCAAAAATAACCTTCCACCCGGTTGCTTTGGCAAAACCAAACAGGTGGGCGACATCGTCCGTATACAGGGAATCTACATTCTTTGAATTGTTTCTTGGGGTATTCGTCCAAAAAATATTGTCAACGGACGATCCGCCTACCCTGATCAATCCCTGGGTGCTCAATAGTTTGAAAAGGCGTATCAGTACGGTATTATCCTCTGAGAGATCGGCTTCAGGTAAAAGGGCTGTTTCAAAACTCAGTCCGGTAAAATTGGGGGGTGTCAACAGGCCCGGTTGCGTGGGGTCTATCGATAAGTGAACAGAATCGGCAGGGATTGACTGGTAATCCACAAGCACTTGCTTCTTACATGCGATACACCAGCCCAGGATAACGAATATAGCCGCCCGTTTAAAATACTTTGCTTGCATGGGAACACCAGATAATACTCAAAGATATGTATTAATGATGCATTAAGAGCAAAGCAATCACGAACAGACAGCATACAATGACCCCTACCAGTACGGCTTGCTTAAGGTCCTTGTCTTTTCTTGAAGGGAAGAAAAGGGGGTATTCCGTTTGGGAGCGAATATCGGCCAGTATTTTCCTTTCCTCTTCCAGTAACAGGTGTTCGGATAAGGCGGGTTTTTCCGATCCGTCCGATAGCCATTCCTCGATCTGTCGTACGGTTTCGGAGCTGGCTTTGCCTTCCAGGTATAAGTCCAATTTGCGTTTCAGGTGCCACTTTTGCATAAGGTAAAGTTGTATCAATGATTTCTGCTGAGCAATTCCCATGGCTTGTTCCACCATTCAATAGGAATCCGGATAAACTGCATCAGCCATTGCCTGGAGAATGACCTGTCTTCCTGCGACTGGTAGGACATAGAAAAGTCCTCCATACTGGCTTCAGGTACTTCGTAAGGATACCCTGCCTCCGGGAACGCAGGTGTTTCTCCTCCAAAGTATGGAAGTACATACCCTTCTATCCATTGGTTTTGGGAAATGCCCTCCAATTGATGGTGCAACTGCTGAACGACGGCTACGCGTACTTTTTGATAGAGTAAAACGGGTAAAGAGTAGTCTACAGGGATCTGGTATCTTTCGTTCCAGACTTCGGAGAAAACGGTGGAGACTACACTGCGGGCGTCTCCCGCGGAATGTAATTTTCTAAGGGCGTAAAAATAGACCATGCGCCAGTGCCGGTGATATAGCTCTTCGAAGCAAACGGTATCATCAGAGCGTAGCCTGTCTAACAATTCAATGTCAGAGTATAAGATTTCCTGCATAGGTGTGTTGTTTGGTAGCTAATAACGGAGAAACTAGAGAACCGGGTTTTCGTAACAAGTTGAAAAACCGATTTTGAAAGCTTACCCCTCTAGTAAGATAGTAATAAAACAACGCATAAACGCTGCATACACACTGAAAAAAGACACTATTTTATGTGCAATGTTTAATCATTGTGGATATCTTTTTAAGGTGTAAAAAGCCACATAAGACAAAAAAACCTGGTAGCCAATGACATACCAGGTTTTATTATAAAAAGTGACATTTTTTTCCGGAATTCGGATCAATTTATGGCCGATTTATTAATGGATGGTTAGCCATTTTAAACAAACCGGGTTGCCCAATGAAATTTTGTCACCCGTAGGGGTCAGCAGCCCCGTATGTGTGTCCCTCCTGAAAATCGCAATATTATTACTTTCCTGCCCTGCCACCAGCAGGAAATGGCCGCTGGGATCAATGGAAAAATTCCGGGGCTTTACGACACCCGCATCTATCACTGCAATTCTTTTTAATTTTCCTGTTCCGGTATGCACTGCATAAACAGATAGGGTATTGGCTTTTCCCCGGTTAGAGGCGTACAGAAATTTCCCGTCTCCCGACAGGTGAATGTCTGCACTCCCTTTATCCGCCGTCGTATCGATCGTATTGGAAAGAATCGTTTGGACACGCTCGAACTTTCCTTTGGAATACCCGTATGTTACCACATCTCCCGCCAGTTCTTCAATAACATACATGTACCGGTGGTCGGGACTGAAATCAATATGCCGGGGGCCGCTGCCGGGCTTGGTCTGGATGTAGGGAGGAGTGCCAGGTGTTAAAGGCTCGGTGGCGTCCGGGCGAAAATCATAAATGGAAATCCTGTCCAGCCCCAGGTCCGGCGTTAGCAGGTATCGTTGGTCGGGGGTAAATACGACGGAATGGACGTGGGCCTTTTCCTGGCGGGCCGGATTGAGGCCTTTTCCTTCGTGTTGGATGAACTGGGCGGATGCGCCCAATCGGCCGTCTTGTCCGATAGGAAAAGCGGATAAACTGCCTCCCGTATAATTAGCCACCATAACCCACTTATCCGCGCTATCCACCGATACATAGCACGGGTCATCGCCTCCGCTGGGTTGCCTGTTCAGGAAATGCAATTGACCCGATGCCGCGTCGAAGGAAAATGAACTGACGCCGCCCGGTTTTTGCCCCTCGGTTTCATTTACCGCATAGAGATAGTTACCCGCCGGGGACAAGGCAAGGTAGGAAGGGTTCTCTACGCCGTCAGCTTCACTGACGGGAGCCGCCTTGCCCGATGCCGTATCAAAGCTGTAGACATAAATCCCCTTGCTGGTACCGGTAGTGTAAGTGCCGATGAACAGGTAATATTTTTGCGCAGATCCTGTCAGGGAGAGCAGGACAAGGACTAAGAATAATGGCAAACGCATGGTCTTCTATTTTAGTACAATAATCGTACTTTATGCATTGTCCGGCGCCGATAACGTGAGAATTTATCACCGCTGGGGAATCTTCCTCCGTTTCCTCACCTTGATTGTGGGCAGAGGAATGGGTGTCCACGTTTCAGTGTCATCCCCCAGCAAAAGGCCCCACGGCCTCAATTCGTCAATCCGGTCAAAAATGACTTTACAAATGGCAATGGCGGGAATACTCAGGAACATTCCTCCGACGCCGCAGATAGCGCCGCCTATAAGGACGATCAAAAGGGAGATGAGCGCATTGAGCTTTACCTTGGATCCTACCAGGTAGGGAACAAAGAAGTGGTTGTCAATAAATTGAACGATCATATGAATGATCAGTACCCCTACCAGCTTTGATGCCTCTCCGGTGTTGGTGTAGGCGATAATGGCAGTGAGGACGACGGCTATTACACCCCCTATATACGGCACCATGTTCAGTATAGCTCCAATGACCCCCAGGAGGATAGCAAAGGGAACGCCCAGCACAAACAACCCCAGAGAATTAAGGACAGCTACGCAGGCCGTTTCAATCATGATCCCGGTTACATAGTGCTGGACCACCGAACGGATTTCGTGAATGATCTCTGCTACCTTTTCGGAGTGTTTCCGGTCAAAGGCAAAGGTGACAAAGCGAATTAATAAATCCCGGTAGTAAAGGAACAGGAATACATAAATAGGCACCAGTAGCAAAGTAGCAATGGAATTACTGAGGGTCGCGAGGGTGCCGGTGATCATAGCCCCCATGTCATCTATCGTATCCTTCCTGGCCTTGTCCAGCATTTTTTGCTGCTGCTCCTGGTTCACATGAAAGGAGTGGTCGAGGAATACCTGGCAGTTATGCCACAACTTAAGTAGGTTAACCTTCATCTCGGGGATATCGTTCACCAGGGAGGCTGCCTGGGTAGAAAGAAGGATTAACAGGGCGGCCAGTGCGATGATGGCGATCAACAGGGCGGAGAATATGGCAATTACCTTGGGGACCCGCCACTTTATCAGCCTCTTCTCCAAGGGGCGGAGGAGGACCGCGAAGAGGAAGGAGAAGCCCAGGGGGAGTAGTATATACTGTCCCAGATAGATCCCGTACAGCAATAGCCACAACATGAGCAATATGAGCGCAGTTTTAGCATAAAAAGGGAGGGGAGTTGTCATATTCACTATAAAACAAAGCTTATTCCGCTTTTCCCCGAGTTGGTGATCTTGAAGCGGATATGTAGCTTTGGAAACAAGTTTTACTATTATGGCTATTGGCAACCGCATGAATCCCTTTTCCCGACTGAATGATGATACTGGCTTTGGATCGAACGCCTCGAGCTATGGGGGGCGGTTTATCAATAAAGACGGATCGTTCAACATACGAAAAACCGGACAGCCTTTTTGGAATAGGACCAGTATCTATTATTTCCTGTTAAATATGCCTGCCTGGAAATTCACGCTGTTGGTCCTGGGCTCCTATTTTGTTGTCAACGTGGTCTTCACCAGTCTTTACCTGCTCGTCGGCATTGGCGGACTAACAGGAATAACAGGCACAACCGGTCTCCGGCATATATTGGAAGTCTTCTTTTTCAGCACGGAGACCTTTACAACGGTGGGTTATGGCCGGGTCAACCCCACGGGAGTAGGTATTAACTGTGTAGCGGCACTGGAGTCCCTGAGTGGATTTGTCGCCCTGGCAGTAGGTACCGGTCTTATTTTTGGACGTTTTGCAAGACCCAAACCCTTTCTCAGCTTCAGCAACAATGCAGTGATCGCTCCCTATAAAGGCCGGACCGGGCTGATGTTCCGGATGGCGGCGTATAAGGAAAACCATCACCTGACCAACGCCGAGATCACGGTGAACCTGGCTGTCACTTTGCAGGAAGAAGGTGTTCCGGTATTTCGCTTTTTTTCCCTCCACCTGGAAAGGAGCCGGGTCGATACCTTATCTATGAACTGGACAGTCGTGCACCCCATAGACGATGAAAGCCCCCTGGTGGGATTCACTAAGGAGGACCTGAAAACAGCAGATGCGGAGATCTACGTATTGTGCCGGGGATTTGATGACGTATTTTCAAATATGGTCCAGCAACGGACTTCCTATACCTACGATGAAATTATTTTCAACGCCAAATTCTTACCCATGTACAAAGAGTCCGTAGATGGAAAGACCACCATTATGGAAGTTGATAAACTGAATGAATATAAATTGCTGCCGGAAAAAGGGGAAGATAAAGCCTAAGCCCTGTTGTATATAATTTTCCACAGTTTCAATCCAAACAAAGGAACATGGATGAACATCTACCCCAATATTTCCAGTATTTTCTCACGATCATACCGGTCACTTATATGGCCTTGTTCCAGGTGGTCAACCCTATCGGGTCTGGAATATTGTTCCTGAATCTGACCCCCAACGCCTCCAATGCATTGCGTCGCAAGCTGGCGCTGAAGGTGGCCTTTAATTCCTGCATCGTCCTGCTGATCACTTTGCTCGTAGGGGTCTATGTACTCAATATGTTTGGCATCACGGTGCCGATTGTACAGATCTGCGGAGGAATGTTAATTGTGTCGATGGGCTGGAGATCCATCAACAATGATAATCATGCCTCCACGGAAGTAGATAAAAAGCATTACCTCAACGAGGAGTTAAATCATGAAACGGAATATGAGAATCAGGCTTTTTATCCGATGACCTTCCCCTTTACCATCGGTCCCGGCAGCATTGCCATTACCCTGACCATTAGTGCGGAGTCTGTGAACCATGGAGGAGGAAACAACATTATACAATATGCCGGCGCCATCATATCCATTCTGCTCATCGCCGTTTCGATTTATATCTGTTTCAGCTCGGCCGACTATATCATGGGTAAGTTGTCTCAACAGATCCGGCGCGTGATCATGAAGCTATTAGCCTTCATCCTGCTGTGCATCGGGGGGCAGATCGTATTCAACGGACTTGGGGCTTACCTGCATTCCCTGCATGAATCAGGATTGCTTAAGTAGCCGCCCTTCCTACCGGTTGAGCCTGTACATCAGGTAACAGAGGATCAACGCCACCAGGACCAGCACAGGCGTCTTATACGTATTCAAATAATGATCTCGTTGTTTTTGCTGCCGGAACACACTGATCTTTTCTAATACAGATGTATCCGAGCCAGCCAGCTTGTTTAGCGCCTGTATTACCGTCCCGGTTAAATGGAAGGGTATCGGAGCGGCAGCGTCCAGGAGATAAACGATGATCTCTTCATTACTCCGCAGGTCATGAAAGGCGTCCAGTTGGCGCAGGGCGTCATCGGTCAGGAGCCCCATGATCTGCCGGTGCAGGGCGGTATGATCCATTCTGAAAATATCCATGACGGCTACTCTTTCCTTCAGCTTACGGGCTTGCAAAAGTACCCGTTGGGGTGTAAGAGGACCCGTTTCAGCAAAAGCTTTACCGGTGCTCTTCCAATATCCCCGTTGCTGATGATAGTTTTCCCTTTTGAGAGGATCCGAAAGCACGTCGTATGCTTCCCGGATTTCCCGGAAATGAGCGGCAGCATAAGGATTTCCCTGGTTCCTGTCGGGGTGGTATTGCATGACCAGTTGTCGGTAAGCCCTTTTCACTTCATGCCGGTCAGCGCCGGGAGGAAGGTCTAATATCGTATAGTAGTCTTTCAGCGCCATGAGGAGTGCCTGGCTATTAGGCGAAGATAGGCTAATAATACCGGCCGATCAGGGGATTGTCCACGATCAGTTTCTTCATCTCCGCAGGATCAATGGCGCCTTCTTTGGCGTATACGATCTTTCCGCCCGGTTCCACCAGGACCGTATAAGGCAGTGCACCTTGCCAGCCGGGATCTACCGCTTCAATCAGTTTATATTTATCATCTGTGCTGAAAATATAATTGGTGTTGGATGCCTGTTCCTTTTGCAGGAATTGCAGTGCTTTCCCCATTTTTGCCGGTTCATCCGCGCTGATGCTGATGAACTCAAAGTCCCTTCTCCTGTACATCCGGTTAATGGTCACGAATTCGGGGAACTCAGTGACGCAGGGGCCGCACCATGTCGCCCAGATATTGATGAGGCGCAACTTGTCCGAACTATTTTTTAATAGGTTTTTTATGCCGGTTTCATCAATAGAATCGAGGGTTACCGCTTCCTTTGCCCATTCTTCCCTGGCCTTGTTGATCCAATCGCTTTTTTCCACCCATTTAATAGAGCATCCGAATACCTTGGTCGTTTGCACGGGGACCTCCTTGTTATTAAGCAGGGCGTCTATTGCATTGCGGGTATCCAGGCTATGGGGTGTTTTTCCAGGCTTTTCCACGTCATCTATCCGGCCGCTATAGCGGAGCTTTCTGTCCTGATCAAAGATAAAAACGTGGGGCGTGGCCACAGGGCCATATTTTAGTGCCGCTTCTTCCTTATCTCCATCGTAGAGGTATGGAAAATTGAATTGCTTTTCCCCGGCACGGCGTTTCATTTCTTCAAAGGTGTCCCCCATATCCGTATACCCCAGTTCATCAAGGCGAATAGATGTAGGGTCATTGGGCATGATGGCTACCACCGCCACGCCTTTCGGTTCATAGTCTTTTGCCAGGGCAATAATGCGGCTTTCATAGGCCTGGGCGGTGGGACAATGGTTGCACGTAAAAACAACGACCAGTATCCTGGCGTCTTTGAAAGAGGAAAGACTGTAGGTCTTGCCGTCCACCCCCGGAAGGTGAAAATCAGGGGCGGGCTGCCCGATAGAAAGCGTTTTGTGTTCTCCGCCGACAGTGACAAGAGGAGGGTGTAAAGGAGAGAGGAGCGCCATATAGCACAGCAGGCAGAAGAAAGTGGTCATCAGGCATCGTTTGCATGATAAGATACAAATTTTGAGAACGTGTTGACCGCACTAACTGGAAAAGTAGCATTTGCCCGGGTATTGAAATGGAATAAAAGGAGGATTTGCTCGGGAGAACTATTAACTTTAGCGACCTAACGATTTTCCATATTTTAAAAAATAATATGCAAACCAGACGATCATTCCTTAAGACCGCTTCCCTGCTCTCTGCAGGGATCATGGTGGCCCCTTCGCTTCCTGCGATGTTTAAAGGCAGGAAACACGATATCGGTCTCCAGTTATATACCGTCAGGGACGCTATGGCGAACGACCCTGCCGGCACGCTGGCAAAGGTTGCACAAATCGGTTACAACTCGATAGAAGGTACCTATACGCCCGGGGCGGAGAACTTTTATGGTATGGATGCGAAGGCCTTCGGGGCCCTGGCGAAGCAAAACGGCCTGGTCTTCCGCAGTTGCCATTACAGGCTCGGGGAAGATGAAGCGGACGGAGTCATGAAGGGAACCATCCTCCACGACTGGGATAAGGCGGTGGAAGACGCTCATTCCCTGGGCATTAACTATATGGTATGTGCCTGGTTGTCCCCTGCCGAACGCCAGGGACTGGATCATTATAAGAAACTGGCGGAGGAATTAAATACAGCAGGGTCGGCGTGCAAAAATGCGGGCATCCAGCTCTGCTATCACAACCATAACTTTGAATTTGACAAGCAGGGCGGATTGTTCCCTTACGATGTATTACTGGATAATTCGGACAAGGAACTCGTAAAAATGGAAATGGATATGTATTGGGTCACCCTGGCCGGACAAGACCCGGTAGCGCTGATAGACAAGCATCCCGGCAGGTTCCCGCTCTGGCATTTGAAAGACCTGGATAAGACGCCCGAACATTCTTTTACCGAAGTCGGAAATGGCACGATTGATTTCAAGCGGATTTTCACGCATGCAAAAGAAGCAGGTATGAAGCACTTTTTTGTAGAGCAGGATAAGTGCCCCGGATCCCCTTTCGACAGTATCACGAAGAGCATCGGCTATATTAAGAATAACCTGGTGTAGCTATTCTCCTTTTTTCTGGGCTTTACCCATAAAAAAAGGACCGGATTTGATCCGGTCCCGGTAAGGATATCATTTATTTATTGAAAAAACCTCGTCAGGCTTCCTGTTCCATATAACTTTCCATCGGCTCGCAGGTGCAGATCAGGTTACGGTCTCCGTAGGTGTTATTAATGCGTCCGACGCTGGGCCAGAACTTGCCTACACGCACGTATTCCAGGGGGAAGGCGGCGTGTTCCCTGGAATAGGGCTTGTCCCAGGTATCGCTGACCACCACAGACTGCGTATGAGGGGCATTCTTTAAGGCATTGTTTTGCTTATCCGCTTTGCCGGCTTCAATGGCCTGGATTTCTCCGCGTATGGAGAGCATAGCGTCGCAAAAGCGATCCAGTTCTCCCTTGTCTTCGCTCTCCGTGGGCTCGATCATGATGGTTCCCGGTACAGGGAAACTCATGGTGGGGGCATGGAAGCCATAGTCCATCAGGCGCTTGGCAATGTCTTCGGCTTCAATGCCGGCGCTGGCTTTGAAGGGGCGGAGGTCCACAATGAATTCGTGGGCGCAGGTTCCGTGGCTTCCGGTATAAAGGATGTCAAAATCCTTTTCCAGCCTTGCCTTCATATAATTGGCGTTCAGGATGGCGTATTGGGTGGCCCGGGTCAGTCCCTCCGCTCCCAGCATGCGGATGTAGGCATAGCTGATGAGCAGAATGGAAGTAGAGCCGTAAGGGGCCGCACTCACTGCGTGACTGGCGCCTGTGTGTGCCGTTCCATTCGAACCGGGTACAGCACCGCCGGCAAGGAATACGTGACCTGGCAAATGGGAAGCCAGGTGAGCTGCCACACAAATGGGGCCCATGCCGGGACCTCCGCCACCGTGAGGAATGGCGAATGTCTTGTGCAGGTTGAGGTGGCAAACGTCGGCTCCAATGGCTGCAGGAGAAGTTAATCCTACCTGTGCGTTCATATTGGCGCCATCCATATACACCTGTCCGCCGTATTGGTGAATGACAGAGCAGATCTCCTTAACGCTTTCTTCAAAAATGCCATAGGTACTTGGGTAGGTGATCATAATACCCCCCAAGGTGTCTGCGTATTGTTGTGCTTTGGCCTTCAGGTCATTGACGTCTATATACCCGTTTTCCAGCGCCTTGACCACCACTACCTTAAACCCTGCCATCACAGCGGATGCCGGATTGGTGCCGTGGGCGGAAATGGGAATCAATATGACATTGCGTTGTTGCTGTCCCTTGCTATCCAGGAAGGACCGGATAGTCAGGAGGCCGGCGTATTCTCCCTGCGCACCGCTATTAGGTTGCAGGCTGCAGGCATCAAATCCGGTAATGGCGCAGAGATAATCACTCAGTTCCCGAACGATTTGCTGGTAACCTTGCACCTGGTCCATAGGAGCAAAGGGATGCATTTTGCTCCAGTGACTCCAACTAAGCGGGATCATTTCGGTGGCGGCGTTCAGCTTCATGGTGCACGAGCCGAGTGAGATCATGGAAGTATTGAGGGAAAGGTCTTTATTCTCCAGTTGCTTAATATAGCGCATCATCTGGCTTTCACTCCGGTGGGTATTGAATACCGGATGGGCCAGAAAATGGGAAGTGCGGCTGGCAAAGGAAGGGATAGCGCGCAGGGTAGTATCGACCGCCTGAGCGTTGGCCTGTTTGACGCCGAATACAGCGGCTATATCGCTGGTATCCTGCAGGGTGGTGGTTTCATCCAGGGAGATGACGATCGTTTGGGCGTCCGGGTAGTGGAAATTGATCCCTGCCGCAGTGGCTGCCTTACGGATGGCCCCGGTATCGGGCACTGAAACCGCTATCGTATCGAAAAATGCGGAATAGCGAATGGTAAACCCGGCGGTCCCCAGGCTTTTTGCGAGGTTGGCCGCCAGCGCATTCACCCTTGTGGCAATATCTCTCAGGCCGTCCGGCCCATGATATACGGCGTACATGGCCGCCATATTGGCCAGCAAGGCCTGGGCGGTGCAGATATTGGAAGTCGCTTTTTCCCTTTTAATATGCTGTTCCCGGGTTTGCAGCGCCATGCGCAGAGCGCGGTTACCTTGTGCATCAATGCTGACGCCGATCAACCGGCCCGGTATGGACCTTTTAAATTCATCTTTGGTGGCAAAGAAGGCGGCGTGAGGCCCACCGTATCCCAGTGGGACGCCAAAGCGTTGCGAAGATCCGAGCGCAATATCCGCATTCAATTCGCCGGGGGAAGAAATCAGCGTAAGCGCCAGCAGGTCGGTAGCCATGGCTACATACCCGCCCAGGGCGTGCACTTCGGCAATGAAGGACCGGTAGTCCCGGATGGCTCCTTCCGCGTCCGGGTATTGGAGCAAGGCGCCGAAATAAGTCGCGTCAATAGCCGCCTTTTCATAATCGCCTGATACCACAATGATCCCCAGGGGCGCAGCCCTGGTCAACAACACGTCTTTGGTTTGGGCAAAGACCCGTTCGTCCACGAAAAAATGAGGCGCTTTGATTTCGTCAGTCCGGTTGACCTGATGAAAAAACAGGTTCATGGCTTCAGCGGCAGCTGTTGCTTCATCCAGCAGGCTGGCATTGGCAATCGGCAGCCCCGTCAGGTCACAGACCATCGTTTGAAAGTTCAGCAGGCTTTCCAGTCTTCCCTGGGAAATTTCCGCCTGGTAAGGGGTATACTGGGTGTACCATCCCGGGTTTTCAAAAATATTGCGCAGGATCACGCTGGGGGTAAGGGTATCATAATAGCCCTGTCCGATATAACTGCGGTTTACCGTATTTTTCAAAGAGCTTTCTTTCAGTGCTGCCAGCAATTGAGACTCACTGAGGGGGGCGGGCAATTGCAGGGGCTTTTCCAGTCGAATGGTGCCAGGTACCGTGCGTGCGATCAAATCATCTATAGAGGCGGCGCCTGCGGTGGCCAGCATTTCTGCGGTTTCCCTATCGTCCGGACCAATGTGACGACGCTGGAATTCCCTGGATTGTTGTTCGAATAGATTCAGCATATATGAATGGGTTGACCTTTTTTGAAGGTGCAAAGTTACGGGGGCTAAATGAAATATTGAAAAATGAACCGTGACTGCTACGAACGGAATGCGGCTTCCTCCTCCCGTCGCATTTCCTTGCTGGTTTGTCGGCTTCCGTCGTGGCTCCAGCCCGGAGATCCAAACAGATAGTATATTCTCTCCTTCCAGGTCAAGTCTTTGCGCTGTAGGTCTCCCGAGATGGACTTCCATTCATGGAAAATGATGTTCACCGGCCCGGGATCCTCCAGGTCCTTGGTCAGGCCATACCGGATGGGGGTATAACGGCTGTCTTCGGGCTCAAAGGTGCCGAATAACTTGTCCCAAAGAATGAGGAACATGCCCAGGTTCTTGTCCAGGTAGCGGGGGTTGCTGGCGTGGTGCACCCGGTGGTGGGAAGGTGTGACCAGAAAATATTCCAGCCAGCCCAGCCTGCCGATCTTTTCTGTATGGACGATAATGCCCCATATCTGCGTGGCAGAGTACATGAAGGCGATATTGATAGGGGAAAAGCCCATCCAGGCAATAGGGATAAAGAAAACAAAACGGTAAAGGGGCTCAAATACGCTGCTGCGGAAGCCTACCGTAAAATTAAATTGATTGCTGGAATGATGGGTGACGTGCACAGCCCAGAAGAAGCGGCAAATATGATCGATCCTGTGCAACCAATAATACATAAAGTCTTCTGCCAGAAGCAGGATACACCAATAAGCCACCCCTTCTTGCCAGGTGATCAGGCTGCGCTGGTAAAAATAAGTCAGCACCCAAATGTATATGCCTCTGAATAACAGATCGATAGCTGCATTCATCAACATCAGGTATATATTGGTAAAGGTATCTTTGAGTGTATAAGATCGTTGTTGTTGCAGGTGGCTCAACAATATCTCCACACCGATAACAACGAGGTACAGGGGCGTGGAAATCAAAATAAGCATTTGTTCTCTTAGGGAACCCATCATGTCCGGGCGCATTTGATCCGCTGCGAAATTAACAAAACAACAGTTAATTTTGTGCTATCATGGGAGAAGAGCTGTTAAGGAACTGGGAAAAGAAAGCGGGGGAGCACCAAAAGCAATACCAGCAGTGGCTAAAAAAGGCCGATAAAAACAAGGTGCTGGGACGACTGCCGGACCTTCACGAGGAGGCTTTCAGTCATATCGACTGCCTGAAGTGCGCCAATTGCTGTAGAAATTATTCTCCCCGGTTCAAACCCCCGGATATCAAACGGATAGCCCGTCGTCTCCAGATGAAGGAAGGGGACTTCATAAAGATCTACCTCCGCATTGACGTGGACGGGGATTATGTCGTCAAATCGTCTCCCTGCCCTTTCCTGGGAGCGGACAATTTCTGCGGTATCTATGAAGACCGGCCCAGTGACTGCGCCCGGTACCCCTATACAGATGAAGACGTACTGCTCAAGCGGCCCCAGTTAACCCTGAAGAATACGACGGTTTGCCCGGCGGTGTATTATGTGTTGGAAAAGTTGTCGGGAGCGCAGTGAACGCCTCCTGCCGCCAATCTAAGCGAGCCGCCAATCCAAGCGGGCCGGAGGCCCGCAGCCCGAAGGGCCATCATTAGCGGAGATTGGCGGTAGGGCTAAATTTCCCAAGAGCCCTGCCGCCAATCTCAATACTCCATTTTTCTTAAGTTCGGCGCCTTGAACCAGGTCGTACCCACGACGAGCAGCGTCATGCAGCCCCCGAACACGACTGAAGTAACCACTCCCATTAACCTGGCCGCCACCCCGCTTTCAAACTGACCGAGTTCATTGGACGAGTTGATGAACATGGACCCCACGGATAGTACCCGTCCTTTCATGGCCTCGGGCGTTTTCAACTGGATGATGGTCCCCCGCACCAGTACGCTGATCCCATCCAGCATTCCGCTGATCAGGAGTGCCCCGAAGGACAGTAGGAAAAACCGGGAAAGGCCGAAGGTGATGATACAGCATCCAAAACCGAATACGGCGTATAATAGAATTTTTCCCTGCTTACCTTTCAGCGGAAAGAAGGTCATCGTCGTGAGCATGATACCCGATCCAATATCGGTCGCGGCATTTAGCCAACCGTATCCCACGGGACTGACCCTGAGAATATCCGTGGCATAGACGGGGATCATGGCGGCCGCGCCCCCGAAGAGCACAGCAAACATATCCAGGCTCATGGCAGCCAGGACTTCCTTAGTCCTGAACACAAAGGCCAGGCCTTCCTTTACACTTCCCCACGTCCGGATATTGGCTGCCGGATTATAGCTGGAGGGTTTTGAACGGAGGCGGGTCACGAAAAACAGGCCCATCAGCAGAAGGGCGGTTACGACGCCGAATATAACCGGGTAGGAAAAGCAGGCGATCATGAAACCAGCAGTGGCATGGCCCAATACGGAGGCGCCCAGAAAGGTCGTCTGGCTCCAGTTTACCGCGTTGCCCAACAATTCTCTGGGAACGATCTGACTGATCATGGCATTCATGGCCGGGTTGGCGAATGCTCTCAGGACGCCGGTACAGAAAATAACGGTATAAATAGCATAGGCCACTACGTGGCTACCCATGTGTGTCAATACGTAAGGAGAGGCAATCAGGATCAGGCTTAGGGCGCACAGGACATAAAACGACAGGGCCTTGAGGGTAAGCCCTCGTTTTTCACTTTTATCGATGACGTGGCCGGCATACAAAGCCAGGCACAGAGCGGGAATGAACTCGGAAAGCCCCAGGATGCCGATAGCGAGGAGGCTATGTGTGATTTTCCAGATGATCCAGCCGACGGTAGTAGCCGTCATGCGGAGGGCGACGATAAGGCACAAGCGGGCAAAAATAAAGGACTTGAATTCGGGGATGGCGATGGTGGTCAGCGCAATGTTCTTGGTTCGTGGAACAGGGCCTTCGTCGGGCATACGTTGGGGGCTTCAGTTATCATTCAAAGATAAAGGGAAACCGTCAATCGGGTAACGTAAGATAGTGTTGTCCTTCTCCGTAATCCTTCTCAAGCGCGTCCAATATGACTTTCAGGTGGGCGTCATTGCCCAGGAAATCGGCATTGCTGACGTCTACGATGAGTGTTTTCAGGTTGTGCTGTTTGATATATTGGGTGTAGGTCTCCTGGAGCTGGTACAAATATTCGTTGGGAATATTCTGTTCGTAAGGCCGGTTCCGTTTGCGAATGTTTTCCTGGAGCCGGCTGACGGGGGCATGCAGGTAGATAAGCAGATCAGGGGGCACCAGTTGTGGCTGGATGATCTCATAGATCTTTTGGTAAAGCCGGAATTCTTCCTCTTTCAGGGTCACCTTGGCAAACAAAAGGCATTTGGTGAACAAGTAGTCGGAGATTGTCAGGGAACTGAAAAGGTCCCTGGAACGAAGCAGCTCCTTGAGTTGCTTATACCTTTCCGCCATGAAAAACAGCTCCAGGGGAAAGGCATATTGAGCGGGATTCTCGTAGAACTTGGGGAGAAAGGGATTGTCGGCGAATTCCTCCAGGACCAGGCGGGCCTGGTAATGCCGGGCCAGTAAATGGGTCAGTGTTGTCTTTCCGGCCCCTATATTCCCTTCGATCGTAATAAAGTGATGTTGCATATTGCGGGGCCAATTTAAAGAACCAACCCCACACTTAAGAGCAAACTTGTTCACATTCCCCCCAGAACCGCGCCCGGGCGAGCGGCACGGTGCATCCTGCACCTAAAGCCGTTTCACCTCCAAAAGATCGGAAGTATTGCGCAGCAGGGTTTCCATGTTCACCTTCAGTACCGGGTGCACCAGCGCAGGAGCGATCTCCGCCAACGGTTCCAGGACGAAACGCCGGTTGGGTATTTCAGGGTGGGGGATCTGCAAGTGGGGCATGTGGATTATTTCCTCTCCGTAGAATAAAATATCTATATCAATCTCCCGGGGGCCCCATTTTTCCGACCTTACCCTTCCCATGGCCAATTCAATAGAGAGTACCACCTTCAGCAGGTCTTCCGGGGAAAGAGAAGTTTCCACGAGGAGGACCTGGTTCAAAAACGCCGGTTGCCCCGTGTTGCCCCAGGCGGCAGTCTCGTAGATGCCTGAAGACAGGTCGATGTGCCCAATGGTCTCGGTTATGAGTGTCCTGGCCTCCGACAGCCGGCTCAACCGGTCGCCCAGATTTCCCCCTGTCAATAAAATTACCTGATGCATATCGCGAAATTGACCAAATTTGGGGGACAAAAAATTTCCCATGCGCAGTTTCTTTAAAACATTCTTTGCTTCCCTGCTCGCCATGATCATTTTTGCCGTTCTGGCGGTGTTGTTTCTGATTGGCTTTATAACGGCAAAGGTGTATTCCGCGAGGCCAACCATTGGCGTCGGTCCGGTCCTGTATCTGGACCTGTCCATCCCTTTCCAGGAACAGGGCAGGAAGGATTACATGGCCAGGCTGCTGGGGAATGAAGGCACAAGCGCACCTGGATTATATGACGCTGTGAGGCTGATCCATACGGCCAAAACAGATTCTGCGATAAAGGGCATCTTTATCCGCTGTGAAGGAAACGCCAGCGGATTTGCAGCCAGTGAAGAACTCCGCGCTGCGCTGACAGATTTCAAGTCTTCAGGCAAGTTCATTTATGCTTTTGGGGACGTGATCTCCCAGAAGGCTTATTATGTGGCTAATGTGGCCGATCGTATCTATTGTAACCCGGTAGGTTCCGTGGAATGGACCGGGCTATCCACCCAGATCATGTACTTCAAGCATACGTTGGACAAGCTGGGCATCGAACCCCAGATCTTTTACGATGGGAAGTTTAAAAGCGCGACGGAGCCTTTAAGAGCGGACCGGATGAGTGACGCCAACCGTCTTCAGACCGGGGAATGGATGGGGGACATGAATAACGTGTTGCTGCAAGGCGCACACGAGCGCCGGAACCTGGATACGGCCACGCTTTCCCAATATGAACAGCAAGGCTCCATTCAAACGGCCTACGACGCCGTAAAATACCAACTCATAGACGGAGTCCGCTACCGCGACCAGGTGCTGGCAGAACTCAGGGCCAAAATAGGACTCTCCCGGAACGCCGATATCAATTTCGTATCTCTTTCCGGATATGCCGAAATAGTAGACCTGAACAGCCCTAAAACAGACAGGATAGCGGTAATATATGCCCAGGGGGATATCGTGTACGGATTGGGCAAGGAAGGGGAGATTGGAAGCGACGAATATGTAAAATGGATCAGGGAAGCCCGCAAAGACAGCCACGTAAAGGCCATCGTGCTCAGGGTGAATTCTCCGGGCGGAAGTTCCCTGGCCAGTGATATTATCCTGAGTGAACTCCTGGCGGCCAAAAAAGAAGGCAAACGGGTCATCGTGTCCATGGGGGACCTGGCAGCTTCGGGAGGATATTATATTTCCTGTGCAGCTGATTCCATTTTCGCCGAGCCGGCTACCATTACCGGATCCATTGGCGTATTTGCCATCGTGCCGAATTTTCAGTCCTTCTTCAAAGACAAGCTGGGAGTGACCTTCGACGGGGTCAAGACCGCTCCATTTGCTGACGAGGGAAATATCAGCCGGCCCCTGACCGATGCTGAAAAGAAATTCCTACAGGCCAATGTAGACAGCACCTATATGGAATTCAAAGAACACGTGGCCCAAAGCCGTCATCTGACCCTGGATCAGGTCGAAGCCATTGCCCAGGGTAGGGTATGGACAGGAGAGAGGGCTTTGCAGAATGGACTGGTGGACAAGCTGGGAAATATCCAGGATGCGATTGATTGTGCCGCGAGGATGGCTTCTCTGAAAGAGTATAGCCTGGATGAATACCCTGCAGCAAAATCCCCTTTTGAACGGTATTTTCAATACTACAATAGCACGGTAAAGGCAAAGGCCATCCAGGATGAGCTCGGCCCCGAAACCTATCATGTCCTTCAGCAATTGCGCAAGGTCAGGAGCATGATGGGAACCGTAGAAGTGAGGTTGCCCTATGATATAGAGATCCGGTAAAATGCCTTAGCTTCGCCCCGTTTCAAGCAGATTTGTCTATGGCAGAGCAAAAATATAATCAATGGAGGGCAATGTTTGCTATTTCGAAAGGGAGCCTGCGAGCGATCTTGCGCAGCCCTTCCGCGGTGGTTTTCAGTCTGGGCTTTCCCCTTATTTTCATCCTGGTATTCGGGTTCATCGGAGGCGGCGGACCCAGTATCCGCGTGGCGATTGATCCTTCCAGCGACACTTCCAACCCTGTGTATCATGCCCTGAAGGTGTTTAGCAGCGTGACCATCGTGACAGGAGAATCCCAGCAAGATATTGCCGGCGACGTAAAAAAAGGGCGCGTCAGCGCCATTGTCAATATCGTTAAAAATACAGGCGACAGCGCATATCCAAAGTATACGATCCAGACCACCACTTCTTCCGCCTGCATGGACAAGTTCCCGTTACTGCAGACTGTACTCAAGACATTGACCGCAGAGATAGATCAGAAAGCCTTTCCGGGACGTCCTCAATTTTCAGTGCTGGCCCAGCCGACGGTATTAGCCGGAAGAGAGTACCGGATGATCGATTTTATCCTGCCGGGCATGCTCGGATTTTCCCTGCTCAGTGCGGGTATATTCGGGGTCGCTTTCCTGTTCTTTAACCTGAGACAGACACTGGTCTTGAAACGCTTTTTTGCCACCCCTATCCGGCGTACTTATATCGTACTCGGGGAAGGGCTTGCCAGGGTCATTTTCCAGATGACAACGGCCATAGTGATCATCGGCATCGGATATCTCTCTTTTCATTTTACGTTGGTGCATGGATGGGAGACCTTCCTGGATATGCTTGTTCTCAGTTTCGTCGGATTGGTTGTCTTTATGGGATTCGGATTCATTGTGAGCGGGATCGCTAAAAATGACAGCAGTATTCCTCCTTTTGCGAACCTGGTCACATTGCCCCAGTTCCTGCTCGGAGGTACTTTTTTTTCAACGGATGCTTTTCCAGCCTGGTTGCAGACGTTCTGTAATGCGTTGCCCTTAAAGCAACTCAATGACGCCATGCGGAATGTCGCCTTTGAAGGAGCGAACCTCTGGGACGTCAAAGGCCAGATCGGTTACCTGCTGATATGGGGCGTTGTGGTATATGCCATCGCCATCAAGGTATTCAAATGGGAGTAACGCATCGGCGTGGGCCTGCTAAACTTCATACGCATGCAAAAGATTAAATCAGTCGTCATTGGCCTCGGGGTGCTTGCCCTCTTTCTATCTGCATTTACCCTGCTCATACCCAGGCACGTGACCGTCACGAGGGGAATAGAGATCCCCATTCAAAGGGATAGTCTTCAGGCCTACCTGGAGGATTTGCATGCCTGGCCGGCCTGGTGTTCCTGGATGGGCAAAGACAGCATTGTGACCCGTAGATTCGTCAATGCCTCTCCCGGTAAAGAAGCGACCGTTACCTGGTTTCCCAGCGCGCAACCCTATAATAAGAACTTCATTTCCATCCTTCAGACCATCCCCGGCGAAGTCAGGCTGTACTATCAATTTGGCCGGTTGCTGCCGGCGTCGGGGGGATTTACAATGACAGAGAACGGCAGGGGCTCCACCTTCCTGGAATGGAAGCTGGAAGTCAGGCTTCGATGGTATCCCTGGGAAAAACTATCCGGCATTGCCATGGATAAAGTATGGGGAGCCTCCATGGCGCAAAGCCTGAAACAGCTAAAGGCGGTGTTGACACATACACCGGTACCGGCCGATAGTACATCCACGGCGGAGTGACCGCGTCATTCCGTTCTCAGGCTTTTTATCGGATTGGCGAGAGTGGCCTTCAAAGCCTGCAAACCCACCGTGATCAGCGCAATCGAAATGGCAAGTGCCCCGGCTACCGCATATATCCACCAACTGATGCCGATCCGGTAGGCAAATCCCTCCAACCAACTGTTCATAGCCATCCAGGTGACGGGGATAGCGATCACAAAAGCGACTACCACCAGTACGAGGAAATCCCTTGACAGAACAAAGAGCAGACTACGAATGGAGGCCCCCAGCACCTTCCGGATGCCAATCTCCTTGGTCCGTTGGAGGACGTTGTAGGCTGATAATCCCAGCAGTCCGAAACAGGCAATCGCGATCGTCAGTAAGGCGGACGACGCACCCATTTCGTTTGTGGATTCAGCACCCTGGCGCCCTGTCTTAGGACAGCCTCTTTTTATTTCCGCAGCATAAAAGACATAATGCCTACGACCGAAGAGACAATAGCCAGGAATTGGATCAGTCCGACCCGGTAAATGGCTTTGATCAAGTCGTTTTTTGTTTCGGCTATTTTTAACTCGAGCCTGTTCACTTCCGTATCCAACTTTTTATCCAAGGAACTAAACCTCGTGTGCAAAGTGGAAAAATCTTCCTTCCAGAGACTTTTATATTCTGCTTTTTGCTCCATCATTCTCTCGCTGATAACTTCATCAATGGTCTCTACAAACTCCCGTGCTTTTGCCTCCGGCAGCTTCATATCCCATCTCAGCAGTTCATATAACTTAATATTAGTAGTCCCCATATATGATGTTATATGAGGTAAATGTATATAGTTCCTTATAAAGTTACTAAATAATATTTGTAAATATTTTTTTTGATACTTTATATTTCTATAATCACCTACGAAGTATGTTTTTTATACACTCATATACCTTCTCAAGCTGTTCTTCCGTGATGCAATACGGAGGTAATACATATACATTGTTCCCCATTGGCCTCAGCATAACGCCATGTTCCAGGGATTCTTTTGCGATCTCAGGCCCCATATTATTCAGATAGCCATCCTGACCGTTTGTTTCTATATCAAAGGCCAGCACAGTACCCAGTACACGTATATCCTTCACGAGGGGATGGGACTGCACCGATGCAGCAAACGACCGGTGCTGTCGGTTGATCCTTTCCCTTGCTTCGGCGCACGCGGGATCCTCAAGCAGATCCAGGCTGGCGAGGGCGGCCGCACAAGTGATAGGATTGGCAGTAAAAGAATGGCCATGAAAAAGGGTTTTCATCTTGTCGTCATCCACGAACGCCTGGTAGATGATTTCGGTGCAGGCAGTAACGCCAAGGGCCATGGTGCCTCCGGTAATGCCTTTACTCAGACAGATGATATCGGGTTTATGGGAGGTGTATTCGCTGGCAAACAATTTGCCTGTGCGTCCGAAGCCGGTCAGGACTTCATCGGCTATGCAGAGGACGTTTTCTGAACGGCAGACCTGCAAAATAGTGTCCAGGTGAGCCGCGTCATACATGCGCATGCCCCCCGCTCCCTGCAGGAGCGGCTCATAGATAAAGGCAGCTGTCTCGGAAGCATGCCGGCGAATTTGCTGAAGAACAGTAGGAAGATTTTCAACCGTCGGCGTATCTATAAAAACGACCTCAAACAAGTAATCACTGAAAGCCGCGGTGAAGACACTCCTTTCACTAACGCTCATGGCGCCGAAAGTATCTCCGTGATAACTGTGGTGGAAGGCCAGAAACTTATGCCTTTTGACTCCTTTATTTCCCCAGTATTGGATAGCCATTTTTAAGGCGACTTCTACTGCGGTAGACCCGTTATCGGAATAAAATACCTTACTGAAGGAGCCAGGAAGTAAAGGCAAGAGGCGCTCCGCCAGTGTGATAGCGGGTTCATGGGTATAACCGGCAAAGATCACGTGCTCCAATTGCAGGGCTTGCCGGTAGATGCGTTCAGCGATATAAGGATGGCCATGTCCGTGGATGTTGACCCACCAACTGCTGCTGGCATCGATATAGGCATTCCCGGTTTCATCATACAAAAGAGTGCCCTCTCCCCTTACCAAGGGCAACGGGTCAGCCATATTTTTCTGCTGGGTGTAGGGATGCCAGATGACTTGGCGGTCCCGCTGGGATAGAGTAGGTTGCATGACCTGCAAAAGTAATGGATAGGCGGTGCAACGTTCAAGGATTTTTAATTGTCACGTAGATAATTCCGGCAGGCCCGGGAGGGATGCATCAATGACCGATACGCGTAAGCTGGTAAAAGAATGTCTGAAAGGGGAAATGACTGCTCAAAAGCAGCTGTATGACCTTTTTGCGGGGCAGATGCTCGGCACCTGTTACCGCTACACCAAATCGACGGAAGATGCGGAGGATGTATTGCAGGAAGGCTTTATCAAGGTCTTTCAGCACCTGGCCCAGTTCCGCTTTGAAGGAGAACTGGGAGGATGGATCAGAAGGATCATGGTCCATACGGCGCTCAACTACCTCAAGAAAAGCAGGGATTACCAGCAGGACCTGTCCTTTGAAGACGATTCCCTGCATCCCGTATCCGGAGATAATCCGGAGATGCTCCTGGAGGCAAAGGACCTGGTGGACCTGATCCGGCAACTCCCCACAGGCTACCAGACCATCTTTAACCTGCACGCAGTAGAAGGCTATACGCACGTAGAAATAGGAAAGATGCTGGGAATCCATGAAGGGACGTCCCGTTCTCAATATGCCAGAGCAAGGGCTTTGATGATCAGTTGGTTAAAAAAAGTATCCGAGGACCAAAAACCGGAAAGATATGCCCGATAGAGATTTTGAACAGCAAGTGCGGGATGGACTGCAGGAATGGCGCATCGATCCTTCAGATAGGGTCTGGATAGCCATTTCCGGTCAGATCCGTAAACGGCGAAGGCGGTGGGCATTGTTTTGGCTACCCCTGGCCGTTGGGTTGTTATGTGCGGGCGGGTGGTTTTGGTTTAACAGTGGGACTGCCCCTTCGGGGAAGGTGGCGGTTACCCGTTCACCCGCAGCGGTAGGGCAGACACAGGCTGGGCAGGAGTCGACAGGACAGATGCCCAGTGCTGAGCCGCGCGCTAAAAGTGCCCAGCCCTCAACAGGCCATTCCAGTGGAGTTTCAGGGCGCGCCACCGGAGTTTCAGTGCGTGCCTCCGGAGTTTCTGCAGCCGGAGCGGAGGGTTTGACAGCAGCTTCGGGAACCGCGACCGCGGTTTCTGCTCCGGCGCCCACAGCTTCTGTTCCAGCGACTGCAGCGCGGGAGCAAGGCAGAATAATTGCAGTAGCGCCGGCGGAGCCAGAAGCAGGCGCAGGGACGTCCGCGCAGGCCCTTTCTTTGCGCTATACCCCTGGCTTGGCGGGAATTTCCCCCTGTACCCCGTGTTACCCTGATCCGAAGCTGGCATTTCAGCCCTTAACATCCGGTGCCATGAAAAATACTTCGATGAACCCTCCTCTTAAAAAGACGAACCCTCCCCTTAAAAAGTGGCAGGCCCGGTTTTATGCCGGAGCAGGCGTGTCCGGACAAGGGCAGGCCTTTCACTTTAATACGCCCGCCGAAAATGCGGTGTACGATAACTTCACAACGAGCAACCCCAGCAACCTTCCGGGGAGTGCGGCGACCAAAGACACCCTGGCTGCCAGGAAAAGTGGTGCAGGTGTCCAGATAGGTGTCGGATGGAGCCGCAGACTGTCCCGGCACTGGAAGGTGGGCACCGGGCTGGAATATGATTTTTGGCAGACGGCATTTGATCCCATATACCCGGCCACCGCAGCAGCGAATCCTTCCTTCTTCAGCACTGCTACCTCCAATTATTCGACAGGATATGGGGAGAGGTATGTGAACGGGTACCAGCTATTGCAAGTACCTCTGGTGATTACGTGGCAAATGTCTCCCGGGCGGCGTTGGAATCCTTCCCTGTATTCGGGATTGTCCATTGCCTATTTGTTTTCCGGGGAAGCCCTCATGTATGCCCCCGACGAAAGTGGTTATGTGAAAAATAGTTCTCTGCTCAGGCATTGGTCCGGGTACTGGGAAGCCGGACTAAAATTTGACGTGTGGCACATCGGAAAGCATGCGTTGGACGCCGGGCCGGTCTTTCAGTACGGATTGTCCGGGCTGCAAAAAGGAGCTCCGGTCAGCGATCATTTGAATTATATCGGCATTCAATTGGGTTTTACTTTGCCGGGAAAATAAAAGCCGTGGATCATTGCAACGTTTTCGTGGGGAATGCCGTCAATCTTGAAAATGGGAAGCGATGAAAGAAAATAAGTCCGGTAACCGTGGCTATCAAAGCACGATCTTACTATACGCGGCATGCTTCTGGCTGGCATGGATGACCGGAGCTATCCATGCCGAAGCCCAATCAAAAACAAGCGGTTACCTGATCGGTCAGACAGGATGGGAGACAGGGAGCGGTTCAAACGGCTTCTTTGGAGAATTGGCCGGTGGCATCCGTCATAACCGGTGGGGCTGGGGCCTTGCATCCGGTATCGATAATGCTGGGGTGACTTCTGTTCCATTACTGGCAGATGTGAGATGGGCATTAATTCCTACACGCCACACCCTGGAAATTTTCAGCCAGGAAGGTTTGAACATGGTCACCAAAAAGGCGCCCGTGAGTGGTAGCTTTACCAATGGTCCCTACTGGTATGGGGGGCTTTCTTACAGGCTACTTCCCACCAAAAGGAATGGAGGATTATTGATCAGTGCCGGCGTTAGCTACAAACAATACAAGGAAAGTTATCCGGACTATCCTACTAACACGCCTAATCCTGGGGGGCCCGCCATTGCCGAACCCGAACCCTGGCCTGGTTTCAGCGTTCCCTTCTCCGTCCTCCACAAAGACTGGAGGGGTGTGCTCACTATTGGCTGGTGCTGGTAAGCCACTTCAAGCCGTATCGTTAAGGCTGTATGAATTTCAGGTTGCGCCGGATCCCTTTCCACTTGGCCCTTTTCAGGGGAGACTCGCGGAAGACTTCCTTAAACGTATCCTCTGTCAGCAATTCCCATTCGGCCGTACTAAAATTCAGTATTCCCGGCAAGGGCTGAAAAGAAGGTTCCGCAGTAGGCTTGCTGAAGCGATTCCAGGGGCATACGTCCTGGCAGGTATCACAGCCGAACATCCAGTTCTTAAATTTCCCCTCCATTTCCGAAGGGATCAGGAGGTCCTTGAGCTCAATGGTGAAATAGGAAATGCATTTACTGCCGTCCACTACTTTCCCCGGAAGGATAGCCTCGGTGGGACAGGCGTCTATACATCGGGTGCAGGTGCCGCAGTAGTCTCTCGCCATGGGGTCGTCGTAGACCAGGGCCAGATCCACGATCAGGGTGGCGATAAAGAAAAATGAGCCCGATTTGGGGTGCAGGAGGTTTCCATTTTTTCCGATCCATCCCAGTCCGCTGAGCTGGGCCCAGCTACGTTCCAATACCGGAGCTGAATCAACAAATCCCCTGCCGTTCACTTCTCCGATCTCTTCCAGGATCATGTGTTGAAAAGTGCGCAATTTTCCCCTTATTACTTCGTGGTAGTCCTGGCCGTAAGCATATTTGGCTATTCCAGGGACGTCAGGCTGCTGTTGCTCCGCGGGGTAGTAATTGAGTAAAAGCGTGATGACGGAGCGAGCCCCCGGCACCAGCCTGGTGGGGTCTACACGCAGGTCGAAGTGGTTTTCCATGTACCCCATCTGGCCATGGAAACCCTTGTTCAGCCATTGCTCCAACCTCCGGGCATCCTCATCCAGGCGGACCGCTTTTGCGATCCCGCAATAGTCAAAGCCCAGCCGGGTAGCAAAGGACTTAACCAAACGGGTATGTTCAGCGGCATTCATACAGGGGGGCAAAGATAGGTCATCCGCCGGTGCCCGTTTCCGGGAACCAACCTTTTGTCAGGCCTGAAAAAATAGCAGGAATTGATCTATTAGACTGAATTTCAGTCAGTTTTGAAGATAATAGGGTGCCATATTTGCACTTTTATTGAATTGGAGTGCCTTTTGCTCCCTGAAATACCGGGAGATCTTAAAATAATGAATCTAAATAATTTTACTATTAAGGCGCAACAGGCGGTAGCCGCTGCGCAGCAAATTGCATTTAATCAACAAAATCCGTCTATAGAAACCGAGCACCTGTTAAAGGCGCTATTGGATGAAGATGACTCGCCTTTGGAGTATCTTCTTAAAAAGAGTAATGTCAATATCAACTATGTGGAAACAAAACTGACGGATGCCCTGGATAAATTACCCAAGTCATCTGCCGGTGAACCGGCCCAGGCCCTCGGGCGGGATCTGAATGGAGTCCTACTGAAAACAGGATCTTACCTCAAAGACTTCGGAGATGAATTCGTGAGCAACGAACATCTACTCCTGGCCTTGTTGGAAGGGAAGGATACCACTGCCCATATATTACGGGACGCAGGCCTGAACAAAAAGGACCTCGTGGCCTCCATTAATGATCTAAGGAAAGGGAGTACGGTCAATTCGCAAACCCAGGGGGCGGCTTTTAATGCGCTGCACAAATATGCCAAGAACCTGAATGATCTGGCGCGTGCCGGCAAGCTGGACCCCGTGATCGGAAGGGATGAAGAGATCCGCCGTACCCTGCATATCCTCAGCCGCAGGACAAAGAATAATCCGATCCTGGTAGGAGAGCCGGGTGTGGGTAAGACAGCTATTGCTGAAGGCATTGCCCATCGGATTGTAAACGGGGACATCCCGGAGAACCTGAAGTCCAAGGTGATTTTTGCGTTGGACATGGGGCAGTTGATCGCCGGCGCCAAATACAAAGGGGAATTTGAAGAACGTCTTAAAGGCGTAGTGAAAGAAGTGGGTGACAGCGAAGGAGAAGTCATCCTCTTCATTGACGAGATTCATACACTGGTAGGAGCAGGCGGGGGAGACGGCGCGATGGACGCAGCCAATATCCTGAAGCCGGCGCTGGCAAGAGGGGAATTGAGAGCGGTAGGCGCCACAACCCTGAACGAGTACCAAAAGTATTTTGAAAAAGATAAAGCCCTGGAACGCCGTTTTCAAAAAGTGATGATCGAAGAGCCGTCCAATGAAGACGCCATTTCTATTCTCCGGGGCATCAAGGACCGCTATGAAACGCATCACCATGTGCGTATTAAAGACGAAGCTATTATCGCCGCAGTAGAACTGTCCGCCCGTTACATTACCGATCGTTTTCTGCCGGACAAAGCCATTGACCTCATTGACGAAAGTGCAGCAAAACTGAGGCTGGAAATGAATTCCATGCCCGAGGAGCTGGATGAACTGGAAAGGAGGATCAGGCAGTTGGAGATCGAAAGGGAAGCCATCCGAAGAGAGAAGGATGAGGCAAAAGTAAAAGAGCTTAGCACGGAGATTGCAAACCTGGCCGTGGATAGAGATACTCTAAAGGCTAAGTGGACCCAGGAAAAGGAGATGGTGGAGAAATTGCAGGGTGCAAAGACGCAGATAGAATCCCTGAAGCAGGAAGCAGAGCGCGCGGAACGCAACGGTGACTATGGGAAGGTGGCCGAGATCAGGTATGGCAAGTTGCAAGAGCAGGAACGCCTGATCGAGGAATACAGCAGGCAATTGGGAAATGTAAATGAGAAGCGTTTGTTGAAGGAAGAAGTGGATGCCGAAGACATTGCCCAAAGCGTGGCCAAGGTGACGGGGATCCCCTTGTCAAAAATGCTTCAGGGGGAAAAGGAAAAATTGCTCCATCTTGAAGACGAACTGCATAAACGTGTGGTGGGTCAGGACGAAGCGATCCTGGCCGTATCGGATGCCATCAGGCGCAGCCGGGCAGGCTTGAGTGATCCCAAACGCCCCATCGGTTCCTTTATATTCCTTGGAACCACCGGAGTAGGTAAAACAGAGCTCGCCAAGGCTCTCGCAGATTACCTGTTCGACGATGAAAGCATGATGACGCGTATCGATATGAGCGAATACCAGGAGAAGCATTCTGTGAGCCGGATGGTAGGCGCCCCTCCGGGATATGTGGGGTATGACGAAGGAGGACAACTCACCGAGGCCGTCCGTCGCAAGCCCTATTCGGTCGTCCTGTTGGATGAAATCGAAAAGGCGCATCCTGACGTGTTCAATATCCTGCTCCAGGTATTGGATGACGGTCGTTTAACAGACAACAAAGGAAGGGTGGTGAATTTTAAGAACACCATTATCATCATGACCAGTAATATGGGAAGTTCCATTATCCAGGAGCGGTTCGAAGACCTCACCGAAAGTAATAGGGAAACAATCCTCGAATCCACAAGGGAAGAAGTCATGACCTTACTGAGGCAGACCATCCGACCTGAATTCCTGAATAGGGTAGATGAAGTGATCCTGTTCGAACCGTTGCTGAAAAAAGAGATCCGGGGTATCGTCACGATCCAGTTGAACAACCTGAAAAAGCTGGTGGCGGAAAATGGAATCCAATTAGGCTTTACCGAATATGCGGTAGCCTACCTGGCAGACAACGGGTATGACCCTCAGTATGGCGCCCGTCCGTTAAAGCGTCTTATTCAGAAACAAATCGTCAACCAGCTCAGCCGGAAGATCCTGGCGGGAGATGTTGACAAGACCAACCCGGTATTGGTGGATGTGTTCGACGGAGTAGTCGTATTCCGAAACGAGAAGTAGTTTAGAGCGGGCCTTTGGCCCGCTTTTTTTATACCCTGTGTTCCTGCACATACCGCCCGATCGAATAGGAGCCGGATCCTTTAATGGAGAAAAAAATTAATAACACGAGTACCACAATGGAAAAGCCCAGTTCCCCGATCTGAACGTTGAAAGCGGTATGAGGAAGGGCAAAAAAGAATACGGCGCCAAACAGGATGGGTAACTGAATGATGCAGAAGAAGCGGGTAAATAATCCGATAATAATAAAAAACCCTCCCAGGAGGTGGGCATAGGTGATGTAGTGCGTCAGGAACACCGTGCCTTCCTGGAAACGACTGGCGGCAATGATGGATTCCAATTGCTGGATATGGCTGATGAATTCAACGCCTTTGATAAACAGCATGATGCCCAAGGCAATGCGCAGGAGGAAAAAGAACGACGGGGGCATCGTGTCGATCCGGGTCCGCAAATTGTGTGTGAAAGTCATACGACAGAGTATTTTACGATGTGAACAAATATATTTTCACTAATCCGTTGATAGAGCTATAGTTGCGTGCTACGAGAGGAACCTTCCGTGAGAGATATGCAAAAAAGATACCGACAAAGATACCTACTAGAAAGAATCCGTTATTTTTGGGGCCAATTTTTAGACGATTTTTATTTCCATGCAAAGAGCTCTCCTACAATCATCCGCCCGCCTCGCCAGGATTATGGCCATTTTTGTGTTTACTCCCTTATTGCTACAGGCCTGCAATGGCGGCCACTCAGCCGACAAGAAAGCTGAGAAGACCACCGGCGCCGATACCGTAATAAAAGGTGCGGACCCCGCTAACCAGATCACTGCCCAAAGTCCGCTCGTCCCCGTGGATACAGCGGCCTATAACCGTAAGCTATTATTCCTGGCGCACAACGATTCGTCCAGTAAATTCCTCATCCACAGGGATTACCCCCTTCCTGGCGCGATTTTACCCTTTAAAAGGATTGTGGCCTACTACGGAAACTTATATTCCAAAAACATGGGTGTGCTGGGAGAATATCCTCCATCCGTTATGCTGCCTAAGCTGAAAGCCGCCTGTAAGGAATGGGCTGCCGCCGATACTGCAACGCCGGTCCTTCCGGCTTTACACTATATTGCCGTTACCGCCCAGGGCAGTCCCGGGAAGGATGGCAAATACAGGGCGCGCATGCCTTTCAAGCAGATCGATTCGGTGCTCCACATGGCAGCTACGATCAATGCTATTGTTTTCCTGGATGTCCAGGTAGGATTCAGTAATGTACAAGCGGAGATTCCCTTGTTGGAAAAGTACCTGGAGATGCCCAATGTACACCTGGGGATAGATCCTGAATTCTCCATGAAGACCGGTAAAAAACCGGGCAGCGTGATTGGCACCCTGGATGCTGCCGACATTAATTTTGTATCGGACTACCTGGCCAAATTGGTAAAGGCGCATAGCCTGCCTCCGAAAATCCTGATCATCCATCGCTTTACAAGGAAAATGGTCACGAACGCCAATGATATCCGCCTGCATCCTGAAGTCCAGTTCATCATGGACATGGACGGTTGGGGACCGGTTGTCCTCAAGACGGACAGCTACAAGGCCTATGTCGCCAATGAGCCGGTACAATTCACGGGATTCAAACTGTTCTATAAAAACGATATCCGCAAAGCGGGAAGTAAAATGCTGACGCCGGCCCAGGTACTGGCGCTTAAACCATCTCCGATCTATATACAATATCAATAAAGAATGTGCGATATGTAGATAACCGCCTCCACACCAGAGGCGGTTATTATTAAACCCAAACACTCCATTAAATTTATAGACTAATGATCCGGAAAAGTATTGCTCAATTACAGGCAGAAGGAGCAGAGCAAGGAGAGAATACACTGAAACGGAGCCTGGGCGCCGTAAATCTCATTGCCATAGGCATTGGAGTGATCATTGGAGCGGGTTTGTTTTCACTGACAGGATTGGCAGCGGCCAACAATGCGGGCCCTGCGGTGACCCTTTCCTTTTTGGTCGCAGCGGTCGGCTGCGCCTTCAGTGCGCTGTGCTATGCGGAATTCGCCTCTATGGTGCCGGTGGCCGGGAGCGCCTACACCTATGCCTATACGACACTGGGTGAATTATTTGCCTGGATCATCGGCTGGGACCTGATCCTGGAATATTCGGTCGGAGCGGCGACGGTATCGATCAGTTGGTCCCAGTACCTGGTTAAATTGCTGGGTTATTTCAATCTTTCCCTGCCTGCCCAATTGGTGGCTTCCCCTTTCGAGACGATCGGCATGGCAGGGGGCGCAGCCGTCCATGGGTGGATCAATCTCCCGGCGGTACTGATTGTAGTCCTGATCACAGGTATTGTCATAAGGGGGACGAAGGGGTCCGCCCTGTTCAATGCCTTGGTAGTCGCTTTAAAAGTGGGAGTGGTGCTCGTATTCATAGCCTTGGGCTGGAAATATATCCAACCGGCCAACTATCATCCGTTCATCCCACCTAATACAGGGGAATTCGGGCATTTCGGCTGGAGCGGCATTCTCAGGGGAGCGGGAGTCATCTTCTTTGTGTTCATTGGTTTTGATATGGTGGCGACCATGGCCCAGGAGACCAAGAATCCCCGCCGGAATATGCCCATTGGCATTATCGGTTCATTGCTGATATGCACGGTGTTATTTGTAGTCTTCGGCTATGTGCTCACGGGAATGGCGCGCTATACGGAATTTGCAAACAGTGCAGCCCCTGTTGCCGTCGCATTTGCCAAAACGCCTTACCATTGGATCGGCATTGCCCTGATCATGGCTATTCTCGTTGGATATACCTCTGTCATACTCGTAGACCTGATGGCCCAATCCCGGGTATTCTATACGATGAGCAAGGACGGACTCCTGCCTCCGGTGTTTGCCAGGATCCATCACCGGTTCAGGACCCCCTTTCTGTCTAACCGGCTGCTGTGCATATTTATCAGTCTTTTTGCGGGGTTTGTCCCGATCTCCGTGGTAGGAGAAATGACCAGCATCGGGACCTTATTCGCTTTCATTATTGTTTGCGTTGGCGTCCTGATCCTCCGTAAAAAACAACCTGATCTGCCCAGGGCATTCAAGACGCCATTGGTTCCCTGGGTTCCCATACTGGGTATCCTTACCTGCGCGGCCATGATGTTCTCCCTGCCTTTAGGGACCTGGATACGACTGGGCGTATGGCTGGTCATCGGATTGGTTATTTATTTTGGCTACGGTAAGAAACGCAGCCTCCAGTCCACGGATGGACTTTCTAAAAAGGGGTAACTTTGTGTGCGCACCGGCGTAAAATTCACGAAGTATGTATAACGAGGAAGGGGATATAAGGTTTTATTTACAGAAAGCGATCGAGCTTTCCAGAACAGGAATGGACGAAGGCATAGGCGGCCCCTTCGGATGCGTGATTGTGAAAGAAGGGATCGTTGTGGCCGAAGGGTGCAACCGGGTGACTTTCGACCAGGACCCAACGGCACATGCAGAGGTGGTGGCGATCCGGAAGGCTTGCCGGGCGCTGGGGCATTTTCTATTGACCGATTGCCTGATATTTTGTTCCTGCGAACCTTGTCCTATGTGTCTGGGCGCTATCTATTGGGCCAGGCCCAGGGCCGTATATTATGCCAATACCGCCCACGATGCGGCCGCGGCAGGTTTCGACGATGCCTTCATTTATAAAGAAATCCTATTGGAGGGCATGGACCGGAGTATCCCTTTTACGCATGTTCCGGTTCCGGGAGCGGTGGAAGTATTCGATGCATGGAGGGAGAAAGGGGACAAAAACCTTTATTGACGAAGGAGGGACGTTTATGGCCGGTATAGTTTCCAGTAAAGAAAAAAACCGATCAGGCAGACGCCTAATATGATGAGGATAGCCACTACCGTACCGTTTTGCCCCTTGGTGGCGGGCCTCCGCTTGCGCCGTATCTTTCTGGAAACCAGTTGCTGCTTCAACTGATGGTTTAGCTGATTGACCACAGCGTTGAGGTCCACGATATTCTCTACCGGATGCAGCCCTTCCATCGCATCCCTTAGAAAATCGGATTGGGCTATTTCGCCTTCCAATTTCCGTTGTTCTTCGGGGGATAATTTCCCATCCAGGTAGTCCAGCCATTTCTGGGGATCTGTCTGTTCATTATTCCGCAATAGGTCGTCTGTGTTGATACTCATTTTATTTCAGCATATTGCCGGTTATTGTTTGGATATCTTCCTTTCCAGGATAAGCCTTAAATTCCGTTTTCCGTTTTGAATATTACTTTTCACCTGGGCCACAGGGTATTCCGTCAGATTTGAGATCTCCTGGTAGGTCTTTCGGTCCAGGTAAAACATCCGGACACATACGCGCTGTTGTTCGTTTAGTTCCGTCAGGGCCTCGAAAATGGAAGATATCTGCCCTTCCTTTTCGGTCTCCGTCATTATCTCCTCCGTGCCCGCCTTCATTTCCAGGTCATTATCCAGGAGTTGGATGATCATCCTCCTTCGGTCCTTGAATACCATCATGCAATAGCTGAAGGCTATCCTGTACAACCAGCTTTTAAAGAAATCTACCTTGTACTGTTTTTGCAACTCAGAGATCGCTTTTAAGAAGATCTGTTGTACCCCGTCTTTGGCCGCTTCTTCGTCCTTGAAATATTTCATGCATACCCCGTACAGCAACAAGGTATAACGTTCCAGTAAGAGTCCCAGCCATTTATTGTCCCCGTCCCGGTAGAATTGGTCCAATAGTTCCTGGTCGCTGATATGTAGATACTTAGGGTCCCCCACAATGGTGAATGTAAATTATTTCTATTAATGAGATGCCTTAAACCCGAATTTCCATAAATTCGGAGGGTATAAATTTTTGTTATGATCTACGCAGTGTGCTGTGTGCCTGTTAGCGCACTGAGGGCTTCGGCCGGTCACAGGAATGAAATGGTTACCCAGTTGCTGTTTGGGGAATGTTGCAAGGTGCTTGAGAAGCAGGGAGATGACTGGGTAAAGGTCGCCTGCCAGTATGATCAATATGAAGGATGGTGTCCCGTCAGCCATATTACTGAAATTGATATGGATGACTATTTGCATGCCCGCAAGGACTTATCCCTGGATTGGGTCACGGAGATCAGCTATAATGGTCATCCCATGCATATTCCGTTAGGGAGTAGCCTGACGGCGGTTCATAATGGCAAAGGATCCTGGAGAAGGAACGAAGTACGGTATCATGGCAGTGCCTGGGAGCCGGATAGTCACAAGCCCGAAGCCAAGGCGATCCGGCACCAGGCCTTCCTCTATCTGAATACGCCCTATCTCTGGGGAGGTAAGTCCGTATTTGGCATTGATTGCAGCGGCTTCACCCAGTCGGTATTCCGTTTCTTTGGTATTCCCTTGCGGAGAGATTCAGCAGAGCAGGCAGGCCAGGGAGAGGTGGTGGGCTTTCTACAACAGGCCAGGGTAGGCGACTTAGCTTTCTTTGATAATGAAGAAGGGCGGATTGTACACGTAGGCATCCTGCTCAGCGACCAGGAAATCATCCATGCATCCGGAAAGGTCAGGGTAGACAGGATCGATACACAAGGCATCCTCAATGGGGATACGGGACTGCGTACGCACCGGCTTCGAATCGTCAAACGGTTTTTCTAAGGCGGCGTGCCCTTCCACGTTTTTTGAAAGGAAGGCGGAGCCGATATTCGGTGGCGCCGGTCGCGGCTCCGCCTGAAAGAAGGTCAGGCTTTCCCTTTTGCTGGTCGGCCAAAGGCCGACCGCCCGAAGGGCCATCATAAGAGATAAAAAAGGGAAAGCCTAAATTCTCATAACAATTAGACTTTTCCTTTTTTATACGTCTCCTTATACAGCTTGATGGCGTCATTCAGGATCTGATAGGCCACTTGCTTGTCCTGGAATTCTTCCACTTTTACGGCCTTGTTTTCCAACGTTTTGTATTCTTCGAAGAAATGGCGTAATTCATTAAAGAAGTGCTGGGGCATTTCGTTTAAGGAATGAATATAGTTGACGGAGGGATCGTTGGCTGCGACGGCAATGATCTTGTCATCCGCATCCCCACCGTCTATCATCTGCATCACGCCGATGATCCTGGCCTCAATAAGGCAAAGGGGTTGAACGGGGAGGGAGCAGATCACGAGCACGTCCAGCGGATCCTTATCGTCACCCAGGGTTTGCGGGATAAAACCATAGTTCACAGGGTAGTGAAAGGAGGAATAGATGACGCGGTCCAGTCTCAGCAGGCCGCTTTCTTTGTCCAACTCATATTTTGCCCTGGATCCCTGGGGGATTTCGATCATTGCGTTGACCACTTCAGGTGCATTTTCACCATAACTTACCCCATGCCAGGGATGTAGTACTGTTAGCATTTTGTAGTTCCTTTTATATTGGTAAATGAAAATCTGTTTATCTGCGCAGCCCGGATCTAGGCGCCGAGCCCGCCCAGCATACTTCCCAAAATGATGCCGAGTACCAATAGGGTAATAGCCATGTATAAATAATCTTTCTCCAGCAGGTAGCCTACCACAGAAAAGCCCACCCTGCATACGGGAGTCGCGATCAGGATCAGGATGCCCAGTTGTATGATACCCCTGCCCCTGCCGCCCCATACGCTTTGCAAAATTCCGGGGACCGTCCGAAAGGTCCTGGGTTCGCTGTGAAATGTTTTGTAATCAGGCAACTCACTCCCGTGTCTCAGCAGGTATACGACGCCTCCGGCGATTACCACAGTGGTGGACAGCAGAACGCCCCCCCTAAGCAGGTTCCCAATGATGATCTGCATGTCTTTGTCCTGCCATTTGTTGCTCATATTCTTCCGGTTGCGCCGTTATAAATCATTTCCACGGCGAGGGTAACGACGACAATGCTGAATACGATCCTCAGCCATACTGGTTTGGCTTTAGTCAATATATGCGACCCTGTGAAGGCGCCCAGCAGGACGCCTAGTACGACGGGCATGGATATTCCAGGGTCAATATATCCCCGGTATAGGTAGATGCCGGCGCTGGCGGCGGCTGTTACGCCAATCATAAAATTACTGGTGGTGGTGGACACCTTAAAGGGGATACGCATGATATTGTCCATAGCCACCACTTTCAGGGCGCCGGACCCCACCCCCAGCAGACCGCTTAATATACCGGCCAGGGTCATCATTCCAAACCCGCCGTATACCCTGTGTACGTTATAGGGGACCAGCCGGTTGGCGTCGGGATAGGTGCTATTTAACCGGAGCCGGGTAGCCAGTTCGCTCTGGCCCGCATTTTCCGGTAACATCTTCTTCTTGATAAAAGAAGTCGCTGCGGAAAAGATCAGGATCACCCCGAATATAATGGCGATTAAATTGGTCGGCGCATAGATCGCCAGGAAGGCGCCCAATATGGCGCCGGAAGTAGTGGCGACTTCGAGGAACATGCCTAAGCGGATATTGGAAAAGCCTTCTTTTACGTAAGCCACCGCAGAACCGGAAGAGGTAGCGATGACGGCGACCAGGGAAGATCCGATGGCGTACCGGATATCGACCCCGAATCCCAGGGTCAGCAAGGGGATGATGATCACTCCCCCTCCGAGGCCTGTCAGAGAACCCAGCAAACCTGCCAGGAAGGCCCCTACAAGGATGATACCTGTAAAAACAAGAATAGTCATGAGCCGCAAAAATAAGGACTTTCGGTGTTATTGCTGGCTGGTCAGGGAATCTGTAAAGGTTCCGGCAAAATCAACCCACCACTCTCCTTTGTTTTTTACCATCCGTAAATTGCGGCGTTCATTTTTGTACGTATTGGCAAACGTGATAACGGTAGTGGAATCAGTGAGTTTATTGACGTTATAGATCGTAATGGCGGCTTTCCTGTAGCTGTCCTTCTCACTATCGGGCAGGGTATTGTACCATTCCTTATAGCGTTTGAACAGCTTGCTGTTCAGGGGGTCCTTGACAATATAGTCGTCTGCTACCTTATAGTCTGCCTTGAGTGTGGCGTTGATAAAGTCACGGCCAGCCTCGGTAGCATCGTCGGGTTTGTGATAAGGACCGCTGCAACCCCATGCAAGCCCGGCTACCAAAGCCAGGGCCATAATGTACTTTCTTTTCAGCATAGCCCAAATATAGGGGATATTTATCGATGCAGTTCCACTGGGCGTGGGATCTGCTCCTTTTCGTGTTCCTTGTCGTAGGCCCTAATGATCGCTTTCACCAGTTTATGCCGTACGACATCTTCTTCGTCCAATTCAATATGTGCAATGCCGTCAATGTTTCTCAAGATGCGGGTCGCCTTGTCCAGACCACTTTTCTGGTTTTTGGGCAGATCCACCTGGGTAAGGTCGCCGGTAATGATCGCCTTTGCATTCGCGCCTATGCGGGTCAGGAACATTTTGATCTGGAGGTCCGTGGCATTTTGCGCTTCGTCCAGAATAATGAACGCGTTATCCAGGGTCCTTCCCCTCATGTAGGCCAGAGGAGCTATTTCAATGACACGCGTGGTCATATAGTATCCCAGCTTGTCGGCGGGGATCATGTCATCCAGCGCATCATACAAGGGCCTCAGATATGGATCGATCTTTTCCTTCAGGTCCCCCGGGAGAAACCCCAGGCTTTCCCCGGCTTCCACTGCGGGACGGGTTAATATGATCTTTTTCACCGTCTTATTCTTCAGTGCACGCACCGCCAGCGCAACGGCGGTATAGGTTTTCCCCGTACCGGCGGGTCCTATAGCGAAAATGATGTCACTTGTGTCGGCCGACTGCACCAGTCTTTTCTGGTTATGCGTCCGGGCCCTCACGGTTTTCCCGTTCGGTCCGAAAACGAGGATGTCATTGGGATTACGGTCTTTGAAATTGTCCACTGTTTCAGCGTCGTCGCCTCCCAGGATCTGCTCAAAGTAATTCTCGCTCAGGTGCCCGTTCCGCTCCAGGTATTGTACCAGTAAGTCGATTTTTTCTTTGGCGGTTCCTACCTGTTCCGGAGCGCCGCTCAGTTTGATTTGCGTTCCCCGGGAAAGGATTTTGAGGAGAGGGAATTTCTTTTTTAAAATATCTAATTTTCCATTGTTCACTCCGAAGAATTCTATCGGATTTATGGATTCGAGGTTGATGATCGTTTCGGTCAATTGAGATAAGTTTAAGGTCACCAATTTGGATACGGCCGCTCGCTGCTAGGGGGCTTTTCCTTTTGCTCTGTCCTCCATCTTTATCCCTGGGAAAAAGATAGGCATTTTCCGGTTTCACGGATATTTTGTCGTGGATATAAATTTAACGAATTCAAAAGGCTTTTAAGCAAAATTAATTATTAACAAGGTGTGAAGAACCTCATCGCTTTTTATTAGAAATGTTTCATTTGCCGGATGGCCGCAGCAGGATCCGGGGCATGGAATATGCTGCTTCCCGCCACTAATACATCCGCTCCCGCGTGGATCAGGGTTTCCGCATTTTCCAGGGTGACGCCTCCGTCCACTTCTATTTTTACGTGTATCCCCAGTTCCTGGATCATTTTTTTGAGCTTTTTGATTTTATGGTAGGTATGGGGAATAAAGGTTTGCCCTCCGAAGCCTGGATTGACACTCATGATGAGCACAACATCCAGTTCCTGAAGGATCTCGGAAAGGAACTCGACGGGCGTATGAGGATTGATCGCGACACCTGCCTTCATACCCAGGGACTTGATCTGCTGAATGTTACGATGCAGGTGTGGGCAGGCTTCATAATGGACGGTCAGGTGATCCGCCCCTGCCTTTTTAAATTCTTCGGCATACCTGCCTGGCTGCTCAATCATTAAATGTACGTCGCAGGTCTTTTTTGTAGCAGAACGGATTTGTGATATGATGGACATGCCATAGCTGATATTAGGTACAAATTGTCCATCCATGACATCCAGGTGAAACCAGTCTGCGTCGCTTTCGTTCAACATTTGGCAGGCGTCGCCCAGGTGCAGGAAATCGGCAGCCAGCAAGGAGGGTGCTACAATAGGCATAGTGATCAGTTAAAGGTGGAGCGTTAATGATTCAATATAGGATTATTTGCCGAGCTTGGCCAGGGCTTCCCTGGCTTCGGTAAAATGTTTATCGAAAGCAATGGCCCGTTCGTAATTCAACCGGGCTTCAGGGAGCTGTTTCAATTGTTGCTGGCACCGGGCAGCCCAGTAATAGCCGTCGGCAAAGGTGTCGTCAATAGTGGTAGACAGGTTGAACACTTTTAAGGCGTCTGCGTACTTTTTTTGCTTAAACAATAAGATCCCTTTTTCCAGGTAGGCTTCCAGGAAGGTATAGTCTACCGCGATGGATTGGTCGAAACAGGCCATGGCCAGGGCGGCCTTCCCTATATTCGCATAATAAATCCCCTTGATCGTATAAGGATCCGGCTTTTTCTGGGAGAGTGTTTCCTGCTGAATGATCTGGTCACAAAGGGAGAGGGCGGATGAATCGCCTACGTCCGCATATCGGTTGGCCAGTTCGTAAGCGATCGTGGCATTTTGAGGGTCCAGGGCAAAGGCTCTTTCCAGGCTTTTTAACGCATGGCTGGAGTCTTTAAGGGCGTCCAGCACCATGGCCCTGTTATACCAGTTTCCCGAACTGGTGGAATCATACTGCAAGGCCGTAGCATTCACCTTCAGGGCCTCGGGATATGCTCCGTTGTCAAAATAAGACATCAGTAAGTTCCGCTGAAGCAGTTGGTTATAGGGGTAATGCTGCACGGCGGGATTGAGCAAGGCCCTTGCTGAGTCCGGCTCTCCATGCTGTAGCCAGAAGGAGGAGAGGACAATATCGTAATCGGGTTGATTGCTCATGGAAAGGGCCTTTTCCAGGTCTTTCACCGCGTGTGCGGAATCTCCGTTCTGGCTGAACAATCTACCTCGTTCGTAGTAATAGACCGATCTGTCAGGGAATTGGCGGATGCTGTCCGTCCAAACGGCATAGGGTGGCTTGTACAGGATCGTGTCTCCACCTTCCTCAGAATGGCTATGACAGGCTGCTATCCCGAAAAAGCAAAGGGCAAGCGGAATCATCCGTGAATTCTTCATAGGCCAAAACTAATATTTTATGCCCTTGAATAGGATGACCGGCCAATATATTCCTTCTTTGCGGTTTCCCTTTTTACGTGTAGTTTGCCGCCAAATTTTTACCATGTTCGATACCACCCTTTTGTTTCTGCACAGCCTGCTTCGTTGGGTGATCCTGGTCGCCCTGCTGTATACCATTATAAAAAGCTGGTCTGTGATGAATGCGAAAAGTGTTTTCCCCGGTTCAGCCAGGAAAGGAGCACTTATTCTGCTCATATCTGCTCACATAACTTTACTGATAGGATTATACCAGTGGCTATTCGGACGCTATGGCATTATTTCGACTTCATTGCCTTCCGGCGTCGAGCTGATGAAGGACAAATTTTACCGCTTTTACTGGGTGGAGCATCCCTTTGGGATGGTCCTTGCCATCACTTTGATCACCATAGGGTACAGTACGGTTAAAAAGGGTACCCAAACGGCCGGGCTCGGCAAAAAGGCCTTCTGGCTGTTCCTTATTGCCCTGATTGTTTTAGCGGCTACGATCCCCTGGCCCGGAAGGGCGGAGATCGGGCGGCCTTTGCTCCCCTAAGACGGCGGGCGCTCCACCGGCCCTTTGACGGCGCTCCGCGGCCCCAGTTCAATGACCACGCAGTCCCGGATGTTTCGTCCGTCAATGCTGAATTTGACGAGGGTCCTTACCTGGTGCCACCCCTGGTTCCCTGCGGCGCCCGGGTTGATATGGAGGCAGCCCAGGGCTTTGTCGGGCATGATCTTTAAAATATGGGAATGCCCGCAGATAAATAACTGCGGGTGACAGGCCATCAATTCATTGCGGATACCCGGTGCATACCTGCCCGGGTATCCGCCTATATGGATCATCCACACTTTCACTTCTTCACAAGTCCACGCCAGCTTTTCCGGAAACTCAGCCCGGATATCTTTGCCATCTATATTGCCATAGACGCCTTTAAGGGGGCGGAATGCCCTGAGGGCGTCGGCCACTTCTATGGTCCCGAAATCCCCGGCATGCCATATTTCATCGCAATCCGCAAAGTGATGAAAGACATTTTGATCCAGGTAATGGTGGGTATCCGAAAGAAGACCTATCCTCGTCATAGTGGGCCAATTTCGCTATATTTATGAACTGATTGCGAAGCTATATGCTCTTTTACAGAAATTTCACTTACTGGATCGATAAACGGCGCTGGAAATATTATTTCCTGCTGTTGTCCCTGGCCGCGGACCGGTGAAGGTGCGCGGGTTAAGAATATGGCCTGCTCCCGGGCGAAGCCGGTGTCCTGTTTTTTCGTCTCATTTACCTACTCACCTTATAAATGGTCCTCGCATGCCATCATATTATACTTTGGGGGAGATCCCCCATAAGCGGCACACCCAATTCCGCAAACCGGACGGGGGATTGTACGCGGAGCAGCTTTTTTCCACAGAAGGTTTTTCTTCTGACTATTCCCTGATGTACCATGTGTTCCCACCCACCGATATCATCCAGCTGGGAGACCCCTATAGCGTCGTTCCGGCGGTAGCCGAAGAGAAGATGTTGAAACACAGGAGTTTTCAGGGGTTCAAGGTACTTCCTGAATCCGATTACCTGAATTCCCGGAAGGCGGTATTGGTGAACAACGACGTACAGGTGGTGCTGGCCGCCCCCCAGGACGGGACAAAAGACTACTTCTTTAAGAATGCCGACGCCGATGAATGCATTTTTGTCCATGAAGGAAGCGGGGTGCTCCGCTCTCCTTATGGCAGTATCCGGTTCGGCTACGGGGATTACCTGGTCGTCCCCCGGGGGACCATCTACCAGGTCGCTTTTGACACCCCTGAAAACCGGCTTTTCATTGTGGAGTCATCCAGCCCTATCCGGTTTCCCAAAAAGTACCTGAGCCCTTATGGGCAGTTATTGGAACACTCGCCCTATTGTGAACGGGATATCCGGAAGCCCGGGGATCTGGAAACCCATTCCGAAAAGGGGGATTTCCTGATGCTTATTAAGAAACAGGGGCAGTTATATACCTTTCATTATGGGCATCACCCTTTTGACGTAGTAGGTTGGGACGGGTGTTGTTATCCTTTTGCCCTTTCTATCCATGATTTTGAGCCGATCACCGGCCGGGTCCACCAGCCCCCTCCGGTTCACCTGACCTTTGAAGCCCGTAACTTTGTGATCTGTTCCTTCGTCCCGAGGCTCTACGATTACCACCCATTATCCATACCAGCCCCTTATAATCATAGCAATATAGATAGCGACGAATTGTTATATTATGTAGATGGAGATTTTATGAGCCGTAAGAACGTGACCAGGGGGCAGATGACCCTGCACCCCGGGGGGATACCCCACGGACCTCACCCCGGTACAGTGGAAAAGAGCATCGGGGCAAAGGAAACCAAGGAGCTGGCGGTCATGGTGGATACGTTTCACCCCTTGAAGCCCACCCTGACGGCCCTGGAAATAGAGGATCCCTCCTATGTGATGAGCTGGTCTGAAGGCCATTGATATTAATATTTGTGCAGTTTCTTTGTAATAATTAATAAATAATACTACCTTTGCGTTCCCAAAATCTGTATGTCAAAACAAGGATTAATTAAACAAGACGGTATTATTATAGAGGCTTTATCTAACGCAATGTTTAGAGTAAGGTTGGAAAATGGCCACGAAATACTGGCCACTATATCAGGAAAAATGCGGATGCACTACATTCGTATTTTGCCGGGCGACCGTGTGGGGGTGGAAATTAGTCCTTACGACCTCAGCAGGGGCAGGATCAACTTCCGGTATAAGAATTAAGAGAGAATATAGGCTTTGGGACATTTAAGAGAACAAGTATTAAAATAACGAATATGAAGGTTAGAGCCGCTATTAAAAAAAGAAGCGCTGATTGCAAGATCGTTCGCCGCAAGGGTCGGTTGTATGTGATCAACAAGAAGAACCCCCGGTTTAAACAGCGTCAGGGATAAAAGGTTCTATCTATTGTAATATTGCTTTTGAAAATTAAAATTGTAATTGTAATATGGCTCGTATAGCCGGTATTGATTTACCTAAAAACAAGAGGGGCGAAATTGGCCTGACCTACATCTTCGGAATCGGTCATGCTACTGCCCGTTATATACTCGACAAGGCGGAGATCAGCTACGATAAGAAAGTGAACCAGTGGAGCGATGAAGAGCAGGCTGCTATCCGTAACGTGATCACCAACGAGTTTAAGGTGGAAGGACAGTTGCGTTCTGAAGTTCAGATGAACATCAAGCGCTTACTGGATATCGCCTGTTACCGTGGTCTTCGTCACCGTAAAGGACTTCCTGTACGCGGTCAACGCACCAGGACGAACTCACGTACCCGTAAAGGTAAACGTAGAACGGTGGCCGGTAAGAAAAAGGCGCCTAAGAAGTAGGTCCTCTTGTAAGTAGCAGTGTTATAACTGAACCCACGCCGGATCTGTGACTGCTTCCAGGGAGGGTTGGTTCGGGGGCCGGAGTTGATCCGGGTCGATTTTTAACTGATTTTTAGATTACCTTCTACA
>Ga0302312_10000157_pt1 | contig 61724 bp, 54 predicted proteins | sample III_Palsa_N2_1_FD_200529 | JGI IMG/M metagenome (GOLD analysis project Ga0302312, IMG submission 200529) | Peat permafrost microbial communities from Stordalen Mire near Abisko, Sweden - III_Palsa_N2_1 | ecosystem: Environmental > Terrestrial > Soil > Palsa > Peat permafrost | place: Sweden... | reverse complement strand
GATGGCGTTTATTTTCCACCACCATGCCGGACACGCTGCCCAATTCAAGGGTCGTGCTTGATTCTTCCGCTTCGGCTATTGAAGGAATTGTTGAAAAAGGCAAGTTGTTGCAGGTAAAAGAGCCTGTGTTTGATAATGCTTTTGTCCGCTTTTTTGAAGGTGAAACAGATTGGCAGGTGTCTGTCAAGGTTCCGGACGGTGCAGAATCTGCATTGAAAGGAAGCCTTCACTTTATGGCTATGCAGGGCAGCGACGTGGAAGGGCCTGATAGTATTCCGTTTAAATTTACAAAGGATGCCGCTGGAAATTGGGTGGCTGCCTCCACAAATCTGCAGGAATCAGGATCGGGGGCGGCAGGCATCAAGCTCGCTACCATAGACCTGGGTCATCCTGTGAACGATTGCGGGGGTACTGGTTTGGACCAGAATAAGCCCCAGGGCCTTTTAAGCATTTTCATCCTGGGATTCCTGGGCGGGCTGATAGCTCTCATCACGCCCTGTGTATTCCCTATGATCCCGCTCACGGTCTCTTTTTTCACGAAACGTGCAAAAGACCGCAAAAAAGGGATCGCCAATGCGGCCCTCTACGGGTTCTTTATTTTCCTGATCTACGTGCTGCTGAGTGTACCCTTTTATTTTCTTCCTTCAGGACAAGAATCCTTACTCAATAACATTTCTACCAACGTCTGGCTCAACCTGGCCTTTTTTATCATTTTTGTCGTGTTTTCCCTTTCCTTTTTCGGGTTGTTTGAAATCACGCTTCCCAGCAGCATCGCCAATAAAGCTGATTCGAAGTCCAGTGTGGGTAGTATTGCAGGTATTTTTTTCATGGCATTGACATTGGCGCTCGTATCATTCTCCTGCACCGGACCTATCCTGGGCACCTTGCTGGCGGGAGCACTGGCCACGAGCGGAAGCGCCATTCAGCTTACCATGGGGATGGGAGGATTTGGCCTCGCGCTGGCGCTCCCATTTGCGGTGTTCGCCCTCTTTCCAGGCTGGCTGAATGCCATTCCTAAATCAGGAGGATGGTTGACCTCAGTGAAAGTAGTCCTTGGTTTCATCGAGCTGGCCCTGGCGTTGAAATTCTTTTCCAATGCGGATTTAGTGGAGCATTGGGGCATTCTGAAACGGGAGATTTTCTTTGGGTTATGGATCATCATAGGGACAGGGCTGGTGCTCTACCTATGTGGACTGATCCGTTTCCCGCACGATACGCCCCCAAAGAAACTAGGCCCCATTCGTATTGGGTTAGGTCTGTTGGTGGGCGCTTTTGTCATTTATCTTATTCCCGGCCTTACGAACACTGCGGCAGCCAACAGGGCGTTGATCAGTGGATTCCCCCCTCCCTTGTCTTACAGTGTCTATGGCAAACAGGGGACAAAAGGCGGCGGAGTCGAGCCGAATGTGATCAATGACTATGAAAAAGCGCTGGCCCTTGCAAAAGCCCAGCATAAACCCTTGCTCCTGGATTTTACCGGATGGGCCTGTGTGAATTGCCGGAAGACGGAAGAAAACGTATGGCCCAAGCCTGCAGTAAAGACATTGATAGAAGAGAATTATATCCTGGTTTCCCTGTATGTGGATGACCGCAAGGTATTGCCCGATGACCAGCAATTCTCTTACACAACAAATAGTGGAAAGAAGAAGCCCATCGTAACGATTGGAGATAAGTTCGCCACCATGCAATCGGAGAATTTCGCGAGCGTTTCCCAGCCCCTCTATGTATTAATCAGCCCCGAACAGCAATTGCTGAATAAGCCCATCGGCTACACCCCCGATGCGGGCGCCTATGCAGATTGGTTAAAATGTGGCATTGAAGCTTTTCACAAGACGGCGATGGTGAGGAAATAGGCCCAACGCACAAACCCCCGGGGACGAAACCCAGGGGTACTTTGCAGGCAAGCGCGTGAAGTATTCACAACGCAATCTGTTTTTCCGTCATCATTTTGCGTAGGTTGATCAACCCGTAGCGCATGCGACCTAATGCGGTATTGATGCTGCAGTTTGTTAGTTCCGCGATCTCTTTAAAACTGAGTTCCCCGAAATGCCGGAGTACAATGACTTCTCTTTGTTCTTCAGGCAGCTTGTCCAGCATTTGACGAACTCTGTCATGGCTTTGACGCTGCATCATCTTTTTGTCCGCCCCTTCTTCCGAAAAATGGAGGACTTCAAAGATGTCCCTGTCATCATTTGTTTTAATGATGGGGGTCCGGCGAACCTTCCTGAAGTGATCCACACAGAGATTGTGCGCAATCCTCATCGCCCAGGGCAAAAACTTGCCCTCATCGGTATACCGGCCACTCCTAAGTGTATCTATCACCCTGATAAAAACATCCTGAAAAATGTCTTCCGCCAGGTACTTGTCCTTGACCAGCAGGAAGATAGAGGTATAGATCTTATCTTTGTACCTCATTATCAATGTCTCTAGGGCAAGCGTGTCACCGTCCGCAAAAAGGCGGATCAGTTGTTGATCGGGTAATTGCTGCAATGAATGCATAGGATTTCTACTAAGTTGATTATCAATGGTTTTTCAGAGAAACAGAGTAGAAATCTTTCAATAAGCGATCTTTTTTTAGATGTACAGTGTATATAAAAGTAATATTTATCCAAATTATAACAAAATTTATAGATCATGAACATGTAAAAAAACAAATCCCAGGCCATCAGGATGAAGGGAAGCGGGTAACTTTGCCTGCATGAAGACGAAGGAAGCACCTAAAAAGAAAGCTCAATCTCCCTCTACTATACAAGGACAAGGCCGCGCAGCAGATGAAATCCTGATAAAAGGGGCCAGGGTCCACAATCTGAAGGATGTAACGGTTTCTATCCCCAGGAACAAGCTGGTGGTTGTAACCGGCGTTTCGGGCTCCGGGAAGTCTTCCCTGACCATTGACACGCTTTATGCGGAAGGCCAGCGCCGTTACGCAGAAAGCCTGAGCGCCTACGCCCGCCAGTTCCTCATGCGGATGAACAAGCCGGATGTGGACTATATCAAGGGGTTGTGCCCGGCCATTGCCATTGAGCAAAAGGTCATTACACGTACTCCCCGGTCTACGGTAGGTAGTATGACGGAAATCTATGACTACCTGCGTCTATTGTTTGCCAGGGTAGGGCAGACGATTTCTCCCGTCTCCGGGCGGCTCGTACGCAAAGATGATGTCAAAGACGTAGTAGAGGCTATAACGGGCCTTGCAGAAGGGGACCGGATCCATATCCTGGTGCCGTTCCGGCAGCACCCCCACCGGGATCCGGCCGAAGAGATGAATATTCTCCTGCAGAAGGGCTTCACAAGACTATATGTGCCTTCCCCCAAAAAAGGGGGAACCGGAACAGCATACCGCCTGGAGGAATTATTGGAATCAAAGGATTATCAGGCGCTGCAGCCCGGGAAAGCGTTTGTGCTGGTAGACAGGCTAGTGGTCAAATCCTTTACGGAGGATGACCAGCACCGGATGTCGGATTCCATTGGAACCGCCTTTTACGAAGGAGAAGGGGAACTGACGCTGGATGTAAATGGGGAAAAAATCCTGCATTTTTCCAACCGGTTTGAACTCGACGGGATCACATTTGAGGAGCCGGTGCCCAACCTTTTCTCTTTCAATAACCCTTTTGGGGCCTGTCCAACCTGTGAGGGCTTCAGCCAGGTATTGGGAATAGATGAAAACCTGGTCATTCCGGATAAAAGGCTAAGCGTATACGAAGGCGCCGTAGCACCCTGGAAAGGGGAGAAGCTAGGACTTTGGAAAGAACAGTTCATCAAGGGAGCCAAGAAAAATCAATTCCCCATCCATAAGCCCATCATGGATCTTACCAAGGACCAATATGCGCTGCTGTGGGATGGCAGCGAACATTTCAACGGCATCCACGATTTTTTCAAGGAAGTGGAGCAGAACCTTTATAAAGTACAATACAGGGTATTGCTGAGTCGGTACAGGGGCCGTACAAGCTGCCCCGACTGCAAGGGATACCGGCTCCGGAAGGAAGCCCTGTACGTAAAGGTGGACGGTAAGCACATTGGCGAACTGTGCGACCTGCCGGTGAGGGATTTGCAAATATGGTTTGACCGGGTGCCCCTGCGCCCATTTGAACGACAGGTGGCATCCCGTATCCTCATTGAGATCCATCAACGCCTCAAAACCCTGATGGATGTCGGACTGGGTTACCTGACCCTGAGTCGCCTGGCCAACTCCTTAAGCGGTGGAGAAAGCCAGCGTATTCAATTAACCCGTTCATTAGGTAGTAACCTGACCAACTCTTTATATATCCTGGATGAGCCTTCGATTGGGCTTCATGCCAGGGATACGGAGCGCCTGATCCGGGTGTTAAAGGAACTTCGGGACCTCGGCAATACGGTGGTGGTCGTGGAGCACGATGAGCAGATGATGCGAGAGGCAGACCATATCATCGACATGGGCCCACTGGCGTCGTATCAGGGAGGTCAAGTGGTGGCTGAAGGAGACTACGACGCGATTATCAATAGCCCTGAAAGTCTGACAGGTAAATATCTCAGGGGGGACTTAACCATCGATCCCCCGAAATCCGTCCGTAAATGGACTCACTCCATCGTGGTGAAAGGGGCCAGGCAGAATAACCTGCGGGATATCAGCGTCACCTTTCCATTGAACGTATTATGTGTGGTGAGTGGCGTCAGCGGAAGTGGAAAAACCACGCTGGTCAAACAAATCCTGTACCCCGCCTTGCAGCAGATCAAAGGGGAGTTCACGGAAAAGCCGGGACTACATCAGGCACTCGAAGGAGACCTGGAGGCGATTACCCAGGTGGAAATGGTAGACCAGCATCCCATTGGAAAGTCGTCCCGGAGTAATCCTGTGACCTATATCAAGGCCTACGATGAGATCAGGGATCTGTATGCCAAACAGCCGCTGGGCAAGATGCGGGGCTTTTTGCCCAAACACTTTTCCTTTAATGTGGATGGGGGCCGTTGTGATGCCTGCAAGGGAGAAGGGGAACAGGTAGTGGAAATGCAATTCCTGGCGGACGTGCACCTGACCTGTGAAGTTTGCGGAGGCAAGCGGTTTAAGGAAGAAGTGCTGGAAGTAGCCTATAAGGGAAAGAGCATTTACGACGTGTTGGAAATGAGTGTGGACCAGGCGATTGACTTTTTTGCAGAGGAGAAAGACGTGGTGGCCAAGATCAAGCCCCTGTCTGACGTTGGATTGGGGTATGTGAAGCTGGGACAGTCCAGCGATACCCTTTCCGGAGGGGAGGCCCAGCGCGTAAAGCTGGCTTCTTTCCTGGGCAAGGGCAAGGCCCAGGGGCATATCCTGTTCATTTTTGACGAACCCACCACCGGACTTCATTTTCACGACATAAAAAAATTGCTGGGGTCATTCCAGGCTTTGATCGGGCAGGGCCATTCTATCCTGGTGATCGAACACAATACCGACGTCCTCCGGAGCGCGGATTGGTTGATTGACCTGGGACCCGGAGCCGGGGATGAAGGGGGGAATCTGGTCTATGCGGGTCCTCCGGCCGGCCTCAAAAAGGCGGCGGAGAGTTTTACTGGTAAATTTATCTAATCCTACCGGAGGCGATCCAGGCTCTTCACCAGCTTCTGGTCCTTGCGGATGCCGCGGATGGCCAGGAATAACGCGATGATGATCAGAATGGGGAGTATAATTCCTGGCTGCCAGCTGCCTTGGGTAAAATTGGGACTGTTTTTATCATCCACGGCATCTTTATATTCCAGGATGAGCAGCCCGACGGAAACCACGATGCCCAGCAGGCAAAGGCGCAGTTGCAGAGGACGGTTCTTAAACAGGAAGATGGTGCCAACTGAAAGGATCATTAATAGGATGACCGTGATGTAGATCAATAAACTATCCGACGTATTGGTAAGGAATTTATGGATGCTGCCGTCTTTTTGATGGGTCAGCCAAAAGGGCAATTCGTAGGTTAGAAAGGCAAACAGTCCTGCTACGAGCAGCCAGACAGATTGAATACGTTGGATCATACAAACGATTTAAGGTGTTGGTATAGTAGGGGACGCCTCGCATAGAGGCGTCCCTTATAGAAAAGTACGATTATTTTAATTCAGGGTAAAGCGGGAATTGTTCCATAAATGCCATTACCTCTTTTTTGATACCTGCCAACACGTTTTCATCCTCCGCATTCATCAATGCCTTGTCTATCGCCCCGACCACAAAACCCATATGGGATTCTTTCATCCCCCGGCTGGTAATGGCGGGAACGCCTACGCGTATGCCGGAAGTAACAAAGGCTGATTTATCATCGAAGGGAACCATGTTTTTATTGACGGTTATTTCACCCTTGCCCAATACCAGTTCCGCTTTCTTGCCGCTGATATTCTTATTGCGGAGGTCGATCAGCATCAGGTGGTTGTCAGTCCCCCCGGAAATGAGCTGGTACCCTTTTTCTACAAAAGCCTGAGCCATAGCCTGGGCGTTGGAAATGACCTGTTTGGCATACGTGGTGAATTCGTCTGTCAGGATTTCTCCGAAGGAGACCGCCTTGGCGGCGATGACGTGCTCCAAAGGCCCCCCTTGTGTTCCCGGGAACACGGCCATATCCAGGAGGTTGCTCATCAACCGGGTATTCCCTTTGACGTCTTTAAGACCAAAAGGGTTTTCAAAATCGGTCTTCATCAGGATCATACCTCCCCGGGGGCCTCGCAAGGTTTTATGAGTGGTCGTTGTCACAAAGTGGCAGTGTTCAAACGGGGAGGCCAGCAATTGTTTGGCGATCAACCCGGCGGGATGGGCAATATCGGCCATCACAAAAGCACCCACCTGGTCAGCCACCTTACGGATGCGCGCATAATCCCAATCCCTGCTATAGGCGGAAGCGCCGCAAATAATCAGCTGTGGCTTTTCTTTCAGCGCCACCTGTTCCAGCATATCATAGTCTACCAGGCCTGTTTCCTTTTGGACGCCGTATGAGAAAGCGTGGTACAGTTTGCCTGAATAATTGACAGGGGAGCCATGGGTCAGGTGCCCGCCCATACTCAGGTCCAGCCCTAATATCTTGTCGCCCGGCTTCAAAATGGCCAGCATAAGGGCGGCGTTGGCCTGTGCGCCAGAATGAGGCTGGACATTGGCATATTCGCACCCAAAGATTTCCTTAGCCCTGTCAATAGCCAGTTGCTCCACCATGTCCACGATCTCACAGCCCCCATAATACCTTCTACCGGGATAACCTTCTGCATATTTGTTGGTCAGAACACTGCCCGTCGCCTGAATCACCTGGAGGCTCGTGAAATTTTCTGATGCAATCAGTTCAATGCCGTGCCGTTGCCGTTCCAGTTCCCTGTGGATCAGGTCAAATACTAAAGTATCTCTATGCATGGAGGAAGGTATTTTAGCCGCAAAAATAATCTGTATGTACGGAACAAATGCTTCTTATTTTTAAAAATTGCTATTTTCACGGCTTCTAATGCCCAATTGCTAAAACGATTTTGAAAAATATTAATAACTGATGAAGGCAATTATCCCAGTGGCCGGTGCAGGAACGCGCTTACGTCCGCATACCTACACCCAGCCGAAGGCATTGATCCCACTGGCCGGAAAGACGATCTTGAGCATCATTGTGGATCAGTTGCAGGATGCGGGAATTCAGGAATTCATTTTTATTATAGGCTACCTGGGACATAAGATCAGGGACTATGTCAAAGAAAAATACCCGCACCTGACCGTCCATTTCGTAGAACAGACGGAGCGTCAGGGAACCGGACACGCCATTTCACTCACCCGTGACATCGTGAAAGATGATGAAGTTTTCATTGTACTGGGAGATACGATCTGCGAATATGACGTAAAAGAGGTGTTGTCCAGTCCCTATTCCCTGCTGGGAGTTAAGCGGGTGGATGATCCCCGGGATTTTGGAGTGGCGGAGTTGGAAGAAGACGGCTTGATCAGCCAGGTGGTGGAAAAGCCCCATATCCCTAAATCGAACATGGCGCTGGTGGGGTTGTATAAGATAAGGGAAACGCATTTTTTATTCAATTGCCTGAGCACAGTGGGCCAGCAGCCCCATCCGAGCCGGCCTTATGATTTCAACCTCACGGACGCACTGGAATGTATGATCCGTCAAGGGGCTATTTTTCATTCCTTTAAAGTACAGAATTGGTTTGATTGCGGTCGCAAGGATACGTTGCTTCAGTCCAATGCCATCCTGCTGAAGAAATTCGGCAGCAGCATATCTGCTAATCATAAGTTCGAAAATTCAATTATGATCCCTCCCGTCAGTATTGCAGAAGGTTGTGATATCCGGAATTCCATCGTCGGGCCCAATGTGGCCATAGGAGATGGGACAGTGATCAGTTCTTCCATCATCCAGAATTCAATCATTGGATCCTATTCCAACTTATACGATATCGTCCTTACAGAATCACTTATTGGCAGCGATGCTTCCATAAAGGGAGAAAGCAGGAGCCTGAATATAGGGGACAATACGGAAATCGCCCTGGGATGAGTATCCGCTTTCGGCGGTGGCCCGGTGGGTCACCCTGCTTATCAGGCGCCTTTCCGCACCCACGGCGGATATAAAAGGAATTTATTCGTTATATATAAAATTCGCCGAATTTTGCGTAGTTTTAGTCCTGAAACGAATAACCATGGCCAAGCATTACCTCTTTCTAACCGGTTTCCTGCTCTCAGCAATGGCTGCCAGTGCATCCAAGGGAGCAGACACCAACGGAAGTAATATTAGCGGGACAGTAGTTACGAATGCTGCCAAACCATTGAGGCAGGTAACCATCGTTGTTTCTTCTCCTTGCTTACTCAAGCCCCAGGAAGTTGAAACAGACGAAAACGGAAACTTCAACATCGGCCAATTGGAGCCTTGCACGTACAAACTGACTTTTGAAACATCCGGGTATAAGAAGGTCACTACCGATAAGGTCGTCGTGGTATCAGACAAGAAGACCCAATTGAAAGTACAGTTGCAACCCGATGGCTTGTGGCAGGATACGGACCGGGGAACATTTTCCAGCCAATTGCAGATTTACGAATAGACAAAGACTTTTCTATATAAAAAAAGGGATCCCATCGGGATCCTTTTTTTATGTGCCATAAGGCTTCCGCCGGAAGCCGGGCCTCCGCAGAAGGGTTAATTCTTTTTCGCCGCCCATTTGAGCATCTCGCTGAAGGTGACCTTTTTTCCGTAAAGCAGAATGCCTGTTCTGTAAATCTTTCCGCACAGCCACGTCGTAAAAAGAAAGAATAACACCAGGAGCACCATGGAAGTCAACAGTTGCCAGAGCGGTATGGTTGGAATGCCGTAAGGAATACGTCCTACCATAACGATAGGAGAAGTGAGGGGGAAGAGGCTGCCAAATACGGCCAGGCCGCTGTTAGGATCTGCGGTCGCTTTGATCATGATCACAAAGCTCAGGACCACCAGCATCGTAATGGGGAGCGCCATCTGCTGGGACTCCTGGGCGTCATCGCTGGCGGCGCTTCCTACGGCTGCAAACAGGGATGCATACATCATATATCCTCCCAGGAAATAAAACAGGAAGCAACCCACAATCAATGGGAAATTGAGTGCCCGTGCCTGCTGAAGCAGGTCACCCAGCATGCCCATCGGGCCGGAGTGGCTCGCGCCGTGGAGTTCCGCAGACATCCCTGGGAAGAAAACGGGGACAATTAATTGCAGTACATAAATCAACCCGCCCCATATTAAAAATTGGGTCAGGCCAACGGCGCCTATGCCCAGTATTTTTCCCAGCATTAATTGGAAAGGTTTTACCGAACTGATAATGACTTCCGCAATGCGATTGGTCTTTTCCTCGGAAATGCCGCGCATGACCATCGTGCCATAGATAAGCAGGATGAAATAAATGAGAAAGCCTGCAGTGTAACCAACGCCCCTGGCTACGTCTGATATGCTTTTCTTGGCCTCACTCCCGATGGTCGCATTCAGGGAGACATCCGGGGAGAGGTGTTTGATCTTTTCAGGGTCGATATGCTCTGCCTCCATCCTTTTGCGGCCGATGGCTTCACTGAGGATCTTGTTCAGATCGCTTTGTGCACCGGCGCCGGCTTCCGATTTGCGCTGGAACCTAATGGAATCCGGTTGCTCAACGGCTGTCGGGGGAATCAGCAGCAATCCGTCATATCCCTGTTTATCATATCCTGATTGCAATGAGGGCTGCTGGTCGGGTGGCGCAAGATGGAAAGAAAACTCATTTTGTGTAAAGTCCTTATTGCCTAATAGGCCAGCCTGGTCTATGACCGCAATTTTTTGCATGGTGCTGTTGCCGCTGATAGCTACGGCAATGATCGCCACGTAAAAGCCGATAATGATGACCGGAATGAGTATGGTGACCAGCAGAAAGGATTTTTTCTGTACCCTGGATAGATATTCTCTCTGAAATACGAGTCCTGTTTTGTTCATTGTACCGGGTATTTAGGCTATGGGAATTTGGAATTGGCGGGCAAGGGGTGTGCCTTCTACCAGTTTGATGAATATGTCATTCAGGGAAGGCAGTATCTCATTGAATGATACGATGATCTGGCCACTGGAAAGGAATACGCTGAGCACATCATTGGAGGAATATCCCGGCTGGATCCGAAGCACCAGTGATTTTTCACTTTGCTGGACCACCTCAAATGAAGGGTGCGCCAATAAAGATATAGGCGCTGCCGTTTCCAGGTGGAACAGATCCTCCTTGAAATCCTGCTTCACTTGTTGCACAGTGCCGTCCAGAATCTTCTTCCCCTGATTCACGAGGATAATCTGATTGCAGATTTCTTCTACCTGCTCCATACGATGGGTGCTGAATATAATCGTAGAGCCGGCGCGGGCCAATTGATAAATTTCGTCCTTGATCAGGTTGGCGTTGACGGGGTCCAGACCGCTGAAGGGCTCATCCAGGATGATAAGTTTAGGAGAATGAAGGATGGTGGTGACAAACTGAAGCTTTTGTCCCATCCCTTTGCTGAGGTCCTGCGTCTTTTTATTGTACCAGCTATCCATATCCAGCCGGGAAAACCAGTACTTTATTTTTTCATTGGCCTCCTGGCGGCTAAGCCCCTTGAGCCTTGCCAGGTATAAGGCCTGTTCCCCGATTTTCATTTTCTTATACAATCCCCTTTCTTCGGGCATGTATCCGATATGAACCAGGTCTTGTTCGGGCTGATATTTATTGCCATCAAAAAGTATTTGACCGCTATCAGGGTAGAAAATTCCGGTGATCATCCGAAGCAGCGTCGTTTTCCCCGCCCCATTGGGCCCTAAAAGGCCGAATATACTTCCCTGGGGAATGGTAAAGCTAATATCATCCACCGCCTTTTGAGTGGAATAATACTTTTTAAGGTGTTGAACTTCTAAAATGGGATTCATATAGGACAGTTAGTTACGCCAAGGTAAATAATGTTACATAACCGGCTGCGTTTTTTTGCGGGGTTTTTCAGATGGCTTCGGCGATAGCCGAGGCCACCCGTTCTCCATCCATGGCGGCGCTCACAATTCCGCCTGCGTAGCCGGCCCCTTCTCCGCATGGATACAGGTTGGATAACTGGGGATGTGAAAGGGTCAGGGGATCACGTGGAATACGTACGGGAGAAGACGTTCTGGATTCGGTAGCGACGACCAATGCCTCGCTGGTAAAGTAGCCGCGCATTTTTTTTCCAAATTGTACAAACGCTTCTTGTAGTCGCATGTGTACAAAAGGAGGCAGTACCTCCTGAAGGGGAGCAGATCGTACCCCCGGCAAATAAGAGCAGTCGGGCAAACTGCTGGACAAGGTTCCGTTCACAAAGTCAGTCATTCTTTGCGCGGGGGCCACCAGGGCGCCTCCGCCGGCATCGTAGGATTTTTGTTCTACCCATTGTTGGTAATAGATGCCTGCAAGCGGGCCATGCGCTGCGAAAGGGAGCACTTCCCGCTCTCCTATGCTGGTGACGATTCCGCTATTGGCAAACGCATTGTTCCTCTTAGAGGGGGACCATCCGTTGACAACGATTTCTCCCGGAGCCGTGGCAGCCGGGGCAATAATGCCCCCGGGACACATGCAAAAAGAAAAAACGCCGTTTCCTTCCACCTGCTCTACGAGGCTATAGGCGGCGGGAGGTAAAAAAACGCCTCTTTCGGCAGAATGATATTGAATATGATCGATCAGGGATTGAGGGTGCTCGACCCGTACACCTAAAGCAAAAGGCTTGAATTCAACCTGAATTTGCTCACGCACGAGTAATTCAAATATGTCTCTGGCGGAATGACCTGTAGCAAGCAATACGGCATCCCCTTCAAAGCGGTCTCCGGAGGCGGTGAGGACGCCTTGAATCTTGCCGTGATCCGAAATGAGCCCCGTCACTTTTTGTTCAAACAGGAAAACACCTCCACATTGGGTAATTTGTTCCCTTATTGCAGTAATAATTTGTGGAAGCTTATTGGTGCCGATATGCGGATGGGATTCGGAGAGGATATTTTCTTCTGCTCCAAAGAAAACCATAAGGTTCAGGATTCGATCGATATCTCCCCGCTTGTTGCTTCGGGTATATAGCTTGCCGTCGCTGTAGGTGCCCGCTCCGCCTTCTCCAAAACAATAATTGCTTTCCCGGTTTACGACTCCTTCTCTATTGAGGAGCGCCAGGTCCCGTCGCCTGGCCCTGACGTCTTTTCCCCTTTCCAGCAGTATGGGCTGAATACCCAGTTCCAGCAGGCGCAGGGCGGCAAACAGTCCCGCAGGACCGGCGCCTACGATGATGACTTTCTTTTCTGAGTGTGTTACGTCCCTGAAAGTAAAAGCCGGGGCGGGCCTGGAAAAGAAAGGCTCGTTGAGGAACGCCTTCACGGTAAGGTTGATCCTGGGTTGTTTGCCCCTGGCATCGATAGAACGTTTGATCGGATAAAACCCGGTAACCAATTCCACGGGATTCCCGGTGGATTGAGCAATATACTGCCTGATCACCTCCTCGTCGTCTGCTTCAGAAGGTAATACCCGAAATGTTATTTCTTTTTGCATCCTTAAAATGGAAGATCATCCACAAAATCCGGGGGAGCGGAAGCACCTGCAGCAGGGGCACTGTAATCAGGCATGGAATCCACGCCAGGAGATGCATTCCCGCCCATTTGCACCTGTTCGATACGCCAGGCATCCAGGTTGGTGATATAATTCACCTTCCCTTCTTTTTCCCAACGGCTTCCTTTAATATTAAAGGAGACTTTGATTTCATCTCCGATATTCACGCGGTCTACGAGGGAGGTCCTGTCCTGCACACTTTGGAATTTGACGTAGTTGGTGATCATCCTGCCGCCAATATCCTCGCTCTTCTCTAATACGAATTCGCGTGTTTTAAATGTTCCCGTCCTTTGGACGGTGTCATATTTGGCCACTAATTTACCAGTAATCTCAAAACTCATGGAGCAATAATTTAAACCGCGAAAGTACGTAAAGCTTCAGGCAAAATATAACTTGTCACAAGGACAAAATTTTGTACTTTCCTATTTCACTCGTTCTATGAAATATCTTTCAAGTGTACCTGAAGGCTTTTGAACTTGGAATTTGACTTTTTGTCGTTATTCAATACGCCATTTAGGCCATCTCCGGTAAAACAAGTTCTGCACATTTTATTTTGTCAATATTTCGACATTCCTGTGAAGTTGCACACTTTTTGAGAAGAGATGTAGTGTGGCATAAAGGTTTGTTCGTCTTAATCCCAGGAGAAATTATTGTAGTATGGTTCCGTTCGTTCCTGATATTCTGCTGCTTTGGGCTGAAACGCAAGGTGGGTAAGAGTTATGGAAAAGGATAGGCACATTGACATCGTATTAACAAAGTATGTTCGCCCGAAAAAGTTGGTGCATTTTTTTTAAGAAAAAAAGAAAAAAATTGATGAAACCGGATTCTGTGTTTAATGCGAAAAAAACAAGGGAGTAAAAAATTTTTTTTTCAACAATTTCTTTTGATATTCGCTGTCCTGCTCAAAAAACTTTATCGATGAAAAGGTTGTAAGAAGACGCAATTTTGAATGGTTAAGGGCTCTTAGATGATGTATGAACGATGGTATCCAAATATTAATAACTCTATTATAAAAATTGCTTAAGGTACAATGACGAAAACTTGCGATAAAGTTTGGGATACTTGTCTCACTATTATAAAGGATATTGTAGAATGGCAGCATTTTAAGACGTGGTTTGAACCAATTACTCCGGTGGCGTTAAAAGACAATGTGCTTACTATACAGGTCCCAAGCCAGTTTTTTTATGAATACCTGGAAGAGCATTATATTAGTTTATTAGGAAAGACGTTAAAGAGGGAGTTAGGGAAAGAAGCCAGATTGGAATATCGCATTATGATGGACAGCGGAAATCACTCCAATAAACCAATCACCATGGATGTCCCCGCTCAAGGATATAAAATGTACACCAATAACGAAATGGATTTCCCCCTGGTGATCAACAACCCGGTGAAGAATCCCTTTGTGATCCCGGGGCTGAAAAAAGTGCAGATTGATCCGCAGTTGAACCCGGTATATACTTTCGATGCTTTTATTGAAGGAGATTGCAACCGTGTTGCGCGTCGTGCGGGCAAAACGGTGGCTGAAAAGCCCGGGGCGACTTCCTTCAATCCCCTGGTCATCTACGGTGGCGTTGGCCTCGGGAAGACGCACCTTGCGCAGTCCATAGGAAACGAAGTTAAACGGACCAATCCCTCCAAGGTGGTCCTGTATGTGAGTTCTGAAAAGTTCATCAATCAGTTCATGGACCATAGTCGCAATAGCGCGATTAATGATTTTATCCATTTTTATCAGTTGATCGACGTCTTGATCATAGATGATGTTCAGTTCTTTTCCCGGGCTGAAAAGACACAGGATGCCTTTTTTGCCATTTTCAACCATCTGCATCAGAGCGGTAAACAATTGATCCTCACTTCGGATAAACCTCCAAAGGATCTTGATGGAGTGCAGGAACGACTCCTTAGCCGTTTCAGGTGGGGACTCAGTGCTGACTTGCAGTTGCCTGACTACGAAGTCCGTATTGAGATCCTGGAACGCAAAATGAAGAATGACGGACTTGAAATGTCCAAAGAAGTGGTAAAATACCTGGCGTATAATATCAGCAGCAACATTCGTGAGCTGGAGGGCGCCCTGATATCCCTGCTTGCCCAATCTTCCCTCAACAAAAGGGAAATTGATCTGGAATTGGCTAAAAAGGTCCTTCGTAATTTTATAAAAACTTCGTCCAAGGAGATTACCATTGAAACCATCCAGAAGATGGTTTGTGATTTCTTTGACGTGCCATACGATAAATTACTCGAAAAGACCCGCAAACGGGAGGTGGTTCAGGCCCGCCAGATTACTATGTACCTGGCGAAGATGTTCACCAAGAATTCCCTGAAAACAATAGGGGAGCACTTCGGAGGCAGGGATCATACTACGGTCATTCATTCTTTCCAGACCGTAAAGGATCTCATGGACACGGACTTGTTGTACCGTGAAAGCGTGATGGAGCTTCAACAGAAGATCCAATTGGCTGCCATGTAACCGCAGCCTGTTTTTTGCGTATATACCTGAAATAATACGCATCATACCATGAGAAGGACAGGCTTGATTTTCGTACTGGCTGCACTCGCAGCCTTATCCTGCGGGTCGGCCGGCGCCCAGGCAAATTCGGTAAAGGTGGGGGATCCCGTTCCTTCATTCATTTTGAAGGACCAGAACGGTCAGCCATTTTCCGTGAGCGATTACGTGGGAAAAAAAATCCTGGTCATTTATTTCTATCCGAAGGACGAAAGTAGTGTGTGCACCAAGGAAGCCTGTGCTTTCAGGGATAAATATGCCGACTTCACTAACAAAGGCGCTTTGGTCATTGGCATTAATGGGGGAACCGTCGATTCACACCACTCCTTCCAGGTAGGCCATCAACTCCCTTTTATATTACTGAGCGATCCCGGCAACAAGGTTTTAAAACAATTTGGGGTGAAAGGGAGCTTTGGCATCACAGGTCGTCAAACGTATGTGGTTGACCTGAACGGCAAGGTGGGCTATACGTTTAATTCTATGCTGCAAGGCACCAAACATGTGAATGAGGCGTTGGCTTACATCGACAAGTCGCAAGCGAAATAGAGCCCCAAAAAAGGCCGCCCCAAAAAAGGCTGCGCCCGAAGGCGCAGCCTACCCATTGAACAATTCAGAAATAAGCAAAACGAATCTTAGAAGTTTCCCTTATTCACGTCCCACCACAACCGCGTTCCTCCGTTATCCGCTCCTCCCAGTAAGGTCTGCACAGCATTATTTACTGCCGTTCCGTTAGCCGTATATTCACTCACGGGATATGCCAGGCGCCGGATCTGGGTTTGGGTGCTGATGGTTCCGTTGCTTTCGTTATTGACCACCGTAAATAATCTGGGATACCCTGTACGACGGAAATCCGCCCAGGCTTCCTGCCCATCCGGGAATATCGCCAGCCACTTTTGGGTAATGATGCGCTCCAGCTTTTGTTCATCGGTAGCGGCAGGATCCCATTGAATGGTGATCGTGGAAAGTGCCGGACTGTTATTGGTTGAATTTTTAGGATCTGTATATGCCGCGGGTAAATGAGTGGCATCATTAATATAATTGGGGCTTGGAACACCCCACTGCGCCAGGGAAACATTGATCCCCGTTTCATAATCGGTTTGTGCGTCCCCCGCTCCCGACCATCCCCGCAGAGCAGCCTCCGCTTTGAGGAACCACATTTCGGCAGCGGTCATGATCAGTTGGGGGGCCGTTTGCGTGAAATTACTCGTTGTGTTTAAGCTGGCATATCCTTCATAATCGGATTTCGCGGCAATATTAATACCTATGCGAATGCCGATGTATTGGCCGGGAAAAGCCGGGTCGGTGGCAGGAGCGCAGTAAACGGGCAGGCGGGGGTCGCTATACCCGGTCAGGTAGGTGGCTAAAGCGGCACCCAGGCGATTATCCCCATAAGACTGCGTCACCGTCCAGATGTCATTATTCCTGCCCCCACTTTGGGCAATCAATGCGTCATCGGACGGAGCGGACAACAGGCCCCCCGTTGCATTCATTGCTTTTTCCGCCTGGGCTTGTGCAGTGACGGGATCGGCTTTTACGATACGCATGGCTAGTCGAAGGCGCAACGAATTGGCAAATTTAAGCCACTCGGTGTAGCTTCCGCCATAGATCAAATCACTGGTTCCCAGGGGTGCTTTGCCAGGATTGGCGGCCATATACGCTTGCAGATCGGCGACAGCCGTGTCGATTTGGCTGAAGAATTCATTATACACGGCTTGCTGACTGTCATAGGCCACACTGGTAAGGGAAGTTCCGGCCTTGCTGTAGGGTATAGGGCCGAAGCGGTCTGTTACCCTGTCCATCGCTTCTACCTGGATCAGCAGGGCGACGGCCCAAAGATCGGGGGCTTTGGCCTGTGTTCCTGCTGCCGCTATCTTGCTGATCGGCGCCATGACAAGGTTGTACTGGTCCACAAATCCATTCCTGTCCCAGCCGTCCACTAAAAAATAGTTGAGATTATACTCCGCCTTGAAGGGAGTAGGGGACATCATATATCCTGCGTATGCGTCGGCACTCAGGTTTTGTGCCGTTTGATAGTTGCTGTAAATAGACTGCTCCAGCGGACCATAGGCCGTAGACAATATGGCGATGGTTTGGCTGTTGGAGAGCGCTGTCGGGTTGGTGTCGATCTTTTCGAAATCCTTTGTGCAACCGCTCAGGCTCCCTATAAGTAGGGTTAGAAAAATGACGGTGATTGATTTATAGCTTATTTGCATTGCCGTAAATTTTGAAATGAATTAGAAAGTGACATTCAGGTTTAAGCCGATGTTCCTTGTGGCAGGTTGATTAAACACATCTACCCCTGATAGTCCATTTCCTGTAGACATGGTTAATTCCGGATCAAAGGGCGCTTTCTTATAGAAATAAATAAGGTTCCTTCCAATTAAGGAGAGCTTGACGGATTTGAAAAAACCTCCGTTGGGGACCGGGAGTGTGTACCCGAGTGCGGCTTCCCGCAAACGTACCACCGTGGCGCTATAGATGTATTCTCCGGATATTCCCGTACGGCCCCCAATGGCTTCGTACCAGACCTGTGGATTGACGGTGGTGATGGCCTTCCCTGTATTATCAACCCCATTTATCTTAACCCCACCCTGGTTGCGGGCATCCCCGGTTACTTTGGAGACACCATACTGATCCAATATAGCCTGGGTAAGGGACAGCACCTGTCCGCCGAATTTTCCATCGACCAGGAAACTGAAGCTGACCTTTTTGTAAGTGAATTCATTGCTCCATCCCAATTGAAATTTCGGGTTGGGATTGCCTATATAATTAAAGGCGCTGCTTTGCTGGGGTTTATAAGGATCCGCGGCAGTACCGCTTCCATTAAGGACAATGCGGCCCTGCGCGTCCCGCTGGATGGTATAGCCGTAGATATCTCCGTAGGATCCGCCCTTGGTCAGGTGGGATTCGTAGGCATTATTATAATTGGACGTCAGTACAAATGAGTTGATACTATCCTTTGAGTCGACGTCAAGTACTTTATTTCTATTGACCGCACCGTTCACGGACGTAGTCCAGGTGAAGGCTCCCCTGTGAATCAGATCATATCCCAATGTGAATTCAATGCCGGAGTTCTGGATATTCCCCGCATTGACATACCCGGTGGAGTAGAGAGAGGCCGTAACGGGTTGTATGGGAAAGTACTGGTTCTTTGTATTGGTCTTGTAATAGGTGAAGCTCACCTTTAATTTATTATCCAAAAAGCGCAGATCCGTACCTAATTCAGTGGAATTGGTCCTTTCGGGCTTCAGCGTCCGGAAGGCATTGGCCGTATTGAACACCAATTGCCCCGCGGCATTTTGGGTGTTCTGGATGAAGGTGAGATAAGGAGGAACGGTATTGCCCACCTGGGCGTAGGTTCCCCTGATCTTCGCATAGTCGATAAACTTAGGCAGTTTCAACATTTGGTTGAGGATCAACGACAGACCCGCCGAAGGATAGAAATAGGAGAAATTAGGAGTAAAGGCCAGGTTGGAGGACCAGTCGTTCCTACCGGTAAGGGTAAGATATGCCCAATCTTTATAGGACACGTTTGCATTCCCGAATACGGCCTGCAACTGACTATGATTCGGAACAATGGCGGTGGTATTACTGGTCGTGATTGAAGTCAGGCCAGCCAGGGATGCGATAATATTACCCGGGGTAAAAAAGTCAGGTGTCGAAAGATCGCCCTGGAGAGTAAGCCCTTGGGTCGTGTTATCCGTGATACTACTGCCAATCAGACCGTCTATTTTAAAATCAGAATGGATAGGGATATGAAAGTTGGCGATGAGGTCCCCGTATTTTTGCTCTGTTGTTTGGTTGCTCAGCATCAGATGACCATGGCCATTTGTATTGTATAAGGCATTGGTCCCGGCGTATTCGTCGCTTTCATAATTATCGGCCGTACGATCCACATTCCCCCTGACCTGAATATTTAACCAACTGGCGACGTCATAACGCACACTTCCGTTAAACAGGATGCGGTTCCGGGTAGCCGTATTGGGCTCCATGTGGACGATCCACCAGGGGTTTTGCTGGTACAAGGCGTCATTGAACGGCCAGTTCTGCCGGGCGAAACCCGTGGAGTCGGCAAACAGGTATTGGTTCTTATAAGGCGTGATATCCAGTCCCCGGGGGAACAGGTAAAGACCCGTCAAAGGGTTGTTATAAATACCGAGCGCCGGGCTGTTGTTGATCGTTTGAGCGACATAATTGATATTGGCGTCTACAGTTAATTTGTCGTTCAAAAAATGGGCGGTCTCCCGGACGGTGAAGTTATTCCGCTCCAGCTTATTCCCGGGTTCCACCCCTTTGGCAGAGGTGTTCGCGTAAGAAAAATAAGTTTGAGCATTCGTTGATCCGGTGGAGAGATTGATGGCATTCGTCCAGTTGGTGCCTGTTTGAAAAAAGTCTTTTAAATTATCGTGATTGCCCCCTGATATGCTGGGACCCCAACTGTCGGTCGCCCCGCTTTTTGTTTGCCCATAGGAGCTCTGTAATGAGGGCTTATAAGCGATATTATCTGCGGTGAATGAGGAGGAGAAGTTTATCTGTGCCTGTCCGGCCCGGCCCTTTTTGGTCGTGATAAGGATCACTCCGTTCTGGGCCTGGCTCCCGTATAATGCTGCCGCAGAGGCGCCTTCCAGGACGGAAATACTGGCGATGTCCTCGGGGTTCAGGTTGGAGATGCCGTCTCCACCGTCCGGGCTGCCTCCATACGTACTCGTGGGCTGTCCATTGGCATTGGCGCTGTTAGTAATGGGAACACCGTCAATGACGTATAGGGGTTGATTATTTCCATTAGCCGACCGGCTGCCCCTTAATATAACCTTTGCAGAACCTCCGACGCCCGATGCGCTGGGGGAAATAGTCAGCCCTGCCACCTTGCCATTCAGGCTATTCATCAGGTTGTCGGTCTTTACCCTGTTCAATTCATCGCCCGACACTTGTTGAGTGGCGTATGTCAATGACTTTTCGGATCGTCGTATACCCAAAGCCGTCACTACAATCTCGTTGATTGATTTTTGAGATACCGCAAGGGTTACCACTATTTTTTTGTCGGCTCCGACAGGCATCCGTTTGGATTCATATCCTACAATGGAGAATTCCAATATTTCCTTTTCGTCGGCCTGGATGGAAAAGGCGCCTTTTCCATCGGTGGCAACGGACCTGGTGCTTCCCTGGACGTGCACTGTTACGCCCGCCAAAGGCTCCCCCGCCTCGTTTGTCACCACCCCGGAAACGGCTTCCAGAAGTGACAGCGAGCTGGAGTCTTCTTTATCTTCACCGACTTCTTTTTTGATCGCTATGATGTCCTTTTCAATGGTATAACTCAGGTGCTGGCCTTTCAGGCAGGCATCCAGGGCTTGCTGTACACTGACATTCCTGAGCCGCAGGTTTACGGGCTGCGATCGTTGGATATCGTTGTACTTGTACACGAAGGAAAAGGGCGTTTGTTGCTCTATAACAGAGAAGACTTCTTCCAGGGAAAGCTTTTTTCCGGAGAGCGAGATCTTCTGAGACAATCCCCGCGCGCTTATCTGCATAACGGCAAGGAGTAGAAAGGCAGTCGTCAACTTCATGGAGAGGGCCATTTTTTGTAGGAAACCGCGACGCTGACGGTTTTTGCAATAGGTAAATAGTTCCATACTTTTGTGTAGTTGGGTTTTAAACAATGAAACAGTCTTTTTAGAGATGGCTGGAGATCTGCACAGAAACCCAATATTTCGCCGGGAGTGTTGGAAGCCCTCCCGGTTTTTTTTGAGTCAATGGCTGGGGGAATGGTTATGTGGTCATGGCAATTCTGTTTAAGCAATCGTTAATAAATAATGGCGAATCCTGTCAATGATCAGCTAAAACGGTTATTTGTTTCCCTTCTATTTTAAATTGTACACCGATCAGTTCCATGATGTGCAGCACTTCTGATACGTTGGCCGACCGGGGGATTTTCCCTACTATTTCGTCATCGCGAACGGGCCCTTCGTACACAATATCCACGTCATACCAGCGTGATATCTGCCGCATCACCCGCCGGATATCAGTCCGGTTAAAATAGTAATACCCTTCTTTCCACGCGATGGCCTCCTGGGTGTTGACTTCCCTGGAATAGAGCTGCCCGCTCTTATTGTCGAATTCCCCTTGCTGACCAGGTTTTAATAGTGTCTCGTGGCTGTCATGGCTCATTTTTACAGCCCCTTCCAGTAAGGTTGTCTGAACCACGCCTTCATCGGCATACGCCATGATGTTGAAGTGCGTACCCAGCACATCTACAAGGGATCCTCCGGCGTTGACTTTGAAGGGCCTGGTTTTATCCGTCGCCACTTCAAAATAGGCCTCCCCATTCAACTCCACCTGGCGTACGGGCCCATTAAAAACGGCCGGGAACTTCAGGGAACTGGCTGCATTGAGCCATACCTTGGTCCCGTCGGACAGCACGATCTGGTACTGACCTCCCCGTGGCGTAGCGATGGTATTATACACCAGCGCACCGCTGCCCCGGCGGTCATCGGCCTGATAGGCCAGCCTGCCGCTATCCAGCTTGATCACTTTTGTATTGCCTTGCTGACTCAGCACGCCGTTCTGCGCGTTGGTTAATATGATCTGGTTGCCGCCTGAGAGTGTGAGGATCGCTTTGTTTGATCCGGGAACAATGCCCATAGAAGGAGGAGCCTCGACGGCTATAGAAGAAGGGGCCGATGGGTGTGTAGAAAACAACCTGTATCCTCCGGTGAGGACGGCCAGGAGCAATACGGCTGCCGCACTCCATTTCCATAGGCCCGTTCGTAAAAGGAGGATGCGGCCGGGAGGCTTAGCATCCGGCTTCTCCGAAGGAGCCAAATCCTCCCTTCCTGCCGTTTTATCCACGGACAAGATCGCCTGCAATAGGGGATGCAGGTCGCGTTGTAACAGGGAATGCGGGTCACCTTGTCCCGCTGCAGGGGTCGCTGCCTCCTGCTGCAGTAATGCAGCGATGGCCGCCTGCACAACTGGCTCATTGCCGGGATCCTGCAATATGTCAGACAGCGCCTCCCACTCTTTTTCGGTGATCACGCCTGTGATGTACTGGTTTAATAGATAACGGATCTGCTGCTCTTGCATAATATATCTCCCTTATAGTAAGAACACCCGGAAGGGAAATAGGACTATCGCTAGTAAAAAAAAATGGGTGTCAGAGTTCGTGGCCCCGGTCGGCCAGGTATTTACGGATGAAGCTCAGCGAATGTACCAGGGCATTTTTTACCGTATGGGGAGAAATTTTCAAATGGGTGGCAATTTCAGGGATCTTCATGCCTCCATCCCGGCTCATCTGGTAAATCCGTTTCCGCTGAGTGGGCAGTTGGCTGACGGCAGAGGCGATGATGCCAGCGACTTCTTTGAGCTGAATGGCATGCAAGGTGGATTGGTCGTGTTCAGGGTACGGGTCGCCTTTCCCAAGTGCTAACAGGCCATGCTCCCGGGTGATTCTCTTCTTTAAGTACTTATAGCATTCATTGGAGGCCACAGTAAAGATCCAGGCAGCAGGGTTTTGAATCTCCTCCAGCTTATCCCTGTTCATCCATATCCGTATGAAGGTTTCCTGGATACATTCTTCAGTATCCGCCGCAGACCGGGTAAGTTTCATAATGAAAGGCTGCAGCTTTGCATAATAGCTGTAAAACAAGGTAGAGAATGCTGCTTCATCTCCTTGAGCTATTTGATGCAAAAGCTCCTTTTCATTGTATGGCAATGAAGAATGCAACGACAGCAACCAGGTTGGTGAGCGTGCAAAATACAAAAATGTTGTATCACTTAATCGTTATAGTTGTCTTGAATCCGCCCTGAACCTAAGCACTTCTATTGACTCTTTCAGCCTGGAAACAATCACATACAGGTATCCTCCGTAAAGCAGGCTATGAGGATACCCATACTGTCCTCCCTTCCACAGGCCTGGTTTTCTTAAGGTGTAGGGGCCGTCCGCAATGATGCGGTGCCGGTCAAATAACCGCCCGTCCCCGGATAAGGAAAGAATGAGGGGGGTACGCGCGTAATGATGCAGGGTATCCGGGATGCCTACATAATAGAAGGTGCTGTCCGGAAGCCGTCCGAAATGAAACTTGCTGTCGTTATCGGTGAACCCCGTTTCCCTGGGAAAATCCCAGTGGACGCCATTGTTCCTGCTCTCCGTACACCATAGCCTGCCCTTCCACCCTTTTCCTGTTACGCGCAGGAGCATGTGCAGGACGCCGTCCTTTGTCTGGAAGAAGGAGCCTTCACAAAGCGGTGGCAGTCCCGATGCCGAGGCGGGGGCGTAAAAGGTAGCAGGGTTGTCTTCCTTGTATAACGAATCCGGATAAAAGCTGCTCATCTTCCAACCGGAAAGGCCTGTGGGATCATCTGTATATGGGAAGGTAAAATTGCCGCTGATGATCAGCCTCCCGCCGGCTATTTGCTCTGGGCCATGATTGGGATTGACGGGTACGTGCATGTCCATGGGAGATCCCCAGTGCTCGCCATCCGTACTTGTTTTGGCCCACAGGCGGGTATGCTTCCTATGAGGGGAGTACTCTCCGTAATAGGCTACCAAAGTGCCCTTGTATTCATGAAAGCCTGCGGCAGTCAGTATATTGACTGTATCGCCCGAGTAGACGGCGGGGGTAGCCAGCACCTTTGGAGCGGACCAATGGAGGAAGTCCTTTGAAGTAGCAAAGACAACGCGTTGGCCGGGCGCATCTTCGTTGATCCTTCCGTTGGACCAGATGGCAATGAACCGGTCCTTGAAATGAGTGATGGAAGCATGGTGGGAATACCACCAGTCGTTCTTAGGCGTATAGATCATTTGCCGCTCCACCTGCAGGCGGGGAACGTGGGTCGAAGACATATACGTATTTCGGATGCCCTGGGCCTTCAGGCAACAGGGCAGGAGGAGGGTCCAGAGTAATGTTTTCAAAATATGCATTGAATAGATTAAATTACATCATTATCCAATATCATATGAAACTTCTAATTTTATTTTCCCTTGCCCTATTCGTTCCCGGTATTTTTTACGGACAAAGCTTTGAAGGGGAGATCGTTTACAAGATGGCCTTCAAAAGCAAAATTCCCAACGTGTCGGACGTCCAACTGACCGCGATGATGGGAGACACCAATCTCTATTACATACAGGGAGGAAATTACAAGACGGTATCGAACGGAAAGTACCTTCAATGGCAGGTATACATCAATGCGGTGAATAAGCTATATAACAAAACGTCCAATTCCGAATCTTTGGTGTGGATGGACGCAGGTGTTTACAACGATTCTTTGGTAAGCGTGACCCTGCGTCCGGGGGCCGCCCAGATATTGGGATATACCTGCGATGAAATAACCCTGACGTGTAAATCGAGTGTCCAGGAGTATTATTACAGTTCAAAGATTCCGGAAGACAGTAAAATATTCGAAAAGCATCTATTTGGGAGTTGGTATGATTTCTTGTCCAGGGCCCATGCATTGCCATTGAAAATGAGTTATGCCACTAAAGAATTTATCATGGAATCTACGGCAGTGACTGTCCAACCCGGGCATTTGGATCCCGCCATTTTCCAGATACCTTCTGATGCCAAATTGACTTCAGCCCCCAAGAATGATGATTAAAAGGAAATAACCATGGTGATACCTACAAAGCGCGCTCATCTCCTTATGCTGGGGCTGTTGGGGGGAATGATGATTTCCGCAAAGGGACAGTCCTACAAGCCGGACGTGGACGTACAGCATTACCTTTTTTCTCTTACGTTAAGCGATACCAGTAATATGATCCGGGGAACGGCTGATGTGACGGTCCGGTTCCTCCGTGACGCTATATGGCTGAGGCTGGACCTGGATGGAAAAAAAGGCCAGGACACGGGGATGACGGCCTGGTCGGTCCGGGAAAACGGGATAGACCTGAGCTATGAGCAGGACGGGGCATCGATCCTGGTGCATACGAAGGCAGGGGCCGGTTCCTTGCATACTTATACCGTGCAATACGGAGGTATTCCACGCGATGGCCTGATCATTTCTTCCAATAAATTCGGAAAGCGAACCTTTTTCGGGGATAACTGGCCCAATCGGGCGCACGATTGGCTGCCCTGCATAGATCATCCTTCCGATAAGGCCCCGGTCGATTTTATTGTCACCGCTCCCGACCACTACCAGGTCGTGTCAAACGGTTTGAAAATAGAAGATACCCTGCTGGAAGGCCACCTTCGGCGGACCCATTGGCAGGAAAAAGTTCCCCTCGCTACGAAGGTAATGGTCATAGGAGTAGCGGATTTTGCCGTTGACCATCCTGGCAATGTAGGAGACATTCCCGTCTATAGCTATGTTTTCCCGGAGAACCGGGAACAGGGATTTCACGACTATGCCATGGCGATGGGAATCCTACCTTATTACATACGCACCATCGGGCCTTTTGCCTTTGAAAAATTAGCCAATATTCAATCCAAGACTATATTCGGTGGCATGGAGAATGCCAGCGCCATATTTTATTACGAGAACTCTGTAGGCGCGAGGGGTGTGGAAGAGTTAATGGCCCATGAGATTGCCCATCAATGGTTTGGGGATGCGGTGACGGAAACCCAGTGGCAACACTTGTGGCTGAGCGAAGGATTTGCTACCTACATGACCCATTTGTATATGGAAAATAAATATGGTACGGATACGCTGAAGGCGGGTCTTTCAGCTGATCGTATCAAGGTGATCGCCTTTGCGGCCGAAAGACAAATTCCCGTAGTGGATACGACGGTCAAAGGACAGTATATGAAACTCCTTAATGCCAATAGCTATCAAAAGGGGGGATGGGTGTTGCATATGCTGAGGCGTAAACTGGGGGATACCCTTTTTTGGCGGGGCATTGATAAATATTTTGCGCTCTATAACGGACGCAATGCCAATACGGATGACTTTGAAAAAGTGATGGAAGGGGTGAGCGGACAGAACCTGCGCCTCTTTTTCAAGCAGTGGTTATATACTCCCGGGCTGCCGGTTTTACAGGTATCCCGGACCTATGATGCATCAAAAGCCCTGTTGACGATTCAAGTCACCCAGGAGCAGGGGCATTTGTTTTCCTTTCCATTGGAATATTCATTAGGGAACGATCCAAAGATATATAGGGTCAATATCAGGGATAAAACAACCCTTGTCCATCTTTCATTGTCTAGTCGGCCGGACACGGTAAAGATGGATCCGCAGGTAAATCTTTTGGCGGATTTTCATTAAAAACCCGGCGGGCGTCGGGCTTTTAACGATGATCAGGCGGTCGTTGGAGCTAAGCGAGCGTCAATAACAACAGGAAGACACCCGAATAGAAGCAAAAGGCGCTGGCTATCCTTCTGGCCGCTTCTCTCCAGTTTTTGGCCATCCAGGTCTTAAGGAAATAACGGCCGTCGGGTGATTTCATTTCCTTCCATAGGAATTTTACCTCTCTGAAAGGGTAGTTAAAGGCGATGCCGGCGAGCAGGAGCAGGCTTCCTGTGCGGATAAGGGATGCAGTGTGGTTCATAAAACACATTTTTGGTCTGGAAAATAGGGCGCATGCTAATAAGACTGGAAAACGAGGCATTTTCCATAAAATTTGAAGAAGAATATTTTTATTGGTATGAGTGGGGAGGAGCCCATCCATAAAAATTGATACATTTGGCCAAATTTGAAGAGAAATATGCGCTATTACTTTATCAGCCTGCTGTTGGCCCTGAGTTCCGGGACGGCCGTGCTTGCACAAACGGGTTCCGGGTATGATCCCCACGAAGTTTTCAGTCCTGTTTTCTTTACCAATAATGGGAACGTTTACAGGAGCGCCAGCGGGGCCCCCGGCCCCCAGTACTGGCAGAACAAGGCGGATTATCTCATCCGCGCTACGCTCAATGAAGAGGACACGACCATTAGTGGGGAAGTCTCCATTTTTTATACCAATAACAGCCCGGACAAGCTGGAATACCTATGGTTACAGTTGGACCAGAATCTATTCAGGCCTGATTCCCGGGGAGCGGCTACTACGCCTACTTCAGGAGACCGGTTTGACGTGAAAGGATTTTCAAAGGGAGGCTATCATATTGAAACAGTCACGGTGACCTACATGGGTAAGTCCTATACGGTAGAGCCGGTGATTACGGATGCGCGCATGCAGGTCCGGCTGGAAACGCCTGTGAAACCAGGAGGAGATAAGATAACGGTAAAGGTGAAATATAATTTTGCGATCCCTGTGTACGGAGCCGACCGGATGGGCCGGTTGAATACCAAGAACGGGATTGTATACGAACTCGCCCAGTGGTATCCCAGGATGTGCGTATATGATGATATCCAGTCATGGAATACGCTGCCTTATATGGGGTTGGGTGAATTTTATTGTGAGTATGGCAACTTCGATTATTACTTAACGGCGCCAGCAGGGATGACCCTATTCGCTTCCGGTGACCTACAGAATCCCCAGGATGTCCTCAGTCCAGTAGAGATCAGTCGCATGGATCAGGCCAGGAAAAGCGATGCCACCGTCATGATTGTAAAGGAAGACGAGATCGGTAAACCGGAAATGCGACCCAAAACGACGGGAACGCTTACCTGGCATTATAAAATGGACAACACCCGCGACGTCTCCTGGGCCGCTTCCAGGGCTTTCATCTGGGATGCCGCTAAAGTGAACCTTCCCTCCGGGCGTAAAGCGATCTCCATGTCGGCCTACCCCATAGAAAGTAGCGGGCAGGATTCATATGGCCGTTCTACCGAATATCTGAAGCGCAGCATCGAACTCTATTCGACCAAATACTTCGAATATCCCTGGAATTCCGCCGTCAGCATTGCCGGCGTGGCCCTGGGTATGGAATATCCCGGCATCATCTTCTGCCAGTCAGGGTTGAAGAAGGGGAATCTATGGGGGGATGTGACGCACGAGATCGGGCACAACTGGTTCCCGATGATCGTCGGCTCTAATGAGCGCCGGTATATGTGGATGGACGAAGGCTTCAATACCTTTATCAATGAATACTCCACGGCCCAGTTCAACAACGGAGAATACGTAGACCCCAGACAGGCATACACTAATTACATGCCGCAGATGCTGGCCCACGCAAAAGACCCCTTGATGACGGCTCCCGAAGCCATGGGTTTGGGTAACAACGGATACGGGATGTATTATGTAAAGACCGCTTATGGGCTGGATCTGTTGAGGTCCGTCATCCTTGATTCGGTCAGGTTCGACTATGCGTTTAATGATTATATCAAGCACTGGGCGTTTAAGCATCCCCAGCCGGATGATTTTTTCCGGACCATGAATGCAGCGGCGGGAGAGGATCTGGGATGGTTCTGGAAAGAATGGTTCTATACCACCTGGACACTGGATCAGGGAATAAAAGAAGTAAAATACGTAGGCAATGATTCTACGAAAGGCTCCCTGATCACCATTGAGAATATCGGTCAAATGGCTATGCCGGTGATCGTGCAGATCAATGAAGAAAACGGACAATCACATACGGTCAATCTGCCCGTGGATATCTGGAGCAGGGGGGGAACCTGGACCTTCAAGTACGGTTCCACCAGCAAAATCACTTCCGTGGTGCTCGATCCGCTGAAGCAGTTGCCGGACATTAACCGGAGTAATAATGAGTGGAAGTCGCAATAGGAGCCTGTGTTCCGTCTGTTTTAAACCGGACGGCGCTTGTATCAATATCGCACACTATCCATCCCAAAATAATGATTAAGTAATTCATTGAGAGGGGGTTGAACAAATGGCATCGTCTTGGACGCTCCGATAGGATCAACCCCCTTTTCATGCTCAGAAATTACATTAAAGTTGCGTTACGCAGCCTTCAGCGGAATAAGGTATTTTCTTTCATCAACATCTTCGGACTGGCCATCGGTCTTACCTGTTGCATGCTGATCACCTTGTACATCGTTCATGAGAACAGTTACGACAGCTACCAGAAAAATGCCAACCGGCTGTTCCAGGTAGGGACCGTTGACATACACACAAAGGCATCCCGTTTCTGGGGCTGCCCCAACACATTAGCGGGTATTTTCAAGTCCATTTATCCTCAGATAGAGGCTACGGCCCGCATGTGCAGGCTCGTATCGGAAGATAAGACCCTCATTCAATACGGCGGCCACTCATTTTATGAAGAAAAGGGCTATATGGCCGACTCCGGTTTTTTCCACCTGTTCACTTACCACTTCACGGAGGGCAGCGCGGAAACAGCCATCAGCGGGCCGTATTCTATTGTTCTCTCCACAGACATCGCGACTAAATTATTCGGTGCGATTCCCGCCCTGGGAAAGACAGTTCATATCAGCAGCGCCACGAACGGGGAGCACGATTATACCGTCACTGCCGTCTTTCAACCGGAAAAGAGGCCTTCCCATTTAGACGGCCGTTTTTTTCTATCCATGTACGGAGGGAACATCGGCGACTTTATCCGGACCTATACCAATACTGCATCGAACTATTTTTTCGTCACCTATATTTTACTAAAGAAGGGTGCCGATCCAAAAGCCCTGGAAGCCCGCTTTCCTGACTTTGTCCGCACCTACGAAGGAAAGGACCTGGCAGCGGTCGGGTCTACAAGAGAACACTTCCTGCTTCCGGTAAAGGATATTCATTTGCACGCCGACATGGAATACGGGGACATCACCCCTTCCGGCAGCCTGACGGCCCTGTACATTCTTGGCTCTATCGCCTTGTTTACCCTATTGATCGCGTGCATCAACTTCATGAACCTGGCCACGGCCCGTTCCATCAAACGCTCAGGGGAAGTAGGCGTGCGCAAGGTCCTGGGCGCCGGCCGGTCTTCCCTGGTCCGGCAGTTCCTGGGAGAATCATTGCTGATGGCTTTGATTGCTTTCGGCATAGGGGTGTTCCTGACCTTCCTGCTTTTTCCGGCGTTTGAGACAATCTCCGGTAAAACGATGACCCTTTCGTCTTCATCATTACTGATTTTGGGAAGCGCCTTTCTGGGCCTGGCCATCATCACGGGCCTTTTGTCGGGTAGCTATCCCGCCTTGTACCTTTCTTCTTTCCAGCCCGTAAAGGTCCTGAAAGGAAAGAGCAAGAACTCTTTAGCCGTCGCTTCTTTGAGAAAGGGGCTGGTCGTCTTTCAGTTTGTCATTTCCATCATACTTATTGTAGCGTCGGTGGTCATTGCCCGGCAAATGCATTATATGCGGACCGCTGACCTGGGCTTTCAAAAGGATCATCAATTGATCGTTCCTCTGACGAGTCCCTTCGCAAAAAAAGCGTTTAATGCATTGAGGAGTCAGTGGTTACAGGACGCGAATGTTTTGTCCGTCGCCGGATCGGCTTTCTATCCGGGGGGAGAGAGGCCCGGTTGGGACCCCTCCTTTTATCCCGTTGGCAAATCGGAGAAGGAAAATCATCATGTTTACCTGAACTATGTGGATTTTGATTTTATGAAAAGCCTGAAGCTTCAGGCAGTGGCGGGACACATCTTTACCGCTGATCTGCCTTCAGACAGTGTGGACGGGATCGTCATGAACGAGCAGGCCGTCAGGCAAATGGGATTTACCCCTGCTGCCAGTATTGGTAAAAGGGTACACCAGTTGGGCGGGGACCAGCTGACAATTGTCGGCGTGGTCAGGGATTTTAACTACGAAGACCTGCATACCGGAATCGAACCCATGGCTTTCGAAGTCTACAGCTCGTTCGACAATTTCAGTTATATGACAGTTCATTTGAATTCGGCCAATATGGGCGCCACCATTCATTCCCTGGAAAATGGGTGGCGCAAGATAGACCCGGGAGAGCCCTTTGAATACGTATTCATGGACGCACAACTGCAGCAGCACTATGATGCCGATGGCCGCCTGGCCACCATCGTCGGCTACTTTACCGCCATTGCCATTTGCATTTCCTGTCTGGGTTTGTTCGGCTTGGCGGCCTTCAGCGCCGAACAGCGTACGAAGGAGATCGGTATCCGCAAAGTCCTGGGCGCCAGTGAAGGCAGTATCCTCGTACTGTTGTCCGGGGATTTCCTGAAGCTCGTCGCCTTTGCCATCCTGATCGGGTCTCCTGTGGCCTGGTATGTGATGCGCCGATGGCTGCAGGACTTTGCCTACCGCACGAATATTTCCTGGACGGTCTTCGCGGTGACTACGACGGCAGCCCTGCTGATCGCTTTGGTCACGATCAGTTTTCAGGCCCTCCGGGCAGCCAGGTCCAATCCCGTAGAAAGCCTGAGAGCGGAATAGAACGACGGCCCTCCGGCTGTCTGTCCTTCACATTTTTCCTGATATTTTTCCCATTGGGGGAAGTGGGCCACTGGCCCACTTTTTTTTTGATAGCTTTAAAGTAAATGGGGTCCACGCCCGTCTTCTATTATAAAAGGATGATTTGGGAATTGTAATGCCGAAGGAAAAACAGAATATCATACAAACAGTGAACAGGTATGGAACGCAGTTGCTGGGCTTCATCAGGAGCAAGGTAGCTACGGACGAAGATGCGGAAGACGTATTGCAGGACGTATGGTATCAGTTGAGTAATATAGAGGAGTTGGAAGAGATTGAAAGTATGAGCGGCTGGTTGTACAGGGTAGCCAAAAATAAGATCACCGACCGGTTCCGTAAAAAGAAGAGCGAGTACCTGGAAGATTATTCTTTCGAAAGTGAAGACGGGGAGCTAAATGTGAAAGAAATCCTCCTGGCGGATCCGCAAACCCCCGAAGATGAGTATGTCAAAAGATTATTCTGGGAGGAGCTCATGCAGGCACTGGACGAGTTGCCAGAGAAGCAAAGATCCGTCTTTATAAAGAATGAACTAGAGGACAAGACTTTACAGGAAATAGCCGACGAAACCGGAGAAAATATCAAAACCATCATTTCAAGGAAGGGCTATGCCGTTGCGCGTTTGAAGGACCGGTTAGATGATTTGTATAACGACTTTTTAATGTACTAAATAATAAAGCAATGGAAAAGGGGTTTGAATTTAACGGAAGGGGCAGGCGTTTCCGTTTGGGGATTCCGGTAATGATTGTCGCCTTCTTTGTAGCGGGCGCACTCGCAGTAATGCTTTTGTGGAATGCCATTATCCCGGAGCTGATCCCGACCGTAGGGCACGTCAACTATCTTCAGGCGCTGGGCTTGCTGGCGCTTTGCAAGATCCTCTTCGGGGGATTCAGGGGCAGGCCCCCGGGCCGGCATTTTGGAAGGGATGGTTTCAGGGGAGGTCCGCCTCCGCCCTGGAAACAAAAAATGATGGACATGACAGACGAAGAGCGGGAGAAGTTCAAGGCAGAGTGGAGAGAACGCTGTCACAGGAAATAATGCGCTGCCGCGGCCATTCGCCATGGCAGAAAATAAATGAAATAAAAAAACAAGCAATATATGTATCAACAACACGACAAAACAGAAGGCCGCCACGGTTGGGGCCGTGGGGCAGAAGGCCGCCATCATCATGGTCACAGGCCGGACGGCGCGCATCATGGGCATCCGGGTAGGGAGCACCATCAGCGTTTTACGCAAAACAGGGCGCCCGTCAGCATCTATAAGACCAAAGACACCTACGAAGTACTGGTCTTTGCGCCGGGTAGGGTGAAAGAGAATTTTGAGGTGAAGGTTATTGGGACAGAGCTGGTAATCCGTTATCAGCCCACTGACGATACTTCTTCACTGGATTGGGTAAGGAAGGAATACAGCAGGGGAGGCTTTGAACGCAGCTTTCTGGTAGACGAAGCCATTGAGACGGAGAATATCCAGGCCAGGTACGAAGACGGAGTATTGAAACTCAGTCTGCTGATCAAGCCGGGAAGCGAACCCGTCACACAAGAAGTGAAGGTGAGCTGAGAAAGATGAGATCCTAAAAGGGCCTGAAAATCAATGATTTTCGGGCTTTTTTGTGTACAACACAGTTTCGCTACCTTCAGGTAATGGCAAAATCCAAATTATCGACAATGAGAAATGTTCTATTGGCGTCTTTGGTAGTCTTGGCGGCATTTTGTTGTTCCCATCCCTCTTCCTCCGGAAGTAATCTCAGCCAAGGAGATACTCTCCAAGCCCGGCTGGTGCATGCAAAACCTGATTGGCAAAACCTGGATCTTCATCAGGACGATCTCTTTGGCATTAGCACCAACAGTGCTTATGCCGAATTGCTCAATAACAAAAAGGCGACGACCGTGATCGTCGCGGTCATCGACAGTGGGATAGATACAGCCCAGGAGGACCTTCGTTCCGTGCTGTGGACAGATCCAAAAGATGGGTCGCATGGCCGAAACTATATTGCATCGGAAACAGGAAAGGAAGATTTTATACCGCTATTGATGGCCAAAACCAATGATCGGGAGTACAGCAAGACGCAAGGTGACTACCATTTGCATGTGAGTAGACTCGAAGCCTTTCTAAGCCAGTTGAAAGAATCCAAAAGGGTCTTGGAGCGGATCTTACAAAAGATGGGCAAAGAGAATCCCACTCCCGGCGAACTTACACAGTACCATCCCCGTGACGAGGACGAAAGAAGGGTAATGAACCTCGTGCTTGACCGGTTGCCAGCCTATCCGGATTTCGCGAGCCTAAAGTTTTATGAGCTAGATCATCTGCTTGAGCTTGGCCAATATCATTTAGCGCATGGGCTGAAAATAGGGACCGCTCATGATGATCATGTGGGTGCCGGTATCAATACCGATATCAGTAACGATGCTTTGGGACTTACCCCCGATCCAAATGTTACGACAGACCACGGGACAATGGAGTCGGGCATTATTGCGGCGGTTAGGAACAATGGGAAAGGTATTAATGGAGTTGCCGATCACGCCCGGATCATGATGCTCAAATTGTTTAACAATATTCGGGAAATGCGGAATGATGACCTGGCCGTTGCCATTCGCTATGCCGTTGATCATGGAGCGCGGATCATCAACATGAGCTTTGGGAAAACTTTTTCTTTACATCGGGAGGTAGTGGACAGTGCGGTGCAGTATGCCATGTCCCGGGGCTTGCTCCTTGTGCATAGTGCGGGCAATAACGGGATGGACCTTGATGTGGATAGTAATTCCTTCTTTCCTTCGCCAAGATACCTGGGCGGGGGTGTTGCTCCCGCCTGGTTAGAGGTCGGCGCTTCCGGCTACCGGAACGATTCTACCCTGGCGGCTTCCTTTTCCAACTACGGGCATCAGAGGGTCGATGTCTTTGCGCCCGGCGTGCAGGTTACTTCAACCGCTCCGCATTCCAGACTTTCTACCTGGGACGGTACCAGCGAGGCCGCACCGGTAGTCGCAGGACTGGCCGCCCTGATCTGGGCCTATTATCCCCATTTGACGGCTGTTCAGGTGAAGGAGATTATCATGCAATCCGTCGTAAAAACAACATGGCTGAAAGATAAGTGTGTAAGTGGGGGTGTAGTAAATGCCTTCAATGCCCTTAAACTCGCGGCAGACTATAAATAAATGGCGCATTCATACCCGGCTTAAAAAGTCTCCGTCAATAATAAGCAACTTTACCCCGCTTTCTGAAAGGGAGCGATGTGAACTTAGCCCATCTGAAACAACATAGCTCATTCCCCTGGATAGGTAAGTACTTTCGCCATTTTGCAATTCACTCAGGAACTCCCCTTCCAGGCAATATACAATGTGCCCTTTTTCGCACCAATGATCAGCCTTGTAATTTTTACTATATTCTACCACCCTGATCCGCAAGCCTTGAAATTGCATGGTCTGCCAATAGGCAACTCCTGTCTCACCTTCGTGTGCTGTCCGGGGGATATTTTCCCAGTTAAACGCCTGAAATGGAATGCTTTGGAAGGTCATGCGAGATGATTTTTATCCACGTTCATTGGAAGTAAGTTCTTTATATCGAAACCGTATATCCCACCTTCACTTTATCCATGACTACGTGGGTATAAAAATGCTTTACGTTGGGATTGTCCATTAGCGACTTCTTTGAGAATTCTTCGTACCCGTGCATGTCCCTGGTATTTACAATCAGGACGAAATCATAAGTGCCGGTAACAAAATAGCACTGCATTACTTCCGTGTGTTTTCGCATCGTTGATTTAAATTTCTCCAGGGCCTTGGAATGGCCATCTTCCAAAATCACGTCTACGATGAAGGTGAGGCCTATACCTGCGGCCTGCGGTGAAATGATGGATACATCCGCTTCAATGATCTTTTCCTCTCTTAGCCGCTTAAGTCTTCGCTGCACGGCGCTTGTACTCAAGCTCACTATTTCTCCCAATTCATCAGCCGTCATTTTATTGTTTTGCTGGAGCAATCGAAGTAACTTTCTATCGTACTCATCTAAGTCGTGCATTTTTTACCCGTTTCTATTCGTAAAATAAACTGAAAAGCGTTCACGCGCATTCAATTTGCATAAATTATGCCCTGTGATAATAGCAATTTTACAACATAAAATTAAAAAGATGGACACATTTTATTCGGACAATGCACCCAAGGCGATTGGGCCATACGCTCAGGCCATAAGAACAGGACATTTGTTGTACTGTTCCGGACAAACGCCCATTGACCCTATCAGCATGAAGGTGGAGTCGTCAGATATAGAAAGTCAGACACACAGAGTGATCGAAAATTTAAAAGCGGTACTTGAAGGAGCAGGGCTCACGCTTTTTGATGTAGTAAAAACCAATGTGTTCCTGACTGATATGGACAACTTCGCGAAAATGAATGCCGTGTATGCCGCCGGTTTCGGGACTCACCTGCCGGCACGAAGCACCGTGGCAGTCAAGGGGTTGCCATATAACGCGTTAGTTGAAATAGAATGCATCGCAGAATTTAAAAATATTAATGGTTAATCATTGTATAAGTCATGCAAACAGGTAGTGTTTTTTCTCCTTCAGAAATGGCGGCCTTTAGAAATGATACAGAGGGCTGTAAAAATGTCATTCATTTAAACAATGCGGGGGCCAGCCTTATGCCCAATGTGGTGACACAATCTATTCTGGAGCATATCAGATTAGAATCCCAAATAGGTGGATACGAGGCCTCGGCCTTAAGGGCGGAAGCCATAGCGCAATTTTATGTGCAGGCAGCCAGGTTATTTAATTGCAAGGCGTCCAATATTGCATTTACCGCCAGTGCAACTGATTCTTATACCCGTGCTTTATCATCCATCCCTTTCCAGCCAGGCGATATTATTTTAACGGATATGGACGATTTTATTTCCAATCAAATCCAATTCCTTTCATGCCAGAAAAGAGTGGGGATTAAAATCATAAGAATAAAAAATGCTCCCGGAGGCGGTGTCGATCTGGAAGACCTCGAACAAAAGTTAGTGAAGTGGCAGCCGCGTTTACTGGCCATCACTCACATTCCCACAAACTCCGGGCTGGTGCAGCCGGTTAAAGCGATCGGGGAGATTTATAGCCGTTATATAAATATGCATTCGGACAAAACATGGTATATTCTGGACGCCTGCCAGTCAGTCGGCCAAATGAAACTGGATGTACAGGAATTGAAATGCGATTTTCTGAGTGTGACAGGCAGGAAATTCTTAAGGGGTCCCCGGGGTACCGGGCTGTTGTACGTGTCAGATAAAGTACTTCAGAGCGGCCTTGAGCCATTGTTCATTGATATGAGGGGGGCTGAATGGATTGAAAAAGATCATTATGTGCCTAGGTCCGATGCCATGCGCTATGAAGATTGGGAATTTGCGTATGCACTTGTCTTGGGCACACGGCAGGCCATTGAGTATTGTTTGCAGATCGGGGAGGATAAGATTTGGCAGCAGGTAAAATCATTAGCAGACTGGATGCGACAGGAATTGTCCACGATGGACAACGTTCGCGTGCTGGACAAAGGGCCTGAAGTGTGCGGACTAGTCACCTTTCATGTGAAGGGCGGAGAGCCAAAATATCTTGTGGGGGAGCTGTTGAAACGCAAAATAAATGTAGTGCCCAGTTATAGGAACTTTGCCATCATTGACTTTGACGAAAAGCAGGTCGAGTGGGCTATTCGCGCGTCACCTCATTATTTCAACACAAAGGAAGAGATTGGCGGGTTCCTTGATGCGCTGAAGGAGATCGTGTGAGGGGGCGCTGCCTTTGGTTAAACGTTTTCTTTTATTTTGACAGGAAATTACCCGGTAGGCGGAGACCTTCCTCGTTGGTCAGCACTTTTTCCATTGCTTTTCGAAGACCCTTGGGGATCATCTCTTTTTCTTCCGGGGTGAGTGGCTGTATGATCTCGAAGAATTCATCCTCGTCATCATAATAGCCAAAATATAAGTCGAACCGATTGTTGGCGTGTAGTCTTAAGGAGATTTCTTTGTCTTCCTCATAAATATGCATGCTAATCACGGACCACTGCTCATTGTTTCCGTCTTCGAATTCAAAACGGATCTCCACGGCTTCCTTGCTCATTACTTCAGTCAGCAGCTTTTCTATTAATTCGCCGGCGTGGTTCTTTACGAGTTCTTCATACGTCATAGGGGCGAAATTAAACAAAAAAAGGCGTATAGGCTATTTCACTGTTGGAGAGATAGTTATGACGCTAAAAGCCCCGCTTACGCAGGGGCCAGTGACAGCAGAAGGTGTTTTAGTTATTGTGGGAGATGATCATATAAATAGTGAATTGATCTGGGCATACTGCAATAACATAATTGTTTTGCCGTCTTTAATTTCTCCGGAGGTGATCATCTCCGTTGCCTTGTCGAAATCTAATTCGAGTATTTCGATATCCTCATGCTCTTCCTGGAGGCCACCTCCCTTTCCGGTTTTCATCTCTTTGGAGTATTCGGCGACAAAAAAATAGACAAGCTCCGTTACAGATCCGGGTGACATATAAACTTCAAACACTTTTTGTACCGTAGAGATTTTGTACCCGGTTTCTTCTTCTGTTTCCCTCTTTATACAATCCTCGGGGTTTTCTTTATCCAATAGTCCCGCGCAGCATTCTATAAGCATGCCCGTCGCATTCCCGTTAATGAAAGTCGGTATCCTGAATTGCCTGGTTAGAATGACAGTCTTATGTTCTTTATTGTAAAGCAGAATGGTTGCCCCGTTGCCCCTGTCGTATGCTTCCCTGGTCTGCCGGACGGCCGGGCTATTATCCTTCGCGATTTCGAAGGTTATTTTTCGCAGTACGTACCAATGATCAGATAATACCGTGCTTTCAATAATTTTAATATTATTCATCAGTTTGATCGTTTTTGATTACTTTAGATTTATTTTGATCGAATATAATGACAATATATGAATGCCCCAAAAAGAAAACAGCAAATACTGAGAAAGCTGGAAGAGCTGGGTGAAGTAGATATAAAACAATTGAAATCCGAGCTAGGCATCTCTGAAATAACGATAAGAAGGGATTTAAACCAAATGGCGGAGGATGGATTGCTCTATCGTACCCATGGGGGGGCTATGAAGATCAATCCCCTGGAACTACCGCATAATTTTTCGAATAAGGCCGCCATTAACCTGGCGGCGAAAGATCTTATCTGCCGCCGCGCGGCGGCTGAGATCGCAGACGGCGATATTATTTTTATGGATTGCGGCAGCACTGTCTTCCGGTTATGTCAATTCATTAGGAACAAGAAGATTAAAGTAATCACCAATTCTATTCCTATCGTCTACGAGCTGCAAAACTGCCAGGTGACGATCAATATTATCGGGGGAGAAGTGGACTCGAAAAGACAGGCGGTACATGGAAGTATGGCAGCGTATCATATAAGGCAGTATCACGCGTCCAAAGCATTTTTGGGGGTGGACGGCGTTTCTCCCCAGGGCTTATTTGCGAATAGTGAAAAGGAAGCGTCCATGACTTTAGCCTTGGCTGCTCAGAGCTCATTCACCTATTTGTTGTGCGATGCAAGTAAGATAGGAAAGGAGCCTTATCTGAAATTTGCGGAGGTAGACCTGATTGATGCATTGATTACCGATTATGCCATCAGTGAGCTGAAGTATTTTAGGAAGGCCGGCGTCAAGCTCATAGGGGTCAGGGAATAGTTGGTTCCATGGCCTGTTGTCGCGAAACACCTGTTTATTGTCTTTAATACGCCTCCTGTATTTCATTTTCTTTATGCACATTTGAGCTGTCAAACCTAAAAATATTGTTTATGACAAAGCTGAATTCATACCTGAACTTCCAGGGAAATGCCGAGGCAGCATTTGGTTTTTACAAATCAGTTTTCGGTGGAGAGCTATATATGATGCGGTTTAAAGATGTGCCTACCTTCCCCGGCAGGGAGAAATTGAGCGAATCCGATTTGGATAAAGTCATGCATGTCTCCCTCGGCATCGGTGGTAATACGCTGATGGCAACGGATATGTTGGAGAGTTTAGGGCAGCAGTTGAAGATTGGTAACAGCTCTACCTTATCCCTTCATCCGGATAATAAGGAAGAGGCTGACAGGCTATACGTTGCTCTTTCCCAGGATGGCCAAGCCCATGTGCCCATGACTGACACGTTTTGGGGGTACTGGGGAATGCTCACCGATAAGTTTGGCGTTCAGTGGATGGTGAACTTGGAGAAATCCTAAAGGGATTTAGTCCTGCAATGGTTCACAATAATACCCATATCTCGAAATCAGCAGCTGGATCTCAGTTTCTTCGAATGATTCCTGCCGCTGGCTTTCTATTCGTAGGATCTTGTCACAGTCGTCCAGATCGAAATTGATCCTGCAATGGGAGAGATTTCGCTGCAGAAAGAGGATAATATGCCTGGCGGCCTGCTGGTCCCGCACATCAGTCTTGAAGACGTGTACAATTTTCATATTGATGGATGTTATTGGGTTATATCTTCCGCCCGCGTAAGGGGGGCCAGATCCCCGGCCCCCTCATGATAAATCACTATTAAAAAATGTAAAAGATGCTTCCTTGAATGACATTACTCCGGAAGTCCGTTTTTACATTCGACAGTTGGAAATCACCGACTTTCGACAGTCCCGCCATATACCTGGCTTCGATACCCAACCCGCACTTTAATTGATAGCCCAATCCTCCCACCGCAGCCAGATCCAATTGTTTAGCGAACTCGCCAATCTGTTCCTTGTCGGTATTCTCATTGAGGCGGTAACCGAATTGCGGACCCGCATCAATATATAGTCCAAAATCGGTACGATACTTTAAAAGAAAGGGGACCGTAAGATAATTCACTTTTACATTCTCCTGGCCAAACAGATCTCCTTTGACTTTTGCCCCTTGGGAAGAGAACAAAAACTCCTCTTGTATTGACAGGTTTTTTGTCAATTTGAAATTGACTAACGCGCCTGCATGGAATCCAATTAATGCGTCAGTTTTAAAATCCGCATTGGTATAGTCACTATAGTTTACCCCAGCTTTGAGTCCAAAGCTGATTCTGCTCACAATACCTTTCACAAGGCTTTGACTGAAACAGCGGGTGGATAGTAGCGCAAAGCAAATAAGAACCAATTTTTTCATGTTATTTTAGTTTAATGTTTAAAATTTAGTTAGCATTTTTGCTAATTTAAAGGCATGCGGAAAACGATACCTCTCTCTATTTTTTGGTTCTTTATTTAGCAAATTTGCTAATTAAAGAACACGATATAACTGCCCGCTTGCGGGTAAAGCTGAAAATGGATTCAACTTAGATGTCCTTGAACAGGACTTTCATAATTAGGCTTTTTCGCTCCTGCAACATCTTCAGATAGGTGGCATCGTCAACGTTGATCATCTGCTGTAACATAGATTTATTGAGGGCAGGATAGGCACATAAGGAAATAACGTTGAATATGAATTGCTCAGCGGATATCTTTGGCACACACCCTTTTTTGATCTCTCCTTTTAGGCCTTCATTCATATTTTGCAGCATCTCTTTTCTCAATTCATCTTCCATTGGAACAAGCATCGTTGAACCATCCCTGTTTATTTCCGTGATCAGGAACATCTCGAGGTAGGGATATTTTAGGTTCTGATCGATGGTTAATTCCACAAACTCGCCGATTTTTTTTCTAAAGGATATTTTTTTCGAAAAAAACAGCTCCCGTATCCTGCTGCGATTAACCATCACTGCTTCTTTGAACACGGCCTCAAAGAGTTGATCCCTTCCTTTGAAATAATAATAGATGAGCCCACGGTTAACTCCGGCCTCTTTTGCAATAACCTGCGTGGTGGCATGGAGCCTGCCTTCAACTAAGAAAATGCGCATAGCAGTTTCTTTGATTAGTTCTTCCGTATGGGCGTCAATAACCGGCATTTGAGTTTTTTAATTAGCAAATTTGCTAAACAAAGATATGAGTACGATTTTAAATTAGCCAATTTATTTTGACATTTTTGATAAAATAAAATAGCGCTTTGATTTTGAAGGCCTTAGTTCGCCCATTGATGATTTGCAAGGGATATCCAGGTGAATGACGAACATTTAAATGAGTCAGTTGTGAACAATAATTTATATTGGTATGGCTAATCCTAAATTATCGGCGTTTGAATGTTTATACCTTGATCACTCGGCTCAGCGATGGAAGACCTTCTTTGTTAAAATGGTTATTATTATTTTTATTCGTCAGCATACGGGGATTAGCCTACAGCCAGGTAGTCAGCCCCATTGATTCCCTTAAAGCAGATTCTTTACGTATTAAGACCTTTAAAGCCCCAAAACCGGCAGATAACATCTCCAATCAATATGACTTTGGTGATTTAACGCGAGATATCCTTCATCCTAAGAAAAAGGTGGATCCTTTACGTAAGAGATCGGGCATCATAGTCGTACCTAACGTCGCTGCCAATCCCACCATCGGTGCACAGTTGGGAATCAAGGCTGTGGCAGGCAAAAAACTAGGCAATGATCCTAATACTCTTTTTTCCGTTGCAGCGACATCGGCTTCCATCACCACCAAAGGGATCATTTATTTTTATCTGAATCATAATCTATTTACTCCCGGTAACAAGTGGAACTTCCAAGGGAATCTGGTAGTCTCCAAATCCGTAACACCTGATAATGGTTTGGGGATCGGCGGAAAATTCAACGGAGGAAGCGCTGCAGACTCTGTACTGGCAGATCCGACGCACAATGCTTATGCCATTCACTCCTATTACTTTAATGGCAGGGAAAAGGTGTACAAGAACGTGGCGAAAGACCTTTTTATCGGGGCAGGGTTATCCTTTGAGATCAGGAGGCAGATTAATCAAACCGATACGGTTAACAATGCAACACCCTTCAGCGTCTACAACAACCGCTACGGATTTCCGCAGGATCGTTACTCTGCAAACGGATTTCTTTTCAATGTAGAGTACATCTCACGGGATAATCCAAACCGCGCTTACAAAGGTATTTATTTTGATGCAGGCTTCCGGCTCAACCAAACATGGATAGGAAGCACTAAAAATTCATTGCAGTTGACGTCTGACTTCAGGAAATATTTTAGTTTATCGGCTGCCAGCCCGGAAACAGTGCTTGCACTTTGGAACTGGGGCTCCTACCTCCTCGGCGGGTCGATACCTTACCTTGAATTGCCGGGCACGGCCAGAGACGGGACTTTTCGAAGCGGCAGAGGGTATACGACTCAATATTTTAAAGGAACCCAGTTTAATGATACGGAAGCTGAACTTCGCTTTCCTATATTAGCCAACAAGTTCATCAGCGGTGTTGTTTTCGGAAATATGCAAACCGGTAATGATGAACATGGTACCAAGATATTTCAGGTATTTCAGCCAGGCTACGGTGGTGGTTTGCGGGTACTGTTCAACAAAGCTACGCGTACCAATCTGGCCTTGGATTATGCCTTCGGAAAATTTGGCAACAAAGGATTTTTCCTGAACTTGAATGAGGCTTTTTAGGGGGTGTGGATGTTGTGGGGGGATGGCAGGAAGTAATGTACACAAATGGGTTTAAATTGTATTTTGTGTGTGACTTATAAAATTCAATCGCTTGTCTACCGACCTCTTATCTATTCCAAACATACTGGATACGCTTGACCATTGCGATGATGACGGCAGATTCAATTTTATCGATTTAGAGCATCCTTATGTGTCTCTTGCTGATTGTAGGTTGAATCTATTCCGTGATGACGAGGGGCGCTGGGCTATCGTGTCTGAAGTACTAGGGTATCATAATCGTGGCGCCGGTTGGGCGGTCGCCCTGGAGATCCGCTATTTCGGCAACTCTCTGCTTCCGCTAGAAGATGAAGCAGAGTCATACAACTATTACCTGGTACTACCGTTGGACCCCGATAGTTTCAACGATACCATCGAGATTGAAGCGTTGCTGCCTGAAGCCGCCATTTGGAAGGTTCGCGGAGTCGATTTACCCCTATCTCACGATAAAATTGACTATGATGCCGAAGGCATTCAGCTTGGAGAAATGGAGCCTGGAGAGATTTCGGGGCAGGACGTGCTCAGGCTGATGGCTGTACTGCACCGCTCTCTTTTCCGCGCTACTGAAGAGGAACTATATAAAGGTATTCCTACTACGCTACGGAAGATATTGGTCCTGGATGAATGGCATCATAAAGCCTTCCGCCAATCACGGTCTGTTTTTGAAAGACCGGACCTTCTGCAGCGGTTCGATCTAAGCAACCCGTCCGTGGCTGAGATGGCCCGTCAGTCACTGGAAAGCACAAAACAGCAGAACGCGATCGATTGGGAATCCCGTCCCAGCAGCTATGAAACCTGGCAGCAAATAGCAGAAGTACTTGCGACGGGCGATATAGGAAGGTATAGGCCGACGCTGCCGCCCAATACCCACTGGAAAAATTGGCCGGAGGGGGGCACGATGTAGGATAAGAATATTTCTCTGAGGGCAAGATTACCTCCGGCACCCTGACGGGTGCCTCTGGTGATCTTGTAGGTGGGGGGCCTTAATAGAAATGCAAATCCCACTTCGTGGGATTTTTTCATCCCTGCGCTCATCCGCCCGAGCGAGCTCGGTCAGCCTCGCTCCGGAATGAAAAAGCCCCCGCTTGCGCGGAGGCTTTGCATTTCTTATTTGTCGGGATGGCAAGATTCGAACTTGCGACCTCCTGGTCCCAAACCAGGCGCGATGACCGGACTACGCTACATCCCGTAACCTTCTTCAAAAGGCCGTGAGGCCCCCTTATTTCCGGTAAGGGGTGCAAATATAGGGATACATTTTTAGAATCGGTAATCGCCCTGCGATTTCTTTTTATTGTGCAGTGGCATCGGTGTTGCTGATGAAGGCAATTTTTTGGCTATCGGGAGACCAGGAAGGGGTGTTGATCGTGCCCTGCCCTCCGTATACGTAGGCGATGATCCTGGGTTCGCCGCCGTCTGCGGGAATCAGCCGGAGGTATACGTGTTTGTAAAAGGGATGGTCATCCGGTTTTGTTTCTTCAGTGAGAAAGGTGATGAATACCACCCACTTACCGTCAGGAGATACATGGGGGAACCAATTGTTATAGGCATCCTTGGTTAGTTGTTCCTGGTCGCTGCCATCTGGTTTCATCCGCCAGATCTGCATAGTGCCTGAACGCACGGAATTGAAATAAATGTAATGGCCATCGGGGCTGTATTCGGGACCATCGTCGAGCCCCGGCGCGGTAGTGAGCCGGACTTCATCTCCTCCGGTGGATGGGACCCGGTAGATATCAAAGTCTCCGTTGCGCTGTCCGGTGAAGACGATGGATTTGCCGTCTGGTGACCAGCCGTGGGTATAAGACGGGCCGGTAGGAGTGATTTGTTTGGGTTCACCTCCCGTTGACGGAACGGTATATACTACCGAGTTGAATTGGGCGGTGGCGCTGCTCAGTCCCAGCATTTTTCCATCAAAGGACAAGACGTGGTCGTTGTTGTTTTGTTTGACAGACCCGGTGTTGAGAACCTGGAGCGTATGATTTTTTAGATTGAAACGGTAGAGCAGGCCATTACTGTTGTAAATGAGGGATTTGTCATCTTTTGTCCAATTGGGCGCCTGCAGGGACAGAGGAGATGAATAAATGATCCTCCTTTTTCCTGTGGCGATATCCATGATTTCCAGGTTGCTGCCGATATAGTCTTTGTATGGAACGAAGGCCGCTTTAGCAGGTTTGATGAGGCGGACATTATCGAAGGTGACTTTTTCGGTGACATCTTTATTGTGGGAGCAAATGAAGAGGCCTACGTATACTTCGTCTCCGATGGCGACATCCGACGTCTCCGTGGTCACGAATGCCGAGTCTGAACGGGCGACGGACATGATATATTTATTGCCCCTTCTTTCCAGTTGGATGACATCGGCAAAGGTGAGGGTGGAGCGCAATTCGTCTACATTGGCCCCCGGCGTCTTACGGAATTGCAGGGAAGTCAGCCCATCCCCATGGACGGCTGCACAGATCATAGCCGCGCTGGAATCCAACGTGGAACGTACCATCCAGCCGAATTTGCGGTGTAGTTCCACTCCTTTTCCGACCAGTTGCCCCCTGGCCTGAAGAATGAAGTCTCCCTTGATACGGATATACGCATAGTGGAATTCATCATGATTGAACCAGATATTGGAACCGGAACCGGATAGGCTATAGGTTTGGGTGGCGGCGTCGTAGCTTGCGGATCCCGGGTGCAATACCGCGCAAATATCTGCATCCTTGCTGAAGAGCCCGACGGGCTTCTGGGCAATGGAAAGGGTAGGGAACAAAGGGCATAGTAATACAGCAGCAAGCATCGTTCTGAAGGGGCTCATAAAGGGGTATTTATATGAAAAGTATCAAAATACATGCAGTATTGAAAGGGATATCTGGGGACTAATAAAAAAATGAGCAAAGAGGGTAAAAAAAGCAAGAGGCTCCCAGGGACAACTATCCTACCTTGGCAGCATGAAACATATATGCTGGATATTGATGTTATCGGTTCTTACCTGCCAGGCTCAGCAGGTGCTAAAGGTCGGTGTAGCCGGCTTGAATCATGACCATGTATATGGACTGATGGAGCAATACAAGAAGGGGAAGGTCGCCATCATTGGTATTGCGGAGTCTGACGGGCCGTTGATCGAGAAATATAAAAAGCGCTATGGACTGCCCGATTCCTTGTTTTATCCCAGTGTATCAATCATGTTGGAGCATATCAAGCCGGACGCGGTACTGGCATATAATCCCATTTCGGAGCACTTGTCTGTAGTGGAAGCCTGTGCCCCCAAAGGGGTTTCGGTCATGGTGGAAAAACCCCTGGCAGTCAATGACGCCCAGGCAGAAAAAATGGCCTCCCTGGTGGATAAATATCATATCCATCTCCTGACAAACTATGAAACAACCTGGTATCCCACCAACCAGCAGGTATATACGGTAGTGAAAGATCAACAGACGATTGGGGCCGTTCGCAAAATGGTGGTGCACGATGGCCATCAGGGGCCCAAGGAAATTGGGTGCAGCCCGGATTTCCTGAAGTGGTTGACGGATCCGGAAAAGAACGGGGGAGGCGCCATTGTGGATTTTGGTTGTTACGGAGCCAACCTGATGACATGGTTGATGGATGGCCAGGCGCCCATTGCAGTGACTGCTATTACCCGCCATTACAAACCTGACGTCTATCCCAAGGTGGATGATGATGCTACCATTCTCCTGGAATATCACGGTGCTACCGGCATTATTGAGGCTTCATGGAACTGGCCCTTTGGCATCAAGGATTGGGAAGTTTTCGGCAACAAGGGCTACCTGCATGCGCTGAATCCACGTGTGCTGCAGCAGAGAGTGGGGGACGTTACGACAGATTTGCCCGTAAATACACCCGCGTATACCGATAACCTTACCTATCTGGCAGACGTGCTGAGTGGAAAGATCAATCCTGATAACGACCTCTCCAGCCTGCGAAACAACCTGATCGTTGTGAAAATCCTGGAAGCGGCCCGCCGTTCAGCTAAAGAAGGCAAGCGCATAACACTCTAAGATCGGGGATCACATTATTCGTAACGGACATTGGTCAGGTAATAGACGTTGGGATCGATAACGGGCCGGGAAGCGCTTTCCACGATGACTTCCTTGTCACTGACCATCATCCGCCGGGTTCCCGTTGCCGAAACAACTTCCAGGGGAAGGGTCAAGGGCATTTGGGAGAGCCGGATAGCGTACTGTTTCCCGTTCACCTTCCGCACGACGACTTCTAATTTATTTGTCGTCCGCAGGTAAAGATCAAACAGGGGTTTCAGGTCCATGCCTGAGCGCCGGCTAAAATACTGCTCCACGTCATCCGTCCCGACGAGATGGCTATAAGTATAGTTGGTGTCTGTGGCGAACCCTTTTAGGGTCGGGAAAAACAAGCTGTCTCCTATCGCATACCTGAGCGTATGCATGAAAAAGGCGCCCTTTCCATAGATGTCTGACTGGTAGGCGCTTTCTTCGTCGATGTCTTTGCCCAGGACGATGGGGGCTTTGTTACTAATGCTAATGGCCACTCTTTTGAAGTAGTCGATATAGGCCTTTTCCCCTTCGTATTCCCGGATATACAAGGCATCTCCGAAGGTGCAAATGCCTTCATGGATCCAATAATCCGCCCAGTCCCTGGCGGTGACCTTGTTCCCCCACCACTCGTGCCCGAATTCATGGTGCATCAGGCCATCATAGTCCTCTCCCCCCACCTTAGTATATCTGAATTTATTGCCGTAAGCGTTCATGGTTTGGTGTTCCATGCCCAGGTGAGGCGTTTCGACAATTCCTATCTTCTCCTTGACCCACGGATATTCACCAAAATATTTCTCCTGTTCCCGGACGGTCCGCTCCAGGATGTCCAAATGGTGCGGGCCCCTGGCCGCGTGCTCTTCCAGGACATAAAATTGCATGGGAACGATGTGGCCATCCACCGTCGTATAATTCCGTTGCACCACTTTGTATTTTCCAATATTAAAAATGATGCTGTAATTATTAATAGTGTAATTGGTTTTCCAATGATAGGTAGCCAAAGAATCTGCAGTAGCAGTGACGTTCTGTAATAAACCAGGCCCTGCTACCACTAGGTTTTGGGGCACAGAAATGAACATGTCAACGCCTTCGTTGGGTTCATCCGAAGGGTTGTCCTTGCAGGGAAAATAGATTTTCCCTCCGGTCCCTTCGGCAGTAATAGCGACCCAGGGATTACCACTGGAATCGGTTGCCCAGATGAAGCCGTCTCCCCAGGGGGGATTGAGGGCAATATGCGGTTTTCCATCGTACGCTATTTTTACGGAAAGCCTGCCCGCCGGAAAAGGAGCCGCCGGTTTAATAGTAATGAGATTGTGTTCATAGGTGAAGGGCTCAGGTGAGCCGTTCACTTCCACGGAGTGGATATGAAAAGAATCCAGCAAATCAAAAAGCAATACTGGGGAAGGCTGAGAGAGGATCACGTCAATCCCCGTGCTGCCGCTGATGCTTTTGTCAGGAATATTCACACGTAAGGCGATCGTATAATGCCTCACGTCCATGATGGCCTGTTCCGGCCTGAGCTTGCCACCGGAAGTAAGGGTTTGTGCGCCGGCATGCAGAAAGCCACACGCGGTCAAAGCGAGAACGACGAATGTGCGGGATAGGGCCAATGGATCCATTTTTAAAGGGGTCGTACCCAGATATTACGGAAGCTGAGGGGTTCACTTTTGTCTCCGTGCGCCTGCAGCTTAATGGGGCAAGGTCCGTGTTTTTTATAAAAGGGCTTCCCGATATAGCGTGTCTGGCCTTTCAGCTCAAAATTATTTTCCACCAATACCCCATTCAGGAATACCGTTGCTCTTGCAGGGGAAGCCAGTGTTCCATCTTCCTGGAAGACCGGCGCCGTCCAAATGACATCATAGCTTTGCCATTCTCCGGGTTTCCTCGACGGATTCGCGAGGGGGATGGCTTGCTTGTAGATACTCCCCACTTGTCCGTTGACGTAGGTTTTGTTATTGTAGTTATCCAGGACCTGTAACTCGTATCCGTCGTCACCGGGACCCGTAGAAGCCAGGAAGACGCCGCTGTTGCCCCTGGCCTGTCCGCTGCCGGTGATGTCCTTGGGGATCCGGAATTCGAGGTGAAGCTGATAATTGGTAAAAGCCATTTTTGTTTGGATATTCCCGGCGGACTTGCTGACCGTCATTATATCATGTGCTATATCCCACTTTGCCGCTGCCGTAGTGTCCTGCGCAGAGACCCACTGGTCCAGGTTGGAGCCGTTAAAGAGGATGATCGCGTCCGAAGGGGCGTCGCTGCTGGTTTTACCGGGTGTTACGACAGCCGGTTCAGGAGTCCATACTTCAGTGTCTTCTGGTTTATCCTGCGCAAATAATGAAGAAGCGGATAGGAAAAGGCCCATAGCAATGCATGCACTTTTAAAAATCATACGGAAGCATTAATAGATTTATAAAAAGACCTTTGTGGTCTCATAGTGCAATATAAGCAATCTGTGTAATTCGGTGCGTTTATGGGTTCTTTCCCAGCCCCTCTACCCGGTCAAAATATTCATTTTGCAATTGCAGGGTCGAGGTATCTGCCTTGATGACCTTTAAAGCCTTGACAAGCGCATTCACTTCAAAATTGACAACCATCTGCCCGAGTTCTTTGGATGCTTTAGCCCCTTCCCCCGCATAATGGTTGGGAAAGTCGGCGTACCACCAAATGGCCGTATAGGCCGGCACGTGGAGCCGGTCCTCGCTCTTACCCGATTCATTAGCGGCCAGTTCCATTTTCACCAGATCCGGACGCAGGTACAGAAGTACGGAAGTTTCCCTTTCCCCAGCGTGCATATCCCCGGCTGGGGCAGACTTATGCAGTTTTTTGTAATCAGCCTGGTAGGCAGAATCCTGCTGGGGCTGGAAAAAGTAGACGGCGTAATTCCGCCGCCGTTCCAACTGGGTCTGGACAAAGTATTCCAGCATGCTGACATTCCCTCCGTGCCCGTTAATAATAATGATCTTGGTAAACCCGTTGCGGGCGATCTCCGAACAGGTTGAATCCAGCAGTTCCAATACCAGGTGGCTAGGCAGCGAAAAAGTTCCGAACTGGTGTTTAGCCTCATTGATCTGCCCATAGAAATAGTCGGGAAAGACAACGGCATATTCCTGTTTAGTGGCCCGGGCTGCCCACTCACGGGCGTGGATAAGATCAGAGCCTATGGGAACATGGGGTCCATGTTTTTCCAGGATGCCAATGGGGAGGATGCAGGTCCTGGAGGATTCCTCCAGGGCTTTGGGCCAATCGGTGGCGGTCAATTCATCCCAGCGGGCGGGGATCTGCTGGGCCTTTACAGATCCCATGAACAGGTACAGGCACAAGGCATACGCAAGGCCCGGAGCGATCGTAGACGTTATTTTCATTTGAAATAAGATTCAGGTATTCTTCTCCACATGTCATTGGCAAAATGCCCGATCAGCAATTCGTATATGAGGTAGATGGGCCAGAAAATAAAATGAATGATCAACAGCAGGAGGGAGTGATTATAGTACCAACTGACCATTAATGCGTAGATGCCCAAAATGGAATATAGGATGCTCGTGTCCCTGTTTTTCATGAAAATATGTTTGATATGGTTTAATCTACATAAAATTGTTGAACCGTCCAAACGGAGGTGTTTTTAGATATCTTGGTCATCTGAATGATTATCTATGCCGCTACCAACTATACTGGATTATGCCAAACGGCTGAAAGCTATGTCCCACTTGGGTTTGACCTATGCCAACAATGAGTACGATGCCGAGCGCTATAAAGAGCTTGAAAACATCAGCCTGGAAATGATGCATATGATCACCGGGCATCCGATGGAGGCGCTGTCGGTCTATTTTCAGGAAAAACGGGAATATATCACGCCCAAGGTGGATGTCCGTGCAGTCATTTTCAATGAACAAAAAGAGATCTTGCTGGTGAAGGAAAAGGCAGATGGCAAATGGTCGTTGCCGGGAGGCTGGGCTGATATAGGCTTGTCTCCGCGGGAAATAGCCGTAAAAGAATGCGCGGAAGAGACGGGGTATATCGTTCGCCCCCATAAGCTGTTAGCGGTACTGGATAAACGCTGTCATCCCCATCCTCCGCAATTGGATTATGTATACAAAATTTTTATCCACTGCGAAATAGTCAAAGCGGAGTACCGGGCTGCGTTTGACATTTTAGACGTGGGGTTCTTTGCACAAAATGCCATTCCTGACCTATCCGAAGATCGTGTGCTGCCTTCCCAGATCGAACTGATGTTTGAGTATTTGAATGACCCGGAAAAAGAGGCGGTCGTAGATTAGGCCAGCCCTACTTGGTTATCTCCTGGTAGTATGCACAGACCGGTCTCATCAGGCAAAGTTCGCACTTTGGCTGAGGGCGGCAGATCTCCCTGCCGAGGAATGACATCGCCATTCCTGCATCCCATTCCTTTTGAGGCAGGACATCCATGATCTGCTTTTCAATTTTTTTAGGATCCGTTCCTGACGCGATGCCGAGCCTGGGGGCTACCCTTAATACGTGCAGGTCCACGATCACGCCTTCTGCTGGTTTACCGGCTTCCCGTAAAATGACATTGGCAGACTTCCTGCCTATGCCTGGAAGCGCTGTCAGTTCTTCCAGGGTCATGGGAATCTGGCTGTCTTTTTGTACTATTTCGGCGATCTCCAGTAGCCATTTCAACTTGTTTCCAAAATTCCGGACCTTACCGATATAAGGCAGTAATGCATCGGGCGTTGCCTTCGACAATGCCTGCATGGTGGGGAATGCCTCGAAAAGTTTTGGGGCCAGTTCGTTGATATGCTTGTCCGAATCCTGTGCAGAGAGGATCACCATCACCATCAACTGGTAAACGCTTTTATAGTCCAACGGGTGCTTTGTACTTTTGTATTTTTTCAGGAGGGGTTTAATGGCCTCTGACCAGTTGACTTTGGTTGACATTGTCCGTGGAGTTTATTGATAAATAAATTTACGAAAAATCGGTCCGCAAATGGATCAATATTAACAAATCGACACATTTCGTTGTATAGATTTGATCTGTATCTTTGCGGGCGAAACTCAACTTTTCCCATGCCACACCTTTTCTCTCCTCTAAGAATAAAGAACATTGAACTGAAGAACCGCATTGTTGTTTCACCTATGTGCCAATACTCAAGTATCGACGGGTTTGCGAACAACTGGCACTTAGTACACCTTGGCAGCCGCGCGGTGGGTGGTCCGGGGCTGGTCATCACAGAGGCTACGGCTGTGTCTCCCGAAGGCAGGATCACCAGCGGGGATCTGGGGATATGGAAGGACGAGCACATCGATCTGCTAAAGGGGATCGTGGATTTTATTCATGCCCAGGGAACCCTGGCGGGTATCCAGTTAGCCCATGCCGGGAGAAAGGCCAGTCATGTGGTGCCCTGGAAGGGCGGCGCACAAATCCATTCCGACCAGGAAGACGGCTGGAAATCGCTGGCTCCCAGTGCTATTCCCTGGGGAGGGCAGGAAGAAGCGCCCCTTGAACTAGATAAGTCCGGCATCGAAAAGGTGAAGGCTGATTTCAAGGCTGCAGCGGTGAGGGCCCTGGCGGCCGGATTTGACGTCATCCAAATCCATGGAGCGCATGGTTATTTGTTTAACGAGTTTCTTTCGCCCCTGAGTAATCACAGAACAGACGAATACGGGGGGACTTTTGAAAACCGTATCCGGTTCTTGCTGGAATCGATAGCGGCGGTGCGGGAAGTCTGGCCCGCCGATAATCCGCTATTCATCCGGATATCAGCGACCGATTGGGTAGAAGGAGGCTGGTCGGTGGAAGATTCCGTAGCCCTGGCGTCCATCCTGAAAGAGAAAGGAGTTGATTTAATGGATTGTTCCACCGGCGGGAACGCAGCGCACGCCAAAATTCCGCTGAAGCCTGGTTACCAGGTCCCCTATTCCGAGCAAGTTCGGACCACAGGGATACTGACCGGCGCCGTTGGACTGATCACCGGGTCCGAACAGGCAAATGCTATTATCCAAAACGGACAGGCCGATATAGTGTCTTTGGCAAGAGAGTTCCTGCGCACGCCTTATTTCCCCCTTCAGGCAGCAGCCGAACTGGGGCAGGATATAAAATGGCCCTTACAATACGAGCGGGCAAAGCCCAGCTCCCGTTAGACACAAAACCGATGAGACAAGAAAGATTGTAGTATTATTGGTCTAATGAAAAAGGCGATTATACAGCTGCAGCTTTCAGTAATACTGGCAGGATTTACGGGAGTCTTTGGCAGACTTATCAGCCTTAATGCAGGGTTGATCACCTGGTACCGTTTATTTATTTCGGGTATACTATTGTTGCTCATCATGGCGGTGACCAATAAGTTGAAAAGAATGGACCCTCTCAGCATTTTAAGGATCGCATTTACCGGTTTTCTGCTGGGGCTTCATTGGCTATTCTTTTATGGAAGCATTAAGTACTCCAACATATCAATAGGGGTGGTCTGTTTTTCCCTCGGGAGTTTTTTTACTGCCATTTTTGAGCCGCTGATCAATCGCAAAAAATTCTCTGTCCCTGAATTATTACTCAGCGGGCTTACCCTATGTGGCATCGTTCTCATTTTTGGCCTTGACGCTACCTACCGCCTGGGGATTACATTGGGCGTCATTTCAGCCATTATTGTCTCGTTTTTTACCATCTTCAATGAGCGCCTTACCAAAGAATTTGATACACAAACCATCACCCTTTATGAAATGCTGGGAGGATGCCTGGGATTGACAGTGATCATGCCTTTGTATTTATACATTTCGCCCGTTCACTCATTATTACCTTCTTTGCCGGATTGGGGCTATCTGCTTTTATTGTCCTTGTTTTGTACCGTACTGATGTACCTCATGATTACCCAGGCGCTTAGTAAATTATCCGCTTTTACCGTTAGCCTTAGTTTTAATCTTGAGCCACTCTACAGTATTGTGTTGGCCATTCTGATTTACAAAGAAAACAGGGAATTTACCTGGGCTTTTTATGTGGGCCTTACGCTCATCATCGTTTCTGTGGTATTGCAGATGTGCAGGATCATTGCCTTGCGGAAAGGGCATCCCGGCAAGTTGGACTTCTCGGAGAGAGGAATTATTCCCTGATTTTGTTATCTTTAAGAGACAACCTCCTATTGCATTTCTTTCTTTGTTTTCAAAGGTTGGATAAATATAGATTATGCCTATTTATAACTTATCAATCAATGGAAAGAACTACCCGCTCGAAGCCGACCCGAAGATGCCCCTTCTCTGGGCTATCAGGGAGCTGGCAGGCCTGACTGGGACAAAATACGGCTGCGGTATAGCCCAGTGTGGCGCCTGTACCGTTCATCTCAATGGCAACCCTGTCCGGTCCTGCTCCCTGCCGGTGTCGGTGGCGGTGGGCCAACCCATCACTACCATTGAAGGATTGTCATCGGATAATTCTCATCCCGTACAAAAAGCATGGATCGCCGAACAGGTTCCCCAATGCGGTTATTGCCAGAGTGGCATGATCATGGAGGCAGCGGCATTTCTAAAAAGTAATCCCCATCCCACGGATGAGAATATCGATTCGGCCATGGAAGGGCATATCTGCCGATGCGGCACATATACACGTATACGTAAAGCCATTAAAACGGCCGTACAGTCTGCGATGACCGCCTCCCCTAACACTCCTTCAGTCACCCGCTAAAATTCACCGGACATGCATACCTCTCGTCCAACTATATCCCGCAGAGATTTCGTCCGGCAAGCCGGTCTCTCCGGCATTGCCCTGACCATCGGATTCTACCTGCCGGCCTGCCGCGGGGATAGCACAAGAATTGTCAATGCGGCATCAGCTGATGGCGCTATCCCCGGAATTGAATTGATGTCCTGGATATCTATCGACCAATCCGGTAAAGTAACCATCTTCAACCACCGGTCGGAGATGGGACAGGGCACCTTCCAGGCAGTGCCGCAGATGATTGCAGAAGAATTGGAAGTGAACCTCGACCATGTCAACATACGGTTCGCCGCCGCAAATCCAAGGAAATTCGGACCCCAGCCCTCCGAAGGAAGCTTCTCCGTCAGGGGATGGTACAAAGAACTATTACGCATGGGTGCTTCCGCCCGGGAAATGCTTATCGAAGCAGCCGCCAAACAATGGAATGTTCCTGCCTCCGAATGCTATGCAGAAAACGGTCAGGTGATCCATCGCCCTTCCGGTAAAAAGCTGGATTACGGCGCTCTGGTGGAAGAAGCCTCAAAACTAACGCCGCCGCAGAACGTGACAGTGAAAGACCGGAAAGATTATAAGATCATCGGCAAATCGATGCCCCGGCAGGATATCCCGCTCAAAACCAATGGCACCGCCCAATTTGGGCTGGATAAAAAATTACCGGGCATGCTTTATGCCGTAGTGGAACGCAATCCCCGCTTCCGCGGAAAAGTAAAAAGCTTCGACGACTCTGCCACCAGGGCTGTTCCCGGTGTAAGGCGGGTCTTCAAAGTGCAGCGGGCTGTTTTCGCCCATCTGTATGAAGGCGTAGCTGTAGTCGCAGATACGCTGTGGGCGGCCATGCAGGGGCGCAAAGCGTTGAAAGTGGAATGGGATGACGAAGGATTTGAACACCTCGATTCCAATCAACTGTTGGCGCGAATGCGGGAAAACCTTGACAAACCAGGCCTGTCGGAGCCTTTTGAGAATGCTTTTCAGGGGGCAGATAAAAAGATCCAGGCTGTTTATGAAACACCCTACCAATCCCATAGCAGTATGGAGCCCCTCAACTGCATAGCCTATGTACAAGACAACAGCATTGAAATATGGGGCCCTATACAGGAGGCGAACTGGATACAAGCCGACCTCAGCGATCGAATGAAAATACCGTTAAAAAATGTCTCCGTCAATATGACCTTCCTTGGGGGCGGTTTCGGTCGCAAGGCATTCTTAGACTATCCCCATGAAGCGGCTTTGATCTCTAAAGAGATGAAAGCGCCCGTCCAGGTAGTATGGACCAGGGAAGACGATATGAGCATGGGGCCGTTCCGATCCGGCGCCCTATACGCCTGCAAGGGAGGTCTTGACAAAGATGGCCATATCCTTGCTTTTCAGGCAATCATTGCTGCGCAGCCGATTGGGCAGGAACTTAGTACCGATGCTGCTCCGGGATCCGCCAGCACCAACGACGGTGCTATAGATGGATTGGCGAAACCCTATTATGCATCCATCCCCCATTACAGTTTTGGCTGGATTTCCACCAAATCCCCTATACCTGTGATGTGGTGGCGCGCCCCTACGGCAAACACCGACGGCTTCGCCTGCGAAAGCTTTATTGATGAACTGGCACACCAAGCGGGGAAAGACCCCCTGGACTTCCGGAGAAGCCATCTCCCTAATAAGCGTTACGAGGCGCTGATCGACCGGATGGAGACCCTCTCCGGATGGAAATCCCGGGGGAAGAATGAAGGCTGGGGCGTGGCCATTACCGAATGCTTCGGCAGTATCGTGGGCCACATCGTTAAAGTGTCGCACAAAGCAGACAGAAAAATAAAGATCAATAAGGTGATCGCCCTGATGGATTGCGGTTGGTACGTAAACCCGGACATTATCCGCGCCCAGGTGGAAGGGAGTATTGTAATGGGGCTGGGCGCCGCTATTAAGCATGAGACACATTTCAGTGAAGGGGGGGCCGTTGAAAAAAACTTTGATACTTACCAAATGCCCCGCATCAGCGATATTCCGGATATCGAAGTGTATATCATGGAAAATGACGAGGAAGCTGGAGGCGTAGGTGAACCCGGCCTGCCTCCCTTTGCGCCGGCGCTTTGCAATGCCATATTTGACCTTACCGGAAAGCGCATACGCAAACTACCGTTTAACCTCAATGAAGTATGACCAATCCCGCAACAACAATTTCCCTTTGCCTTTTTATTATTGTATCCACCATCACCGCACATTCATATGCACAAATTGGCCCTGATAGTATCAAATCAGGAAACCCTGAACAACTTTTCTTACATCCTCCCGAATCTGCGAAGCCAGGTGTATTGTGGATGTGGATGGGAGCCAATTTAAGTAAGACGGGAATCACCAAAGATCTGGAGGCATTGAAGGAAGAAGGATTTAATTCCACCACCATGCTGGGATTGTCAGACGTCACCATCCCGTGGGGAACCCAGATAGCTAAAGATCCGACCCCCGAAATAGTGGCATGGACAGAGCCCTGGTGGGCGTTGGTAAAACATGCGGCGGAAGAATCAAAAAGATTAGATATGACCATGGGCATATTTAATGGCGCTGGTTATGGTACCAGTGGCGGAGTATGGATCACTCCGGAATTATCCATGCAGGAAATTTGCTGGTCCCAAATAAAGGTGAGCGGGAGTAAAAATAATCAGGTGATTATTTTGGACAGCCCCAAAGTCAATCCGCGCGCAAATGAACCCTTCCCGGCGTATAACTCCAAAAATGGACTCATTGAAATACCCGAAATACCCGAACGTAGAACCTACTATAAAGACATAGCCGTGCTGGCTATGCCCGCTACAGATACCGTGTTAAAGAAGTCAATTATTAATTTAACCGCTTTGATGACGCCGGATGGCAAACTGGAATGGAACGTACCCGATGGGGACTGGATCATTTACAGGTTTGGACATACCACCATGGGCGCCCAGGGACAACCCGCCCAATGGCAGGCAACCGGTTTTGAATGTGATAAGATGAGCAAAGAAGCCGTTTCATTTCACATGGATCACGTAATAAATGAGATGAAAAGCCACTTAGGCGACTTAGTGGGTAAAACAATCGATCACGTTTATTTTGACAGCTATGAAGAAAACGATGTGACCTGGACGCCCAAGATGAGAGAAGAGTTCGCCTTGCGCAGGGGATACGACCTGCTTCCCTATCTGGCCACGTTTGCAGGCCGGACAATAGAAGGCAGGGAGCAAACCGACCGCTTTAAAATTGATTTTGCGATCACCATTGAAGATCTGTACCGGGATGTGTACTTTACCACCATAGCAGAAAAACTGAAAGCCGTAAACCTTCAATTTCAATGCGAGTCCTACGGCGGCCCCTGGCGCGTAGATGAAATCGTGCCATTAGTATCAAATGCCATGGTCGAATTTTGGACCCACGACGGCGTCTATTCACCGTATCTGTTAGAAGACATGGTCAAAGCATTCAGAAAGACCGATCGGACAATACTATCCGCAGAAGCTTTTACCGGCCAACCGGCGGATAGCAAATGGAACGAAACACCCGCCTGGCTAAAACCCGTAGGCGATGCCGCCTTTTGCGCCGGCGTAAATCGAATGATTATCCATCGTTTTGTAGAACAACCCTGGGATAATAAATATTTACCGGGCGTCACCATGGGCCAATGGGGCACCCACTTCGATCGCACCCAAACCTGGTGGAAGCCCGCAAAAGCAATGGTCCATTACCTGCAGCGTTGCCAGGCCTTATTACAATGGGGACAATACGTCCCCAACTCCATTGAAGATTTCAGTCAGCAATTGGGTAACAGTGATATGGTTATAAAAGATACCCATCGAAGAGAAGGGAATACCCATATTTACTTTGTGGCCAATGTTTCCCATTATCCCGGGGCCGCTGACTGCCGGTTTGACGTGACTGGCATGCAGCCCGAAATCTGGGATCCCGTTTCGGGAGAAATACGCGATATAAACCAGTTTGTCCAAAAGGATTCCAAAACTGAAATAACCCTGAATTTTGATGATGCCCAAAGCTTTTTTATTGTTTTCCGAGATAAAATCGGGCGGACGGTGAATGCCGCAAAGCCCAATTTCCCAGTGTCTAAAACCCTCTCTACTGTCAAAGGGCCGTGGACAGTTACATTTGACACCGCCTGGGGAGGCCCCTCAAACCCTGTAAAATTTGATACACTAAGTGACTGGACAGCGAGTGCAGACAGTGGGATTAAATATTTCAGCGGTACCGCCGTTTATACCCATGGATTTACTATACCTGTCCATGAATTAGCCGACACAAATAGTAAAATCTATATCAACCTGGGGACCGTTCATTGTATCGCCAAAGTAATGGTGAATGACAAGACCATTGGAGTGGTATGGACGGCGCCTTGGGAGATCCAGCTTCCCCTTTCTTCACTGCGACAAAAGAACGAATTAAAGATTGAAGTAACCAATGTCTGGGCCAACAGGTTAATCGGCGACGAGCAGGAGCCAGAGGATATGGAATGGCTGCCCAATATGTATTTTTACAACAGTGGTCAGTATTTGAAGGAGTTTCCTGACTGGTTTCTTAAAAACCAACCTCGACCTTCAAAGGGGCGGTATTGCTTTACTACGTGGAATTATTTCAATAAAATGTCGAAATTGACGCCCTCCGGGTTGTTGGGGCCGGTTAGGATTGTGAGGGAGGAGTTTTGATGGGGGACCTTCCTGGAGTCGCCGCATTTTAATTAAGGTTAGGGGTTTTATCAATGATTGATCATTCACCCTGGAAAATCAAATCAGCTCTTTCGCAGTATTTGTTCAATCTTGGTTTTTAGGTCATCATTAAGATAGGCAAGTTCATTCAATGCCAATATACCTTTTTCGATCTGCTGATTTCTAGCCAATAAAAATGACAATATGTATTTCGGGCTCGGGCTGTGTAAATTATAGCTTTTCTGATCTTGGATCTGTCTCTCTGCTATCGTTATCGATTTTTCTATGGTAGACGCCTCTTCGTAAAAGGCGGCCATTTTGCTTTCATATTTGTCCAACAATCTATCAATGGACCTCCCTAATTTATTTGCGTCCCCGTGCGAAATCACCCCGCCATCCAATTTTCCTCCCGAGAAAGAGTTGGCATACTCGTCTGTCCATTCAAAAAGTTGCAACATCACACTTTTCTCTGTCCTGTGGAACTTTAAAGTATTTCCGGAGATGGTTGGGATAAAGTCGAAACAGACTCCCCACGCAAATGTTGCTTGGTCGCCTTTAAGTAAGCTATATTGAAATACCTTCCTTATTGAATCTGTGCTTTTGCCAAACCAAAGGTAATCATTATGAAAGCTCAATCCGATTTTTGAAAGACGTGGTGAAACAACCTCGTTTAATGATGTTCGGAGCGTTTTGTCCATCGCCTGTTATTTTATGGTTCGAATTGGGGGATAAATTTGACCTTTCGTATTGGAAAAAAAGGCTTTGATAATTGACAAATACAATATAGAGATAAATTTTATAAATGAGCTTTCGGGGCCTTGAATGAAATAATTAGGCGGGGATTGGTTATTTTGCCAACCAAATATGGCAGATCTATACAAAAAACTTCGGGACAACTACCTGTTGGGCTATATTAAATACAAGGGAACCTATAACCTTTATTCGATGCCGCTTGCCTGGTGGATATTGAATTACAGCAAATACGACCCTACTTCCCTAACCGATAACCAAACTCCTGCGTTTAGGGATAATATCTTAAACGTGTCTGACAACGAGATCGAAAGTTTTATCAGATGTATAGAAGAAGATCGCGTCAGCATCGGCGAATTCGAGCTGGCTATCGATATACCCTCGGAGTATAAGCAGCTGAGTTTTTTCGTTGACTTTGATGCCAAACTGTTTATTAACGGTTATTTTGAGAATGTTGAACCCGAAGCATATTTACCTGATGACAATTGGGTAGGCGAAATGGGGTTGCCCGTTGATCATTTGCCAGGAGAGCTAAGGGGCGTTTTTGAAAAGTGATGTTATAAATCGGCTAAATCTTCCATTTGGAATTTGTGTGTTGTCACTCGTAAGCCTCCGGTGAACCCTATTCAACACAATTCAATTCAAAGACTACTACACTATCTCCGCGCCTAAAAGTAATTAATCTCGACCCCGGGCTTTTTATAACCGAATCGCCAACCTCAAAGCCATAGTTGCCTATAAATCCTCTTTTATCTGTTTCTTTGGAAAAATTAACTCCTATCGAACCATTTACGTTATTCAACACCACGAACGCAGAAGGACTTCTGCCGCCAAACTCTTCAATCACGCCATTTAACGTCATTTTTACAGTATCACATGTTCTACTGTCAGCTGTTTTCTTATCCTTGAATGACTGATAGATTGTTATACATACAAGTGTAAGTGTAACGATTATAATCGCAGGTTTTTTCCAACTTTGACCCATAGATTAATCAAAGATAAGATATTAGTAATTTGTATGTCTCGGATGAAATACCTGTGATTTCGATTTAGAAGTCTTACTGCTCCAATTTGGAGAATGGCTGTTCGTCCTGATTTGGATCAATGATAAATTTTCCCCAACCTTTTGCAATGACTCCCTCCTTTGTTGCCGGAACGCCTATCCCATACGCTGCAAAATCATAGGATTCGCGCTTTCAGGGCGTTTCTGCTTCAGTTCTCCTAGAGATGGGGGGATTATTAGGGAATGGCTCTTATATCGGATTCCTTTACATCAAACGTGAATTCACCTTCATATTCATAATTAGTACCGTCGTCTTTTACGAATTCAACTATATAGTTAGCAGTGTCTAACACTTCGAGTATAACGCCCTGCATTCCTTTTGTTATGGCAGGATTAATATCTCGTATTAGTTCGAAGACC